>Ga0180007_10007084_pt1 | contig 10719 bp, 17 predicted proteins | sample MM_PC_MetaG_FD_121122 | JGI IMG/M metagenome (GOLD analysis project Ga0180007, IMG submission 121122) | Groundwater microbial communities from the Aspo Hard Rock Laboratory (HRL) deep subsurface site, Sweden - MM_PC_MetaG | ecosystem: Environmental > Aquatic > Deep subsurface > Groundwater...
TGGAAATCATAATGTCATATTTTTCTTTGAGGATCTCCAACAACTTTTCCTGAGAGGGAAAGCAATATGTTCTTTTGTTAGCGGTGATAAGATAATACAGAGTCATCATTATTCCCATATCAACCGATATTACCTTTGTCATGGCCACGTCCTCCTTTTTACTTTATTTTTTCTCTGATCCATGTATATAAATTTAACATGGCAAAAATAAAAAATCAAGACATCCCCTCACGGGATATCATTTACGAATATGATGATCCTTTCTGGTTCGGTGTTGCATACCGGCAGGAATTACAAGAAGCGACCAACACGCAACGAGCAGCCCCTGAATGGGAAATAGTAACAAAAACGAAACGAGGATCACGCAACCCTCAGAAAAATGCACCTATCGGCCACCCTTCCGCCGAGCAAATGTTATGGAGGAATCTGTTTGCGGATATGGTTGACGGCTGGAACCGCCAGCCATATGAGGCATTGACTCCTTGTCAATGCCACGGAGAAAAACTTCGTCAAACCTGGTGGCAGGAGTACCAAGATTCAGGGAAAAAATGTTCATATTTCGATTATTTTATGGCCGAATGTTTCAAGTATTACAAATTTTATGGGGTGCCCCCACCATGGGTTTTTCAACTCGAACCAACCCCCGCAACTCTTTCTGTCTTTTGCAATCAAGAGTTTTCCGTCTCGGTAACATTTTATGGTGAAACTATTGTGGCTTCTTCTATCCCCGCAATCTTAGATAGTATAGACAAAACCATCAATAATGTTTTTATTGGCGACTCGGGGATCCCAGTAAAAGAACAGACCTGGAAATATAATTATACCTGGTCCGGAAAATCTGGAGAATATATCCTGTCTTTTCTGTCTAGTATGGAACACAAAGGTTGCTCGTATATATCTCAACTTTACCCGCCCGATGCGATGACCTGGACACACATTGACGACGAGTGGGTGTGGGATTGCGAAAGGGGAGCGACAGGATCCTGTCCTGCAGGGTACCCGTTGACTCATTCTAGAGCTCTGCAGTTCACAAATTATTTTGACGATTGCGACTGGTTTAGGATCTCAAATCCTTATGGAGGAGATATTGTTTCAATGGATGATCAGTATTTTGCGTTAAAAGTGGGAGCTTGCCTTACTCCTGTTGTATGGACTATACTAAGGGACGGTTGGTATATTGTAGGTCCTATAAATTTTACAAATTGCGATGGGACTTCATTTTCAACATGGGGTGCTCAACAAGTCGCCCTTTACAGAGGAAGCATTTAAAAAAGGAGGTAAGAAAAATGTATAAAGCCCTTTTTTCTCTTGTTTGCATAACTTACAAAACTATACTACGGGATTTGCTAATAAAAGCCATTAATGACCCGGACGAGGAATGGGACGAATTAGTTCTTACAATGCTTGACGGTTTGTTCTGCTGGAAACCCGACAAATAAAATTCCTAAGCACAGCGTCCGCCACCGCAACATGAAAAAGGCAAAATTATATGGTCACCCGAAACGTAAAACAAACATGATTTTGATTAGATGCTCAGTAACCACTACCACCCCGTGTCTGTGCCAGCTTAGTTATTAAAGTCATAAGTAGTCACTAAGGAAAAGACTTTTTAATAAAATACTTTCTCGGTCTTTTCCCAAGTGTCTACTAACAAAATCACCCCTCAGTTTCCCCCCCTCTCAAACTCTCCCCCCCTTCCTGATCCCCCTGAAGCTTCACCCCCTGTCTTATTGAGAGAGGGGGAAACCGCAGGGGATTTTGAAAATGGGGAGATCCCCATTTTCAATTTAATAACAGTTTAAGAATATAATTGTTAAAAAAATATCATAACTCTGTTATAACTTGACAGCACGTAAACATTGATTACTTGTCGTCAAGACATCCATATTTGAAAGAAATTAGAAATATGTTTGACATGACACAAGGTAGTTTCGAGGCATTGCATGGGAAAATATCACGCAGCAAAATCAGCATATGAAGGAACAGGTGATCAAACTGGTATCATCTATCGAAAACCCGCCCTGTATAAACGTTGTTATTGGGGACGCATTGTTTTCGCTGTCCCCCCCATACATTGCACGCCCGCAATGTATGAAAAAGCTGAATATGGTCTTGCGAAATATAAAAAAGACGTTGGATTTATGGCACAAGGTTGGGACACTGCAAAATCAGGAACGTATAAATATTGGAATCTCTGGTCATGTCTTGCTATGGGAAGGATAACACACAAGCACATGATCAGGGTTGAAAGAGGAAAGCCTTATATATGCAAGTATACAAAAAAAAGAGAATTTGCATATGAAAAACACGATCAAGACAAGGAGAAATTCAGGCAGGCGATCGCTTCATGGAAAGCTCTCAGTCCGGAAGAAAAAACACTGTGGAATCGAAAGGCCAGCTCTTTTTACAAACGACTGACCGGTCATAATCTTTATGTTAGAAAATTCATCAGGGGCGAATTATGACAAACGGTTATCCGGAATATAACTATCGGCTAGAGATGCCGAATCAATATGAAATCTATTATCCCGCATTAGATGAAGTTTTCAGGATCCCTTATGACTTGCCCTGGGCAACTGAAGGGGAGAGAATAGCCAGACGTATTGAGTTCTTTAATAAAATGAACAATTCTCCCACCCCAGCAATCGTCAAAAAGTTCCAACGATGGGCGACCCTCACAGATGATATTCAGGATTTTCTTGTCACAGCCGATGTTTCAATGAGAATCGGTTTAAGAGTTCTAAGGAGATGGGCCCCTCGATTTGCCGAGAAAATCGCGGGAAAATTGGTTCCTGGTCTTGGTTATATTTTAATGGCAGGAGATATTTTGAATATTCTCACCGCTCTGCTTTCTTTGCCTTCCGGCCCGTGGGCAATCAAGCAAGTTGTGGAGGCTGCAGTTCAAGGATTACCCCGACGATCTAAAGCTACCAGACGCGCAATAGAAAAACTTGCAAGGCTTTCTATAAAATGGACTGAATGGTTACAAGTTGCGCAATTCTCAGAAGATGCAACCGGCTTGGGTTTAAGACTTGGCCCTATTCAGGGCTTTTTAACTGACTCATTCTATGGCATGACGAAAGATTGCAAGGTTATCTATCCGTGGCAACGTCCAGGAACTATTGAAAGAAAAGCTTTCAAAGCATTACAAGCTGTTGGGGAGGGGTGCGAGTTTTGGCAATTCGGAGGAGAAGCCTACACAACCAGGGCTTTCTTGGCAGCCGAGGAAGCAATGTTTAGACTTGGTAGTCAGGCTCAAATCAATGATTGGCCCGAGCAGGCCCTTGCAAACTCTGATCTACCAATTCCCACCCATAACTGGATGCCCGATTCTTGGTTTAACGAAGGACACGCTCCAGGGGAAGCGGTAGGCCAGGCATTGCAAGTTTATGATTCAGCCTCTATTATAGCCTTACAGGATTTTATCGCCGATCCAGAGGCAGACGTTGGACAAATCAATTATGAGTTCGGCCAACATCCGACCGTCCAGGACATTTTGAACGAAGAACCAGGAAGAACAGGTATCACTATTGCCGATAGTTTTGCTCTGTGGTCAGAATATTGGTATGCTAACCCAGGGCTTCAATCCGTTAATTTCAATGAAGATGCACTTGACACAATATTCGCACATAATCCGCTTTATACATTTGCAGATTATATTTATCATTGGCAATCCATGGTAAGACCCACTTATTACAATCTTTATCCCCCCGCCGATACTTCTGTTGAGTCAATGGCAGCTTGTTATTTGGAACACAAAACCTTTTTTGAACAATACGGACGAGCTCCAACTTTTAATGAAAGTTGTGTTATTTGCAAAAAGCACTGGGGGAAGGTTTCAAGAACCGCACCCACACAATATACTTGGGAGCTGCCATGAATAACAAAGCCTTTACAGATATTTCTTGCCAGGTGCTCTATACCGATTTTTATACCACGCTTAGACGGTCTATCATTTCTTCCTCTCAAAATATCTTTGTCTGGTGCTATGTTTTTAATTTTCATTTCTACCGGAAATGGCACCGGTCATCCCATATTTTTTTTGATATACTCTCAGCTGCAAACAGAAAAGTTGATGTCAGATTTATCCTCGACTCCTCAAGGCGAAGTTCACCAAACCATAAAGCTAATTTCTTCACCTATAAAAGACTGTCTGAACACGGTATTGAAGTCAATATGCCAAATCATAGCCTCCCCCAACATTCAAAGATAATAACTATTGATAATAAGGTTACTTTCGTTGGTTCCCACAATTTCACCGACTCATCCCTCGAAAATCCTTTTGAAACATCGATATTTTTTGACAGCTACGAGATATCAGATTATTTCTATCGATCTTTTCTTGAGCTGTGGGGATCCACTCTTACTGTCCCCTGGGTGAGAAAGTAGATGGCTAACTTAGAAAGACCTCTTTTTAGCGATGAAGCGGTTGGCAGTGTAGCAAAAACTCTTTCTTTTTCAAAAGGAATAGAGTTTTACTATGTACGCTTCCCAGGCTACAAGAAGAAGAACAAGACTGCTAAATACTTGGCAGCCACAACTAAATTTAAAAACACGGTTTTACAATGGAATTTGCTTGATCAAGCCATTAGAAATAGATATTGTGAATTATCACAAAGGCCCTGGACGGGCTTAAACGATTATTTTCGGATCTTGAACACTCTTGTTTTTATTCGATCAATCTATGCTGAGGTTAATTATGGACACGCAATCTTCGGAAACAATCCATAAAGACGTTTATGATAACAATATATGTATGAAATGTTTTATTGTCTTGACACCGGATAATATTCACATGACAGGACATAATGATTTGCTACTCTGTGAAAAGTGTTTTACCGAGCTATCAATGAGTATTCAAGAGATTCATAAAATATTTTCTTCCCATGGTCATCATTTACCTGGGAAAAAGAAGAGGTGATTTATGGGCACAGTATATCCAGGCGATTTAGACACATTCCCCACGTTTGTTGATGGCCAGGACATTATATACGCTTCACATATTAATAATCCTGGTGATTCTATCGTTGCCATCGAACAAACTCTGGGGAAAAATCCCCAAGGGGACTACGACACAGTAAAGGAAAGACTCGATGACATAACCGTTACTTCTGATCTTTACTATTTGTTGCCGGTTAGCAAATCAGATTTTGGTGGAGTAGTTCGGCAAGATGCCGGCGGTGCTGTTTATGAAACAAAACTTTATTTTGGGTGCGGGACAAATGGCGCATATTATAAGGATTGGTGGGAATATGACGCATACCGCGACCTCTGGACTCAAAAAACAGACTTTGGTGGGACGGCCAGGCAGCAAATTGTTTGCGGAACATATTTGACCAAGATTTTTGCAGGTACTGGTTTTGATGGTGCTAGATTAAAAGACTGGTGGGAATATGACATTGGAGGGAACTCCTGGACTCAAAAAACAGATTTTGGAGGTACCGGCAGAAATGCTGCCGTCGCTTGCTCTGCAAATTCTATGATTTACGTTGGCCTCGGCTATGATGGAGTAGACAAAAAAGACTGGTGGCAATATGACCCGTCCCTCGACTCTTGGACCCAAAAAACAGATTTTGGTGGAGTAGCCCGCCGTGGTTCTGCAATAGGTTTATCTGGTGGCAAAATCTACGTTGGCCTTGGCTATGATGGAACACATAAAAGCGACTGGTGGGAATATGACCCGTCCCTCGACTCTTGGACTCAAAAAACAGATTTTCCAGGCAATGCGAGGAGATTCTGTGGATCCACAGGGGCAGGAACTAAAATCTTTATTGGTGCCGGATATTCTGACGTTTTCCAAGATGATTGCTGGGAATATGACACGGTTGCAGATACCTGGACACAAATGGTTAATTACGCCGGAGTTGCAGTCACCAGTCCTTTTGCTTGTTCTTTTGGAAACAAAATCTTTATGGGTACCGGTGGGGATGGTGCCGTATATTACAAGGATTGGCATTTTCAGAGCTACTTAAAATAATTTTTATTGAGGATAATATGATACTTTTAACCATATTAATCTTTTTATTTTTAGCATATGTAAATGTTTCTGCTATTGCCGACATTAAGTACAGGATGAATTATATGAGAATAAAAGAAACTTTTTTACGTTTTTTCTGGGCTGTATTAGTAATGTTTATTATGGTAGTAGCCATTTATATTTTACTTATTTATTGAGTTTTGTTTTGAAAATTTTAGCAAGTAAATTGAAAGCTGGTAAGTATTTTTACACCAAACTACACTCTTGGGGAGATGAACTTTGCATAGTTAACAATAAATACTGTGCGAAATTTATGGTCTATAAAAGCGGAGAAAAAGATAGGTATCATTACCATCCCACAAGGACAGAAACTTTTTTTGTTCTTACTGGAAGAGTAACCTTGAAAACTTCAACAATTCACTATCTCTTGAATCCAGGGGAATATATGACAGTAGAACCCTGTATTCCTCACAGAGTCATTGCTCACAAATCTTCCGTTATTTTACTTACTTCTACCCACAACACACAAGATGACCATATATATGTTAATGACCCCCTAATGAAAGGTAAATAATCTTGCCTTATACCACAATATTTTATGACCTTGGCACCGGTGACATCATCACCACTCGAAAAAATCATTTCATCTCGAGGATCCGGCATAAAGCAGAGATAACAGGAAGGGAAGACCCACGGACTGTTGGAGTAATTTACATGGACGGTGAGCTGGACGAAGAACTCAATGGCTGTAAGGTGAAACAAGCTGTAAACAACACGCCACCGACTTTAATATCTAGTGATGGCTCTGATATAGGGTTTTCTCTCCATCTTGCAAAGCAAAAAAAGCTTATCTCTCAAGCAAATTCTATTGTCGTCGAATTCGAAGGGGGCATGGGCGACCAGATAATGGAAGCCGAGGCCGTCATTGATGCTATGAAATTTTATCCGGATAAAATCTTTACCATCTATTGCGACGAACAATACAGGCAAATCCTCGAAAGGATTGTGGGGATCCCCAGCATAATTTGTCCTGGGGTTTCACCCAGGAGGAACGTATTTGACCTTAGAATCTCTAATCATACCCCATACATCAATGATCCCCGTGGTGGATATTATGGGAAAGCTTGCCTCTATGGTTCTCATATCGGCCTTGACATTGTGAAACACAAAGCAAATATTGTTTTGAACGATCAAGACCTAGAAACTGTTGATTTGATTATAAAAAAATTCAACATTGAGATTTTAAAAGATATTTATGGTATCGGTATCAGGTCAGGTTCAGGTTGGGGGAAATGCTGGAACAAGGAACCCGCATTGGGACTTGCTCGAAATATCAGAGATCAACTTGACGGCGCCGTTTTATTGTTTGGTCAAAAAAACGAATGGCTCCACGAAGAAAGAGGGATGACCGATTTGGGGGGAAGAACGAGCTGGTGGGAAACAACATTGCTACTTTCTCAAGTCAAAACAACTATTTGCGTCGACTCCGGACTAATGCACATAGCAAGAGCTCTAGACATTCCTAAAGTTACCTTGTGGGGAGGGACAAATGCGCAAGTCATTCTCGGCCAGGATGATTCACCTTTCGATGTTAGACTCAAATTAGATTGTTTTGATTGGATTTGTTACGATTGTCGCTTAAAAAACAATAACTGCATGAAACTGATAACCCCACAAATGGTTCTCGACAAAATATTACTTATTCATGGAGAATGAAATATGAAACTCAATCTCGGCTGCGGAAAAGATTATAGAGAAGACATGTACAATGTCGATTTATCAGAACATTATAAAGCCGACCTTCACATAGACCTTGAAGATCCTTGGCCGTGGAAAAATGATTCAATCAAAGAAATTCACGCCAGACATTTACTCGAACACATACACAATCTTATTCACTTTATGGCCGAAGCGTGGAGGGTGTTAATACCCGGGGGACGATTTTATATAACCGTCCCCTGGTGGGCTGGTCATCATGCGGCAGGAGACCCGACGCATTGCCGGTTCTTTAATGATCAATCCTTTTTGGGTTGGTGTGATTGGCTTGATGACTACCCGCACCTAAACCTCGGCCGTCGATTTATCAAAGAGTCCCAAACCTTTGATTATGATTCTGGATGCGGGCGAGATCAGTTTTTAAAAGATGGCGGGTTTTCCAAGATATTGACCATGAATTTGATATTAGTGAAAACGTTATGACTTTTCAAACTCTTGTTGATATAATTCAACAACTTGGCTTTCCTATTTTTGTTGCGTGTTATTTGCTATTGAGATTTGAAAAAATAATCAAAAATAATACTTTGTCTATAAACAATTTGCAGAAAGTCATTTCTTGTCTTACTAGAAAAATAGAAGGGAGGTGATCTAAAATGGCAAGAGTTGTAGCACCGTTTTTATCTGTTGATGCTTCTGGTACTATGGACGGCTCAATGACTGCAAGTATTTGGAAAGGCCAGCAATACATGAGAAGGTGGTTCAGGCCCACCAATCCGAAAACCGCAGGGCAAACCGCGCACAGAACAAACGTTCAGGCAGCCGTTCAATCATGGCAAGGATTATACAGCGGGACAAAAACACTTTGGAACGAAGCAGCGAGAGAAGTATATCCGCCTATCTCAGGGTTTAACTATTTCGTGCAACAATACATACTGCAAGCTGGAGTTCCTACTATCCCCGCCGTCGCACCGAAAAAACAAAGGGTACTACACGGCCGAAGTTCTTACGGCTTATAACGGCCTGCCTATATCCATTGTTTTTTTTTGGGGGAAATGGTCCCAAGGGTTTCCCCCAAAAATTTCCTTGGCCATACGTTCATGTCCCTTTTTGTTTGTTATCACTATCCCACCAGTGCCCCACTTCATTACAAAAGCGGACATTGTGGCCACCATCATTTTTTACTGATCATCTCAACAAATACGGACACTTTTTAGTTGACATTGTTTTCTAAATGTCTTAATTTATTAAAAAGGTGTCCGTATGTCTAAGAGAAATATTAAATATCTCGACGATGGCCAGTTTAATAACCTTATAGAGTCCCTTCCTTCCGTCAATATCAGGGATCGACTTATAATCAAGATGGCCCTTTTTGCCGGACTCAGAGTGAACGAAATAATCAGTTTAAACACTTCCGACGTTTGGAATTATTCAGGTATCTTTTCAGGGTTAGATCTCAGGCCAGAAATCAGCAAGGCCGGCCAGGGAGGATTTATTCCCTTTCACCCCACGATTTATAATGATCTTTTACTTTTTGAAGCTCAATATTTCGCACGCGGTAAAGGTTTTATGATCATAAACCCTCTTTTTCGTTCTAAGTATACAAAACGTCGCTTGACCACCCGAGACGCCCGCAGGATTGTTGTTTGTAATACCCTGAATTTCCTTGGTGTCAGTTTCCCCCCTCATGCGCTCCGTCATACCTTCGCCACCAGGCTACTGAGAAAATCAGATTTGCGTACCGTTCAGGTTGCCCTTCGACACAAAAGCATTCTTACCACCCAAATTTACACCCACATCGACAAAGACCAGTTACGAACAGCTATCAGCAAGCTTTAACTCTCAACATTTACAGACCCCCCTACCTCTCAACCCCCAATTTTTTCCGTGTGCAACTTCCTGCGCACCATATTCCTACTTCGTAGGATCTTATTTTTCTTAAATTTCGTCGCTTCGCGACAGGTTTTTTGTGTTACCCTTACCATCCCCTTCCCCAATATCGTTAAATACACGAATATTAAAAGCTTTCTTACAGTAGAGGCAATCGCAATATTCATGCCTTACCTGATTTTGCCTGTTGATAACCCTGTTGATAACTTTTTTGACTTTATAATAAGTCTAAACTTTTTTAGTATATATCCGATATGTATTATGTATGTATGTTTAAATAAATATGGAGGTGATCTAAAATGGTGAAGGTATCTTTTAATATTAAGCAGGAAAATTGGAGTAAATTTTGTTTGCTTTGCAGTCAACAAGGCTTAAACGCAAGCCAGGCTTTAAGAAATTACGTTGACATGATCAACTCGGGACATTTTATGATGGTCAGCTCTTTCTTTTATGAGAATCATATCAACCAGGGGGGGGGAAATGGGAAATAAGACTGTGTACTGTGTTAGATGCAAGCGAGTCATTGGTTCGTATTATCAAGAAGGGTGGGATGGAAAAATAGAAGGGATTTGCGAAAGATGCTATAAACGGGAAATTAAAATATTAAATTTGCTATATAACACTATCCATAAATGCGAGGTCAAGAGAGAGCAGGGGATTCTCGTTTTTTAAATTGCACACGGTACTTTCGGGGGTTTAGCCTATACTAAATCCCCTTTTGTTTATTTCACGCATAATCCCACGCGCCCTTCTTTCCTGATCTTCTCTGAGCTCAAATGATCTTGTTTTCTCCGTTTCGTTTTCGTCGGAGAAAAAGCCCTTGTTTTTCTTTAGCATTTTTACTGTTTGCTGCAGTAAACAGCCCATCCTTGTTAGAAGCTTCCACGCACCCTTTTTTAACCAGTAGAGGGTAGACTTAAACTTTAAAACGCCATTATCATCTTTTTTTATACGGCGTTTTCTGAAAATAAAATCTAAATCTCCAAGTTTCCTTAAATGGTAATTTAAAGTTCTCCTGGAAATCATAATGTCATATTTTTCTTTGAGGATCTCCAACAACTTTTCCTGAGAGGGAAAGCAATATGTTCTTTTGTTAGCGGTGATAAGATAATACAGAGTCATCATTATTCCCATATCAA
>Ga0180007_10007085_pt1 | contig 10719 bp, 7 predicted proteins | sample MM_PC_MetaG_FD_121122 | JGI IMG/M metagenome (GOLD analysis project Ga0180007, IMG submission 121122) | Groundwater microbial communities from the Aspo Hard Rock Laboratory (HRL) deep subsurface site, Sweden - MM_PC_MetaG | ecosystem: Environmental > Aquatic > Deep subsurface > Groundwater...
TAAATTGTGTAATGAAGTGACATGAGACCTCCTCGGCAGCAGCTTTCCGCGGCCGCCCCTTCACCCTGAACAGGGGGCGGACGCGGAAACTGCGCCGGAGGAGGAGTCAGTTATTTATCAGAAAAATATATTTAAAAAATTGATAGAAAGTAAGCGGAGGTGAAACGCAAAAACCATGACAGTCCGCTTGCGGCTGGCGTGGTTTTTGCTCACCGGAGCGGATGCGGAAAGAAATGAATGATGATAAAATATAATATCACTATACGATATTTCACATACTTAAAAAAATTTGGATATTATCTAAAAAAGAAGTAGCATTTGTTACACCTCCTTTTAATCATACTGAAATTTTCACAAATACTCGTCTGGTTAAATGTAAGAGAAAAATGGTAATTGGAATTATGAAACTATCCGCAATGAACTACAAGTTTAATATTTTTGAAAAATAGGAAGACTGCATATGCCAAAGATATTTGACAATATTGAACTTTTTTTATCAGAGGGTCTTAATAAAACTCTTTACAATGCAAAAAGAGCAGATTTTTGTATTGGCTATTTTAATCTTCGCGGCTGGTCACAACTTTATAATCAAATTGAAACTTTAAAAGGTGATTTTTTGCCAGAGGAATATGAAGATTATGAAAAATATTTTTGTCGAATACTCATCGGTATGCAGAAAAGACCAATTGATGAACTTGAAGAACATTTTTATACAGATGAAATTGTTACAATTGATAATGCCAAGGCAATTGAATACAAAAAAAAACTAGCCAAAGAATTGCGGGAGCAGTTATTAACAGGCGCTCCGAATAACAACGATGAAATTGCGCTACAAAAATTAAAAACTCAATTAATAGAAAAAAAAGCAATAGTCAAACTTTACCTCGAACATCCGCTCCATGCGAAACTTTATCTTTCATTTCGCGATGATTATAATAGCCCGATAGTCGGTTTTGTAGGTAGCAGTAATTTAACTTTTTCAGGTATTTCAGGGCAAGGTGAGCTTAATGTTGATGTAGTTGAGGAAGATGCAGCAAAAAAATTGGCGAAATGGTTTCAGGAAAGATGGAGTAACCGCTGGTCTATTGATATATCAAAAGAACTTATCGAAATACTTGATAAAAGCTGGGCATCGGAAAAGGATGTACCTCCATTTTATATTTACCTTAAAACTGCGTATCACCTGTCAAGTGAAGTCCGCTCTGGCATTTCCGAATTTTCCCTTTCGAAACGATTTCAGGAAGAACTATTCCCCTATCAGGCAAATGCGGTAAAAGTTGCGGCTCATCATCTTCATAAAAGGGGCGGGGTTATCATCGGCGATGTGGTCGGTCTTGGAAAAACAATTACCGCAACCGCTCTGGCTAAAATATTTGAAGATGATTTTTACCTTGAGACTCTTGTCGTTTGTCCAAAAAATCTCGTTAACATGTGGGAAGATTATATTCATCAATATCAACTGCGTGCAAAAGTAATGTCTATTACTGAAGTTCAAAACAAGCTAAGCGGAGAAAGAAGGTACCGTCTTGTAATAATTGACGAAAGCCACAATTTACGAAACCGAGAAGGAAAAAGATTCCGCGCTGTTCAGGAGTATATCCGCGAATTCGGAAGTAAAGTCATCCTTTTAACCGCTACCCCTTATAATAAAGCGTATACGGACTTGGGCAGTCAATTACGTTTATTTTTAGACGAGGAAACAAACCTCGGAATAACTCCGGAACGTTTTATCGAAAGTGTCGGAGGGAAGGCTCAATTTCTTGCTCAATACCAGGCAAAAGAAAATACGATCGCGGCTTTTGAAAAAAGTACTTTTCCGGATGACTGGAATGAGCTGATGCGCTTATTCCTTGTCAGAAGAACCAGAAGTTTCATTAAAAATAACTACGCACAAAAAGACAGTGAGGGAAAGCATTACTTAACCTTTCCTGACGGAACAAAACAGTATTTTCCGGCACGAATTCCCAAAAAGGTTAATTTTTCTTTTAAGAAAAATGACACTGATGACCAGTATGCACGATTGTACTCAGAAGAAGTCCTTGATAAAATAAACAAAATGAAATTTCCCCGCTATGGCCTTGGACAGGAAAATTATATTAACAAAAATCCTAAAGAAAAACCGGAACAATTCGAGGAAAAGATACTCGAGAACCTCAGCAGAGCGGGTATCCAATTAAAAGGCTTTGCGCGGACGAATCTTTTCAAACGCCTTGAAAGCAGCGGATATTCTTTTTTGTTATCAATCAGCAGACAGCTGCTCAGGAACCACCTGTTTCTTCACGCAATTGAAAATAACAAACCACTTCCCATAGGTAAACAGGAAACAGGTGTTATTGATGATTATTTGTTTTTCGATAGTGAAGATGACACAAACACAAGTATCTTAAATGAGGAAGAAATCTACAAAAATAATGCGGGAAAAGTCTATGAAGAGTTAGCTGAAAATTCCAGCAAACACTATGACTGGATAAGAAGCATATTTTTCTCGCCGCAATTAAGAAAGGACATCCTCAATGATAATACACTTTTACTTGAAATACTTCTATTAAACAAAACCTGGGATGGACAAAGGGATAGAAAAGTAACCGCACTGATAAATCTATGTAATAAAACACATAGTGATGATAAATTACTGATTTTTACACAATATTCGGATACTGCGTATTATCTTGAAAAATGCCTGATGAATAAAGTCAAAGGGTTATGCTGTGTGACCGGCGACGATGATGATCCAACACAAAAAGCATTTCGTTTCAGTCCGAAAAGTAATAACAAGTCAGAAATCTCAACGGGAGAGGAAATCAGGGTTCTTATTTCAACTGATGTACTCAGCGAAGGTCAAAATCTTCAGGACGGCTTTATAGTTGTGAACTTCGATTTACCCTGGGCGATTATCCGACTTATACAAAGAGCAGGGCGGGTTGACAGGATTGGTCAAAAGTCTGACAAAATTTATTGTTATTCTTTTCTGCCGGAAGATGGAATTGAGCAGATAATTACTCTGCGAAAACGGCTTCAAAACAGAATTCGTGAAAACGCTGAGACAGTCGGCGCTGATGAAGTTTTTTTTGAAGGAGATCCCGTAAACATACGGGATCTTTACAATGAGAAGTCAGGCATCCTTGACGAAGAAGATGACAACGAAGTCGATTTAGCCTCGTACGCATTTCAGATTTGGCAGAACGCGATTACTGAAAATCCGAAATTAAAAACTATTATACCTGATTTATCCGATGTTATTTATTCAACAAAGAAAAACATCGACAAAAATGAAAATGCCGGAGCAATTGTCTATGCGAGAACAGCACAGGATAATGATGTGCTTACCTGGATTAACAATAAAAAGCAGATTATTACCCAGTCTCAGTTCTCGATATTAAAAGCGCTTAAGTGCGAACCTGATGAAAAGCCGCTCGCAAAAGCGGATACACATCATGAAATTGTCAAGGATGCGCTTAAACAAATCAAAAAATCTGACCGCAGCGTCGGCGGACAGCTGGGCAAAAAAAACGGCGCGCGATACAGAACATATATGCGTTTGACCAGACACATCGGAGAAAATGACGGTACATTATTCATTACCGATGAATTAAAACGCGCCGTAGAAGATATTTATCATTACCCGTTACGGGAATACGCAAATGAAACTCTTAACAGGCAGCTTAAAATGGGTGTTTCAGATGATGATCTCGGAACCTTGCTTGTAACTCTCCGGGATGAAGGAAAACTCGTGATAAAAAATGAAGACGAAATCATTTTTAAAGAACCAAAAATAATCTGCTCAATGGGACTTGTAAACGGTGACTGATAAATGAATAAAAATATTTTTTCTGATTACATCAAGAGACATCAGTTCAAAAAGCTGTTTATCGAACTTGGCTGGAACGACTATAATGACGCGACACCAGTATCGCTTGAAAATCAGACATACACATTAAAAGGTGTTGCCGAGAAAAGGGGCTTTACTGTTGTGCTATGCGAGCCGTGTCCGGATGGAACAATCCCACTTAGTGACATCAGAAAGAAAATAGAACATAACTATAGAAAAGTTCATCAGGAACATTTACTTATTTTCCCTGACCGCGCAGGAACAAAGCAAATCTGGCAGTTTATTATCCCTGAAGCGGACAAACCAAGAAGAATAAGAGAAATAACCTATGAGAACACTCAGGACTCCGAAAGCCTCTACCAGCGCGCGCGCGGGCTCCTCTTCACCATTGATGAAGAAGAGCGCATTACCCTTATAGATGTTAAGGCAAGATTTGAGGAGAACCTGGCTAAAAACTCTGAAACGGTTACTAAAAAGTTTTATACCGAATTTAAAAAACATCACAGTTCATTTCTCGCATTCATCGAAGGAATAGATGACGCAATCAAGGATAAGGATAATAAAAATAAACAGTGGTACGCCTCGTTAATGCTTAACCGACTGATGTTCTGCTACTTTATTCAAAAAAAAATTATCTGGACAATAACCCCGACTATTTACAGGAAAAACTCAAGGAAGTCAAAAACACGGCTGGCAAACACAAGTTTTATCAATTCTACCGCGACTTTTTATTACAGCTCTTTCATCATGGACTTGGTCAGCCGGAAACAAACCGAGAAACAACTGTAAACCTCGGAAAAATACCATATCTCAATGGCGGCCTTTTCGATGTGCATGCGCTTGAAAAGCAGTTTACCGAAATTAAAATTAAAGATGACGCATTTGAGAAACTGTTTGACTTTTTTGATGAATGGAACTGGCATCTTGATACAAGAGTTGAGGCAACTGGAAAAGATATTAATCCTGATGTCATCGGCTATATTTTTGAAAAATACATTAATGATCGCGCGGCGATGGGCGCCTACTATACCAAGGAAGATATTACCGAGTACATCGGCAAAAACACCATAATTCCGTTTTTATTTGACAAGACAAAAGAAAAATATCCTGAAGCATTTGCAGAAAAAGGCCATCTGTGGGAATATTTCAGAAATAGCGGTGACACGTACATTTACGACGCGGTTAAATACGGTGTTCCCGACGAAAAAGATATTTTCACAGATTTGCCTGATGATATAAGGCATGGTTTTAATCCCGAACTTGAAAACAAATTAGTTGACGATAATGGGCCGCATTTATTCGAGATACGAAAATGCTGGAACAAACGCGCGCCGGGGGACATAGCCTTGCCGACCGAAATATACCGTGAAGTTATTGAACGCAGAAAACGGTATGCGGATATTGTGTCCAGGATCAATTCCGGTGCAATACATGAAATGAACGATTTCATTACTTATAACCTGAACATCAGGCAGTTCACTCAGGACATTTTGCACAATACAAATGACCCTGAATTTATCGAACATTTTTACAAAGCTCTTTGCGGTATAACCATTCTTGACCCGACCTGCGGCTCTGGCGCGTTTCTTTTTGCAGCCATGAATATTCTTGAACCACTCTACGAAACATGTATTGAACGCATGGAGCAATTTACCGCAGAAGAACCGCGGAAGTATAAATATTTTCATGAAGTTTTGGCAACGGTGAACAGCGAAGAGCATCCCAATCTGCAATATTTCATTTATAAAACCATTATTCTCAACAACCTGTACGGCGTGGACATCATGCACGAAGCAGTGGAAATTGCCAAACTCAGGTTATTTTTAAAAATGGTCGGTGCGGTTGACATCAATGTGCGTAAGCAGAACTACGGGCTGGAGCCTCTGCCGGATATTGATTTTAACATCCGTACCGGGAACACCCTGGTAGGTTTCGCGACAGAAAAAGATCTGCAAGACAGTATCATGTTTGACAGCACCGGCACCGTGCGGGTTGGCTGGGAAGAAAAACTGAAATTGTTTAAAGAAGAGTGTTTTTTTATCGCTAAAAAATTCATCGCGTTCAGGAAAGTGCAAACTCTACGCCCGGAAATCGGCAGTTTACGTGAAGTAAAAGAGGAATTGAATAATCTTTTAAATAATCTGACAGGTAAAATGAATGTGCATCTTTCTGAAACGTATGGAATTTACGAGGGAAAGTTTAAGAATAAAAAACAATATGCTGAGACATATCAGAAGTGGCTCGAAAGCCATCAGCCGTTTCATTGGTTCGCTGAGTATTACGATATTATTAATGAAAATGGCGGGTTTGATGTGGTGATAGGGAATCCGCCGTATGTGGAGTATTCTCAAGCTAAAAAAAACTATCAAATCACAGGGTATGAAACAATTACTTGTGGCAACTTATATGTTAATACAATTGAAAGATGTATAAAAATTCTATCATTTATTGGCTCAATGGGAATGATTGTGCAGTTACCTATAGTATGTTCAAACCGAATGCTTCCAATACAGAAAATGCTATTGAATCAGTTTGCATTGAGTTTATTTTCTACATTTGATGACAGACCTGGCAAATTGTTTGATGGCCTTGAGCATATTCGAGCTACCGTTTTTGTTATAAAAAAATTAACTAGTGTGAAATCAATATATTCAACAAGATATATTCGCTGGAATTCCGAATTCAGAAACCTGCTATTTAATTCAATCAGTTATCTAAAAAATGAAAACTTAATATTCAAGGGAGCAATACCCAAAATCGGGAACATAAATCATCGATTAATTTTTAAGAAACTGGAGAAACAAAAACTACTTTCCAACTTCCTACATGGTAACAAAATGATCTATTTTCATAATGCTCCTCAATACTGGATTAGAGCAACAATTAAACCTCCGTACTTCTGGAATGAAGCAGATGGCGAAAAAATATCACCCCACATAAAAGCAATTATAACAGAAAGTAATAAAAAAAAATTACTTCTTGCGATTTTAAACAGCTCATTATTCTATTCATGGTTTATAACTCTTTCAAACTGTAGAGACTTTACAAACCGAGAGATTGAATGGTTTCCTGCCTCACTGGACACTTTTGATGAAAGAATAACCGAAAAAATAAATGTAGAGGTAAGTGATTTATTAAGTTGTTATGAAAAAAACAAACTTCGAAAAGAAACTTACTATAAAGCAACAGGGAAAGTTATTTTTGACGAATATTTTCCTAAAAAGTCAAAGATAACCATCGACCAAATCGACACCCTCCTCGCCCAGCACTACGGCTTCACCGAATCCGAACTTGACTTTATCATTAACTACGACATAAAATACCGCATGGGTAAGGCGCTGTTCGGAGAAGAAGATAGTGAAGATGACGAAGGTAAAGAGAATTGATGCTGGTAATTAAAGACCCCGTATTGCTTTTCTCCTTTGATTTAGTTGATTCAGCGCAAATTAAAAATGATATCCAAAATCTGTCAAAATCAAAAACTGATGATATATTTTCCATGTACTACTCAAAATTTATTGATTTTGAAATATCCCTTTATAAAAAAATAATTTGTAATAGCTCGATTTCTTTAAAAAACTTATATCTTATTAAAACAATCGGTGATGAATACTGGTATCTTTATCGTTTACAAAATGATGCATCGGATTTTCTCTCAGTCATTCAAGAACTTATTTGCCAAGCGCCTGACAAATATACAATCAACAATCCTGCTGAATGTGAAATAGGAGAAAACAAACTGATTGAACACAAATATAAATGCTTCTTGGATTATTGTGATGGTAAGAGCTCTGCTCAAATCGCATCCTACTCTATAAAACGAAGTGTCTTGCTTAATAAATTTATTACAGCAAACTATTTGAAACTTTCTCACGACCTCCCCTTCTCTGAAGAATCCACGGAAATTGAGAAAGCAGCTGAAATTCAGGAGCTGTACTCAAAAAATCTCGGTATGTACGAGTTTGACTCCAGGAAATGTGATGATGATACCACCCAGTCACTTATCATTCCAAGATTTGACCCGATTGGTCCGGCAATTGACTTGTTTTTCAGATGTAATAAAGAAAAAATGAGCCCGCAGTGCCTGCATATCGGTGAAAAAATGTATAATCATCTTTCTGATAACGAAAAATCAAATTTTGAAATAATTCACAAGTTTGCTCCAAAAGGGTTTCCGAATGATTTTGAATATACAATGTACAGACGGAAAACATGAATTATGAATAGGTTGTATAAAGAAATGGCGGAAAAAAATATTGTATGGGCAATACATCGTCCGGGAGAAGAAGACGGCGATACGAATGACAATGGGGATGAAAAATGAAGAAAAATGAAAATATGCCTGACAAGACAAAGATCGAAACCGTCTTAACAAAAAAAATATCCTCACTCATAGAAAAAAGTCAATCCGGTGCCATATCATATTTCAACAGCTCACTGACTATCCTGTTCTGGAAAATCGGGAAAATGATTACAGAATATACTCTTGAGAATAAGCGCGCGGGGTACGGAGAACAGATTGTCGTGACAGTGTCACGACAATTACAGCGCACATATGGACGAAACTTCGAAGAGAAAAATTTGCGCCGAATGATGCAGTTTTCGAGTCTTTTTCCTGACTTGAAAACGGTTACCAGGTTATCTCGTCATCTGAGCTGGTCTCATTTTCTTGTGCTGCTTCCGATTAAAAATGAAAAAGCACGTCTCTACTATGCCATGATTTCAGGTAAGGAGCGCTGGAGCGTTCGGGATTTACGTAAAAATATCGCCAAAAAAGTGTACGAAAGAAAATCACTTGCATCAATTCAGATGCGAACTGATGTAAATAACAATCAGGCAATCTTCAAGGATCCGTATTTGCTAGATTTCCTGAATCTTGACGGCGGCTTTTTAGAAAATGACCTTGAAAAAGCAATCCTTGATGAACTTGAGAAATTTCTTCTTGAACTTGGCGCCGGATTTACCTTTATCGCAAGACAAAAGCGAATGATTATTGATGGAGAAGACTTTTACCTCGACCTGTTGTTTTTTCATCGAAAGGTAAAACGGCTGATAGCAGTCGAACTCAAGCTTGGAAAATTTGAGGCCAAACATAAAGGTCAAATGGAATTATATTTAAAGTGGCTTGATCGTTATGAAAAGCAACCCGGTGAAAGTACGCCACTGGGGCTGATATTATGCGCGGAAACCAGCAGAGAGCAGGTGGAACTCCTGGAAATGTACAAAGATGGCATTATGGTTGCAGAATACTGGACTGAGATTATTCCGAAAAAAGAACTTGAAAACAAATTGCATTTGGCTATTGCTCATGCAAAAGAAGTGGCAAAAGATAGATTATTAATAAAAAAAGCCTAAATAATTTGTTCTGTGTAACAGACCCCAATGTTTTTTAAAAGCCCGGTATTCTTGGTGGGTTTCCAATTCTGAGGAGATATTATGTCTATAAACTATGTTAAGCCGATAAAAATTGATTTAAAAAATCATCCTGAGTTAAATGAAAAATGGGTTCAACAAATTATCGCTCAAGATCCAAGTGTTATTGGTCTTGGAGATCTAATTTTAAAAGATAAAGAGCGAATTCAGCCGCATGCTGGAAGATTAGATTTACTACTTCAAGATGAAGATGCTACTAAAAGATTTGAAATAGAAATTCAACTTGGCAAAACTGATGAAAGCCACATCATAAGGACAATTGAATATTGGGATATTGAAAAAAAAAGATTTCCCCAATATGAACATTGTGCTGTCATAATTGCTGAGGATATAACAAGTAGATTTTTAAACGTGATTAGTCTATTTAATGGATCAATTCCTTTAATAGCTATTCAAATGAGTGCCATCAAAGTTGGTGAAAGTATTTCTTTGATGTTTACGACCGTTTTAGATCAACTAACGCTTGGCTTTGTTGACGAAGACGAAGAAGTATCAGAAACTACTGATAGAAATTATTGGGAACAAATTCGAGGAACGAAGCAAACCGTTTCTCTCGCTGATGAAATATTAGAATTAATAAAAACGGTGTCCCCTGATTTTGAACTAAAATATAACAAATTTTATATTGGTCTTGCAAAAAACGGACAGCCAAACAATTTTATTATATTTCGACCTCAAAGAAATGTTATGCGTTTTGAATTAAGAATTCCAAAATCTGAAACGATTGAAAATAAAATAGATACTGCAGGCCTTGATATGCTTGATTATGATAATAAATGGGGAAGATATCGAATAAAAATTTCAAAAGACGATATTAAAATAAATAAAGATTTTATTATTGAACTAATAAAAACGGCTTACGAGAAGTAATAACGTTGTAAATATCAGTGGCTACAACGACTGCTTCATTTTTGGACGGCTACTGCACACAACACAGAGTATGCGGTTGCGGCTGGACAAACCAGCCTTCACCCAAATTGCACTTTGTCACTTTTCTTGCTACAATGAGCAATAAAAGCGCCAATCGGCTACGTCGACCGTGCAACTTCGCATACTCTGATTCGTTATAGGCAATTTGGTGCTCTGGTATGAATGATAGAATTACGCCACTGAAAATCGCTACACGTCCCTGTAGCGGTTGTTGGGCTGAATGTATTCCATGAATAATCAATAATTTTTTATGAAAAAAAATATATTTAAAAATGTTGATGCTATTACATTTCTTTCCCAAATACCAAATAATTCTGTCGATCTGGTATTTGCTGATCCACCATACATTATCTCCCGAAAGACCGGATTTAAATCAATCGGTCAAAAAGGTGTAAAAAGATTTGCTGTTATATACCCGCGCATAATTTAATTGATATAGAAATTTATTTTTTTTTATTGTATAATGTGCGCATATATATTTTGATACAGGAAATTATTTATGTTACCAGTCCGAGCATCAGGCAATA
>Ga0180007_10007086_pt1 | contig 10719 bp, 17 predicted proteins | sample MM_PC_MetaG_FD_121122 | JGI IMG/M metagenome (GOLD analysis project Ga0180007, IMG submission 121122) | Groundwater microbial communities from the Aspo Hard Rock Laboratory (HRL) deep subsurface site, Sweden - MM_PC_MetaG | ecosystem: Environmental > Aquatic > Deep subsurface > Groundwater...
AAATCAAGCTGACGGGAAAAAATGCGAAAAACGCGCAACCGGCGGCGCGGGGCTCCGATAATGGGAACAGGCCGGGCCAAAAGCTTCGCTGACGCCGAAACGTGGCGTCCTCCCCGGCCCAGAAGGAGCGACCCCATGAGTTTCAACATTCCAAACCTGTTTCCGTCCGGATCGTCGGTTTCGTCGCTGGCCTCGGACTTCTTCCCCACCCTGTCCGACGCGCTGTCGGGCCTGTCGGGCAGCGGCGGCACCTCGTCGCTGGGTGCACTGGGGCTGCTCGGGGGGCATCCGGGCGTCGCTGCGGCGATGATCGGTCTGGAGTTGGCCGGGCCGCTGCTGCAGAAGTTGTTCGACAACCTGCCCAACCTCGGCAAACTGGAGCAGGGCGCCGGCGGCAGCGATGGCGTCGGGAGCAGGCCCGGCAGCCGGAGCGCACAGGACACGCAGGCCGAGATTTCGCGCATCCTCAACAGTAACCTGTCCCTTGAGGAGAAGATCATCCTCATCGCCGGACTGGTGTCCGACAGCATCAACGGCCAGCTCGAGGACCTGCTGCAGGAGCAGGGGAAGATGGCCCAGAACATGAACAGTTCGGGCGCCAACGGGCAGCAGGGTGCGAAGATTCAGAACGTGGAGAATCAGATCCAGTTGCTGATGCAGCGGCTCAACCGCATGCAGACGCTGTCCTCAAACCTGATGCAGGCGGTGCACACCACCCAGCGCGCCGTGCTGTCGAATATAAGGGTGTAATGAAGAAAAGAAATAACCCTCGCCAATCAACCACTTTCCACGCTCTGATTTATACCTTCACTGAAAATTAACGTCAAGATTTATTTTTTGAATTGTTTCGCCTGTGACTATTTGCGAGTCTATCCAGCTTTGTAACATCTGCCCTTTCACCATTCTTGTCCCTGTGGGAATACCGCATGGTCATTTCCACCGAAGAATGACCCAGCAGGCGGGCAACGGAGAAGATATCCACGCCCGCGTTGACGAGGGCAGAGGCGAAAGAATGACGGAGGGTATGCGGGGAGATGTAGTCCATTTTAGCCCTTCGGCATGCATCATGAATAGCATTCCTTAGGGTCCCGGGCAGCAGGTACTTACCCGAACGATTCGCGACAATCAAACGGTGCTCCAATGGTGCATCTGCAGGCGGGAACATTCCTCTACCAGGAAACCGAATCTTGGTGATCTCCATCAATGCCCGGACCGCCTCCACGTTCAAGGGAATCGTGCGCTGCCTGCCCGACTTCGGAGTCTGTATCAAGGGCTCTCCTTTGGCGTTGTAGATCGTTCGGCGGACTGTGAGAACTTCATTCTGGTATCTCAGATCAAGGTCTCCTGTCTCCAGTGCGCAAAGCTCGCCCGCTCTTAGTCCTGTGTGAAATAATAGCCGGAAGCAAGCGGCCCAAAATGGGGTTGTGTGCTTACAGAGCTTTTCTAATTGGTCGATTGTCAAATAGTCTGTTTTCTCTCGCTTCTCCGTGCGAATCGGATCCAGTTCCACGGCAGGAGGCGTCAAACCTGCTCTTTTGCTATCCCGGAGGGCACTCCGGAGCGTGAGAAGGTGCCTAGGAGAGTGCATATCCTTGGCAGCAGTGATTAGGCCGTCAACCTGAGCTTGAGAGAGTGCAGACCATGGAACCGAACCCAGAACGGGAAGGATATGCTTCCCGACTCCGGACCGCACAATGTGCAGTGTACTGGCCTTCATGCGTTTGTTCTCTAACCACCAAGTATAAAGGCGCTCAAAAGCTTCTGCAACCGTGGTTTTATCTCTGGCCTTCAACGCTTGCGGGACTTTGGCGGGCTTGAGACCCGCCCGAATCAGTGCAACCTCGGTTTCGGCGAAGGTCAACGCGGCTCCCCTCGAAATGAAACCACGTCGCTGCAGGCGGACCGGTTGCCCTTCATGTGAGAAGGAAATATCGACGGCCCAACGGCGAACCCCCCGGACTTCATAGGCGATTGGATCAACCGAATCGACTACCTCATTGGTTGAACGCTTCAAAGGCATTTTTGCACCTCATGGTGCCTGCGGACTGGCGATCCGAAAGCACCCTATCACGGACTCCCAAAACACGCAACCCCACTGAAAAACGAGTGAAACGGCTTCATAGGCCGTTGGTCACGAGTCCCCGAACCCAGAGCAAAGCCGCCTGTACTGAGGGTATCTCTGTTTCGTCGATTGGTACAAAACGCCAATTGGTACAGCATTAGTACACTCGTTCGTGTTTCGTGTGGGTTATTCTCCGTTATTACGGCACCTGACTAGTTGAAATCAAAACACGATTCCCCCGGTCTGGTTTTTCAGTTCTCCAGACCGGGGGTTCGCGCCGTACCTGCACCATTGCAGGGCCGGTCACTGGGAGGAGATAGCCCAATGATTTCAACGTCTTTGCTCACTTTTCCTCAAGCCAGGCTTTCAAGGAGGTTCGGGTGAACCGGAACCATTTGCCGCACTTCTTGTAGGGCACCTGTTTCATGCGGCACAACCGATACAAACTGTCAATCGGAATTCGCAGCATTGCAGCAGCTTCTTCAGAGGTCATGATTTCATTTTCGTTCTGAGTGTTCGCAACCATGATACGTCCCTTTCCTAGCTCTTGAGAACCGTTTTACAATTAGTGAAATGCGCCTCAAGATCGGTGGCGATCTGTTGAACCAGACCAAGATCCGGCTGAGGCTTAATAAACTCAGACCAAATCGCTTTCAGGCATTCGTCTGATTTCTTTGCAAGCTCATCATAGTTTGTACGTCGCAAGCGCGCGCACCAGCGGAGTGCTGTTCCATTTTTGGAAATGCCTGCATGTACTTGTGCAAGAAGCAATCCAGCCCTGTGGTTTTCGCCTGCTTTCAGCATTTCGATTGCAGACTTTGCAAAACTAATCGTTTCTCCGATGTTCGCGTTGAATTCTGTATTATTGAAAACAAGCCATTCCATTTTAGAAAGCTCCTTTCAGGGTGTATGTCTTTGTGGCATCATCAAAATTGAGCAGACTCACCAAAACTAAATATGTGAGTTCTGAGTTTAAATTAGCGCTCTCAATCCCGGGGATTTGGGTTGTGTTGTAAGCGCCACTACTACCGAAGATCGGACCCAACGCAGCAAGCGCTAGGATCTGCCTGTGAACGTCCGTGCAAAATGGCCGGAGAATAGCGCTAGAAGCCTCCCAGAATGCCCGGCCGTGTTCGCCGTGGTAGATTCCCCCTTTGGCCTCTACAAGAGTTTTGAAAGCCGAAATGGCGCGACTCCAGGCGGAAGGGTCCGTCAAAGCTGCGATAGCTACTGAGAATCTTTCGAGACTATCACCAATCAAAACCAGGTGATCCACGTGTTCACCATTGCGCTTGGACTTCACAAAAAACACTGTAATTTCTACGGGTTTTGTAGACATTAAAGCACCTCCAAAATGTTGACCGTCTCATCGGAAACGGTTTTAGGCTTGGTCGAATATGACCCGAACTTGCGGGCATTCTCGGCTTTCAAGCCTTCCGCCTGCACCAGAGCGAAATTAACCGCCATATCCGGATTTCCCGGGTTTCCCTGGTAGACCTTGATCACCTGCTTAACATAGGTCTTTAGCTCGGCTTCGGTGAATGTAAATACTTTGATATCACTCATGATTTTTGTCCTTTTCTGTCCGCACTGCGGGACTGTGTTGACTGATGAAAAGTCTCATTTCGGCGTTCTCTTTGATGTATTTGGCTATTAGTCCTTCTATGTCATTAATCATTTTTTTCCTTTCTTTTATTAAATCATCGTAGCGCAGATTTATAATCTTATTGGGTACCCTACCAATGAGCTGCCCGTTCTCGACAATGAGTTTTTCATACATTGTCTTATAGTCCCTGATTATTTGGAAAAAACCCGGCAAACGTTGCTCATTATTTGCAATTAGAACCTCATACATTTTGATGAGCACTTCGGTTTCTTTTTCAATATCGTTGAATTCATTCATGATTTTTCTCCTTTACCGTTGTTAAAATGATGTTTCTCCCAGGTAAACCGCAATTAGGGCAGGCTGGAGCCTGGACGGGTTCGGGATCGCCAGCCCTCCGGAAGTGAACCATGAATGCACACCGTCCTTTGCAGACCGGGCAAAGGCAAACCTTGATTGTGCCTTCAAGAGCGGAGAGCCGGGAACGCAAGCTCATGGGGTCTGCCCTTCGATGATTCCGTGATCTCTAACCTGTTGCTCTAATTCTGTAATTCTCGACTCGAGCAAATCAAAGTCAGCAGCACGAAGAATTAAATCTAAAACGGCCCTGCCCGCCTGGACCTTGACGGCGGGAGGCGCTTCGGAGTCCAGAAGGCACGTTTCCAAGGCGTCAAGCGCCTTGTGCCCCAAACGCTGAAGCCTGCCTATGCAATGAGTAACGAGGCGTTGCCTTGCTGCCCTGTAGAGGCTTTGGAAAGCAGGTTCGGACAAATACCGATAGCCTGTTGTCCGACTGCAACCGGCAGCAGCGCAAGCGGCCTCTACTGAGGAATGCTCAAGCATTGCCGCAATGAGTTTCAAATGCTTCGCCGTTTCTAAATCGCTCTGGGTTGTAACATTTTTTACCATTCTACACCTGATCCCATGATTTGGGGTAGCCGTCTTCTGATAATTGTGGGCCTTGTTCTGAGTGGTCAGGAAACGCCACCAAACCACCGGCAAACCTTTCTATGTCCTTTTTGTTATTTCCAATTTCCTCCTTAGAGATAATACCCGATGAAACGTGGCGTTTTTGGGCCACTTTGGTTTCTGTTCCGTTTTGAGAATTCGGAAAAACCTCGCTAATGCTGGGCTTTTCTGAATACTCACCGTTGCGCGTTTTTGGAACTATTCGGAGACCTGTAACCCCACGGAGCCTATCACCTTGAATCTGTTTGCGCTGTTTGGTGCCCTGCCAAGTTGCGGACAGGGCTTCAATAAATTTGTCCCGGTCAAGTCGTTTTCTGTGGTCAGGATCTGGCCACCAAGAACAATAGGCGTCTTTGATGTTCGCCCATGAAAGAAACCCCAAAGGATCGGGTTCGAATTGTTCCCAGAGAAAACGCGCCTCGGTTGTGGCCAGTGCATCGGATAGCCGTTCGGACTCCTGCGGATTATTGTGGTGATACCATCGACCTGTGGAGGCAAAATGCCAGGCCAGGTGAACCGCGTAACTGAAAATCAGGTCCATTTCCCTTTCATTTTTAGCCCACAGTTTTTCTACGTCTGCCAGATCGCCGGAGGTGTTGCGGATTCGGTTTGGCCAAATAGATTTGTGATCACGGTCGTTAAACCCTCGGGAAAAATCAATCCGCCTTGGAAGCTTGTTTCCAAGAATGGCCATTAACGTAGTATTAGGAAAAGAAATTGGATCTTCATAAAGCCTTGCACCTGACAGAATTGGAGCCGTTGCAATCTCTTTCAGAAAGGATCCCATGACCTGAAATGCGTCTTCCCCTGCATCATCCAACAGTGCCAGCAAGACGCCATTCAGTGAGGCAATCCCTCGGTTCCTGCGGTCTTTGGAAAATTCAAAGGCACTTGTGCGCAGGACGTTCCATGGGCCAATCAAAACCTCAATAAATTCAAAGAAGGTAGACTTTCCATCCCCACCGGGACCGAAACAGGCAAGGAAATCTCCAGCCGGTTGTGTCAAGAGAACGCGAGCGATGATCTCTAGCAAAAAAAGAACGTCTTGCCCCCATGGTTTCCAACCTTGGATGATCTCCAGGGTCATCGGGTCCGGCAGAGAGTTCCATTCCGGGAAGAACTCACGCGGGATGTAGAATTGACAGGGCTTGTCGGGTCTACCGGGAGTGAAAGAGCACGGGTCAAAACGGATAAACCCGTTTTTGCATGCAAGGCCGGTTTGCAAAGTCGCACTGCCACGGTTGCGGAGAACTGCGGAGGATAGAAACCAGCAGACCGCAGTAAATTCGAGCATTGATAACGCACGGCCAGCAGAAGCATTTAGCCGGTCTTGAACTGCTTCTGATTTCATCGCAAGAAAGCTTCCGTTTTCCTGCATTTCCGAGAAAACCGGCGTGCTTCTAGCCGTTTCCGGAGGGCTGAAGCATGCAAGTTTTCCGGCGGTATCCACATCGACTTTGCACGCAACTTCATAACAAAATTCATCACGCGTAGGCTCTTTTTTCCGCTTTTGCTTCGTTGCAGCAGTGACAACCCCGTCAATGATCGGGTCCTTCGGGTCATAGCCCACGGCCTTCAGTGCAGCATTGATCTGCTTCCGGGTTCTGCCCTGTTCGGCCTGAACGGTTGCCCAGTCGGCAAGGCGGTTCATTGGGATCAAAGCGCTCATGCGGTTCTCCCCCGGCAATTGCCGGTTTTGTTTTTCAGCTGTAAATCTGGGTCAGGATCCCCCGATGATGGGCCGGGGGAGTCACCTACACGCGCAGTTGTCGCTTGTGGTCGCGCAGATCGCGCCCGATTGCATCGGTTGCGGGGAGCCTGCCGAAGGGAGGCCGGAAGGGCGCGGGAAGGTCTGCAAACCTGTGTGCGGTTTCTACGTGCCGACTTCCGCAACTGATCACGGAAGATTTCCCTTCTGAACTTCCGATGAAGATCGGCATTGGCTTTTATGAATTGGGCAATGCTCACAGGTGTACTTCCAACCTCACGTGAGTATAATATCTTTCCGGACCTAGAAATAACAACAATTTTAGGTTTGCTTGTAAGTTCGTCCATGGTGTGTCTCCGTGCACCTCTCACAACTCAAATTAGCTGAGAAGAACCGACAAAGCAAGACCTGATAAAATTTATTATTCATGAATGATTCCGCGTAGTTACGTGATGTATGGATGATTATTCTAGCAATTTCATTGACATTTTTTTTCAGGCTTATTTTCAGAATACCACAATGAAAACAACTCTTTTCAAATAGGGCCATTGGAATCAATTCATATGTACTGATCCCCGCTAAAAAGATAACGTATCGCCCCTGTTGCCTCCGTAGATATTTATGACCATCAGTCAAAGTCTTGCCTTTTTGTTGCCAAGTGTTACCTTTGCAATGCACCGTGCGTTATGCCGATGCTTTTTGTCGGAACGGTGAATTATCCTTGAATGGCTCGACACTGAGCCAAACAACTACACTTACAGTTTTCGAGTAATAATTTTTTCTGAGAGGAATTCAAAATGAGTAATGAAATTTCAGTCGCGTTTGGCTCTTCGGAGAATATTAATTTCAATTATACGCACGTGGACTCCTCCAAAGCGTGTAGAGTCGGTGAATCCTTTGCTGTAACATTTTATCAACTAAGATATCAATACCTTGCTGACAATCTTAATACATCATCAAAAATAACGCTCCAGGGATTGCATCCCTTTTCGGGAATAGTTCTAAACAGACAAGCAATTCTACAATTGCAAAAAGAGATAAATACATTAGTGGATAATGTTAATAAAGAAGAGAGGGCGTAGGCAAATGAGCGTGAATGAGCCACCGGAAATTGATTTTTTGATTATCCGCGGTGCCGCCGTGGGGATGGTGAAAGAGGAAGTTTTTTCAATCAAAGAATCCGGGGAAACATATTGTAAAAAAGTCACGCACTCTCTGGTCGGTGCACAAGTAGATATACTATTAACGAGTAGAAATTTCGAATATTTGCAAGATGCAATTTGGCAGTTATTTGAAAAAATTGATTACTTGGGGCTACAACTTGACTATACTTTGAAAAATATTAATAAGAAAGACTATGAGTATTTTAGAAAGAGATACATTATCTCCCCGGAGTATAACGCAGACGATTTAAAACAACGAATCCTTTGCCTCAGAAAATATCTCAAAGATAGAGATCAAGTTGACGCAGATCATTTCGCTATGCTTTTGGGTCGTGATGTACATACAACGGAAAAATTGATGATTTCGATCTGTCGTGATGCACAATCAGTTGAGTGCAAATATTTGGTATCTCAATGAAGGAATTTGTTTGTGAATTTGTTCGTGAATATGAGTCTATAGAGGGGAAGAAAATCGAAGGGTCATCAAGAAATCCATTGAGGTTCCGGGGAGAGGAACAGATCGGCGATGGACCTATTAATTATATTTTTTCTGCCAGCTTTAACGTGAGGGCGATGATTGCAGAAGGGGTCGAGGGGCCATTATTAATCGAAAACGCCTATCTCCAAGTTGGAGCAGAATTAATATGCCAAAAGGCAACTATTAGAAGCGTCAAGAATCGGAAAAAGGAAAAAGTAAAAATGGCATCTTCTACTCATCAAGCAACTTTCTGGACTTTTTCGCAACAAACCAATGTACAAATTGAGCAAGCACATGGACCATTTAGAGGGCTAGAACCGGCCCAATCAAATTGCATTGATAAATATTAGTTCTGCAAAGGAATTGCCGTAAATACTAGATAGCGCAGGTAAGACGCAAGCAATATAATGCGCAACTTGTATTTGACAAAGGTTTTTCCATCGTAACCGCATTCTACTAACGCACTTGATACAGGTCATGCTTCCTCTGCCTCTACGCCAAAGGCGTCTTTGAACTCCAAGGTATGCTCCGTCAGTTGTTCGTACCAATCGCGTGCCTCCGCTTCTGTAACCGGTTCGATTTTGTCCCGTTGACCCTGCCATTGAGTCTGGTGTTGCAGGAAAAACGCGCCCTTGGGTGTCTTGAGTAGCCAGGTGTTTGTTCCTCCACGCTCAAAGTTGTGACCGTCCCAGTAGTCATTCCCCGCGATGATTTGGGCCGTTTCGGTCCGATACCGCTTGCCGTTGACGATTTCATTCATGTGAATCAGTTTCATGGTCTCTCCCTTTGTGCCGATGCAAAATCGGCGGTTGTGCTCTTCTGTGAACTCTCGTGAAACCTTCACGAAATTGGGTAAGTTCACAGACAACTCAGAGCAGTTGAAACAAGGGGTTCGACTGAAAGACGAGAGTGAAAAAGCGAAATGATATCAATGTGGATCGCCAGATCACAAGCGGTGTAAGGCTTTTTCTTTCGAGCCTTTAAAACACCCGTTTTTTACCTAAGGGTGTAGCCATGACGCGCGAAATCATTCTTGAACAGGCGAATCGGCTCGCCAGCGGCCAGCTTTCCCTCGGGCAGGTGCTGGGGATCACGGTGGAGCAGGTGATCGGGCTGGCGCGGGTCGTGGGCGGGCTTTCGGCGGCCGGCCGTGACGAAGACGCCCGGGTGTTCCTCGACGGCCTGCTGGCGCTGTATCCGAAGGAGCCGCGCCTGCTGGCGCTGCAGCGCGCGCTGCAGCAGGCGCAAAACTCAATTTGATCTACGGAATGCTTGACCAGAAAGGAATTGCCATGACTCCGAAAGAAGCCAAAACGATCCTGGATTTCCTGGCTGACGGGGTGAACCCCGAGACCGGGGAAGTCCTTTCCGACCAGAACATCTACAACCAGCCCCGGATCATCCGGGCGCTCTTCCTCGCGTCCAGCGCGCTGGAGGTCCGGACCCGCAAAGAATTGAAAAAGAAGGGGCTGCCCGCCAATGCTGGGAAACCCTGGTCGGAAGAGGAAGACAATCGCCTCCTGGCGGCCTATGACGGTGGCCTGCCAATTCCGGAGCTCGCCGAGGCACATGGGCGGACCCGAAGTGCCATCAGTTCCCGGTTGGTGAAGTTCGGGCGCCTCGAGGAGAACGCCGCAGTCAGCAGGCGGGTCTGACACCCTTTCTCCGATTGCATTGACACTGCAGCGCGTCGTCTCCATACTGCTGTCATTGCGGCGCAGGCGGCTGGCGGCTGTTCGCCACGCACCCGCCGGAAAGGTCTGTAACGCGTGTCGGCACGCAAGGAGAACCCAGAGATGCATATGACCGCCAGAATCCTCCCCGTATTGATGTTCCTCGTCTTCGCCGCCGGCTGCTCCGGCAAGAGCGCCGGCCCCAAGGAAAAGTGGCCTGAGAAGCCCGCCGATGGTGCGCCGCTGGTCATCGAGTTCGTCAAGATCGCCGGACAGGGCGACGACACGCGCGCCGAGCTCAAGGTCTTCAACTTCGAGGACAAGGACGTGATGCGCCTGCACATGACCCTGCACTACCTGGATGCCTCCGGCAAGGAACTGAAGGACTTCCCGTGGTCCGTGCAGGCCAACCCCGTGGTGGGCGCCAAGAAGTCCGCCGTCATCGAGGCCGGCGCGTTCCTGCCCAAGGAGACGGCTTCGGTGAAGGTGGACCTGCGCTCGGTCCAGTTCGACGGCGGCGGCAAGTGGGAACCCGCGAAGAAGGCCGAAGAGCCGACGAAATAACTCACCACAAGATCAATTGAGCCAACTCGTCGGTCTCGCCAACAACACGAAATGGTCCGAGCTGCAGGCCCGCCTGTCCGGGGCAGGCACGACGGCGCCGGTTTGGCGCACCCGGGCGACCAATGGCTTTGTCTATCCGCCCACGGGCTGGGACGGCGACTGGACGTATCACTTCCGGCTCGGCGGCTACGAGACCATCGAGTGGTGCGAGATGACGCCCCGCGGCTCGCCGGGCTGTATCGGGGTCGACGAGGTCGAGTCGATCTGCCGCGAGATCGGCTTTGAATTCGAGCGGACCGCGGACGTGGTGCGGATCATCGGCTACCGGCGCGTCTGAAGGCGCTCGTCAGTTTCGATGATCCATTCCAATTCCCCGGAGGCTAGCCCCAATGCCGATCAGTTAAGGCAAACTGAGCTAGCCAGGAGTTGTTTCATCTGGCGGGATTGTACTGGGCATTCCAATCTGTTCTCCGAGATGTACATTGCAAATTTCCGGTAG
>Ga0180007_10007087_pt1 | contig 10715 bp, 12 predicted proteins | sample MM_PC_MetaG_FD_121122 | JGI IMG/M metagenome (GOLD analysis project Ga0180007, IMG submission 121122) | Groundwater microbial communities from the Aspo Hard Rock Laboratory (HRL) deep subsurface site, Sweden - MM_PC_MetaG | ecosystem: Environmental > Aquatic > Deep subsurface > Groundwater...
ATTGTTGTATTGACTTCCAAAAGGTTTAATGTATAATGCGACCGCTTAGCCTGCAATCTTATAATACGTTTATGTCTCTGGACGGCCTGGGAAGAAATTATCGAGCAACTGAAATTGGAAATCGTGAAACTGTTCAGGAAAGCGCAAAAAATACCCGCAATAATGTGAGCTTTATAGTAAGAGGAGGTATTCCGGCCTTTTACACCAGCTTTTTAGCCAGAAACGGCATTGAAAATCCACAGAGCGAAGTACTCGGTAACGACCTATACATGGTTAGTGCATCTTCCACAAGATCACGGCTGTTAAAAGCATTAAAAAGTCAGAAAGGGGTTGAAATTATCAGCGATGGACTCAGAGATTGCAAAGTCGAGGAATATGAAGGAGATGCAGAAATTACTGAGCAAGTAGCATAATGGCCCATGCAGGAAAAAAGAATCCAGAGACTTTGGGAACTCGATGCCCTAAGGGGAATCGCCATCGTTCTTATGGTCCTTTTTCATTTTATATTTGATCTTAGAACTTTCTTTGGATTTGATTCTATCAACTACTACCAGGGTTTTTGGTATTACGAAGGCAGGGTAGCCGCCATTATTTTTATTGTTCTGGTCGGCATTGTCAGCAGTCTCATTCATCAAAAAGAAGATCCGGAAGTGGCAATGCAAAAAAACAGTTACCGGGGTCTGCGTCTGATCGGACTTGGAATGATCATCACACTTGTTACCTTCATTTTTGCCCGCCAGGACACCATATGGTTCGGCATTCTGCACTTTTTGGGACTTTCAATACTGATCAGCATTCCACTATGCCGATATAAATGGCTGAATGTGATTTTGGCAGTCATTCTGTTCGCCGGCTACTACCCTATACGCTTATTGTATACAAACAGCTATCTGGGGCTGATTTTTGGCATTTTGCCGCCAGGTTTTAGCTCTTTTGATCACTATGCTCTGATCCCATGGCTCGGCTATGTGCTGATCGGCATCGCACTGGGAAACTGGATCTATGCTGACGGCAGAGAAATAATCAAAAGGGATCCCGTCGGCATCGAAAAAACTTTCGCCGTAACCGGCCGATATTCCCTATGGATATACATGATTCACCAACCGGTTTTGCTCATACTGATGTGGCTCTGTTTTCGATTGCTTTAATGGCCCACTTTGCGTGTTCTTTCAGCATATCATCACTCTCCCGCTCCAAAACAGCTTCAAGACTGGAAATAAGCTCCCTATCACCACTGTTTCCGGTCACCACGCAGGCATTCCGGAGAAGGCCTCTGCGTTTGGCTCGTATAAGCGACGTACCGGCAAAACATTCTAAAAACTCTTCATCGCTTTCAATCGCCAAAATTTCCGCCAAATCCAGGTTGTCTCCCACCCCGTTTTCGGCCTTAAGTTCCTCAATTCGGATTGCTTGCATGCCTGCTCGGCCCTCGTTAAAAGGGCAGACTTCCTGACATATATCACAGCCAAACAGCCTATCACCGATCATCGGCCTTAATTCCTCAGGAATCCCCTCTTTGCTCTCGATGGTCAGATAAGCAATACAACGCCTGGCATCGATCACCCTGGGACCCACAATGGCGCCTGTAGGGCAGGCAGTAATGCATTTTTTGCAGTCCCCACAACTCGGCATACGCCGTTTTTCCGTCGCAGGAAGCATCACATTAGTCATCAGGGTGGCAATAAAGAAGTAACTACCCTTTGATGGATCAATCAGATTCGTATTTTTACCAAAAAAGCCCAAGCCAGCCACTTCAGCTAAAACCCGGTCCACCGTAGGCCCGCTGTCCACAGAAATGTAGGTTGAAATACTTGAATCCTGCGCCTTAAGCCATTCCGAAAGTACCGATAGCCTCTTTTTGAGGATTTTGTGGTAATCCAGCCCCCGTGCGTAACGCGCTATATTCCCCTTACCACCAGATCCGTACCATGCCTGAAGAACCAGTACAGACCGCACATCCGGCAGTTTATTTTCAGGGTGGTAGCGATCATCCTTCATCGCTTCTAGATAAGCCATTTCCGCCTGAAAACCCAGCTCCACCCACTTCTCAAAAATACCCTCATGCTTTTTAAGGGCTGATTCAACATCCGAAATTGGCGCTATACCAAAATCGGACCAGCCCTGATCTTTAATAAATCCTGTAAGTTTAGCCGGATTTAATGTCATAAATTGATTATAAAGCATTTACATGTAAAGCCATTTGTGTTATAATTATATGAAAATATAAACAAAATGCCTTCAAAACAGCTTCAACAAGACATAATCCTTCTTATAACAGCTATATTCTCCGTAATAACGCTGGGAGCCATAATATTCCATTTTCTGGAAGGCTGGACAGTGGTCGACGCGTTTTATTTTGTTACAATGACGGCTACCACCGTAGGTTACGGAGATCTTGTCCCAAGTTCACCAGTTTCTAAAGTCATCACTATCCTTTACGCTCTATCCATCGTTCCATTTGTGCTGTATGCCTTTACCGCGGTCGCTAAATCCCAGATTGAGAAAGTTTATACTAAAGTCCACCATTTGGAACGCAAGCAAAAGGAACAGGAGGAGGAAATCGATGCCGCCGAACGCAAATTAAGGCGTCAAAAAACCCTGATAAAACAACAGGAGGAAGAACTTGACGAGCAGCAGGCCAATGTTAAAAAACAGCTCAAAGCCATTCATGAACAGGAAAAAGAACTGGAAGAACACGATAGAGAAATTGAATCTCAAAAGAGAAGAATGCGGGAACAAGCCAAGATCAACAAAGAACAGGAAACCGAAATAACTGAACACGACAAAGAACTGGAAGTTGTGGAAAACATTATGGAAAAAGCTCTTGATAAGTAAACCATGAACGAAAAAAAGATTGCCAAAATCACCGCTCTAATGGACCAGCTTTACTGTTTCAGTCCGCAGAAGGTAGCAAGCTACATGAAGCGAATTCCGTATATGGCTGAGAAAGGGCTAGACGAGCTCATCAAAACACTTGAAGCGGCACTAAAGGAGCAAAACAGAATGATCAAAACCTGGATCAAAAGAGAGCCAAAATTCGCAAAAAGACTCACTACATTTGTAGACGAAACCACAGATAACCTGACAAAAGAGTATGAGAAAGAAGAAAAAAGCTCAGCCGAAAACATATTATCAGAACTCGACTAACACATGTCCCACAAAAAAAATGATTGGGATGATGAAAGGCTGGTTTACATCAGCAAAGTACCGACTATTTCGAATGGAGAGCTAGCTTCAGTCAGTGCGCATAAAGAGAAGGAAGGTCCTGCACTGGATGTGGCCGGACTGGCCAATCAGGCTAATGCAAAGATTCAGGTCAGATTCATGGCGCTCAGAGAGCTTTCCCAGACTTTCAACAATCGCCTGAAATCGGCCATCATAACATACATCACAAGCTCTCCTGGCCGTTTCGAAAGCGATGAAAACAAGGGCTTAAGTGCCAAAGAATTCGAGAATTTTAGAAACGCCACATTGAAACAGGTAGATGTACTGATTGCCCAATACGCGCCCACAGAAAAAGAGATTGCTGCCAAAAAAGCAGCGCAAAGTAAACTTGAGACTGCCAAAAAATCCGCCAAAGCAATCGAGGATGTAAAGATTGAGGATATCAAAGAAGATCCTGGAGATATAAAGGACCTTCCTACCCTGGCTCACAAATTTCAGGAATATTCCGGTTGGAACGCATCGCTTCAGAATCAAGCTTCCAAAGCTATGAAAGGTGTTGGAGCATTTCAAAAACAATTCCAGGAATTCAAACAGGCCCGAAACGGCTTGAAGGCCTACAAAAAATTCGCAGACTTGTTTGCTACCGGCGACCCGGAAACACAGAATCTGATGGCCATCAAAGAGGGTATGGTAAGAGATTTAAAAGCGGCTGGCAAAAAGCTGTATGATGCTCAAAAAAAGCTGGATAAGTATGGCAAAAAAATGGGAACGGCCAGCAACAAGCAAAAACAAGAAAAGATCGAAGAAAGGGATAAGCATTTAGCCAGAATTGAAAAAGACGAGAAGCTCAGCAAAAACCAAAAAGCAGCCAAAAAAGCTGAGTATCTTAGGCTAAGTAAGCAAAAAGACACCATGACCACCCAGCGGGATGATTTGGTGGAATACCATAAACAAGTAGAAACCACCAAGGCACAAAAGCTGAATAAGATAGAGGAAGGAAAAGCCAGGCAGGGGCAGCTCGGTCAGTACAACGACATAATGCAGGCTTCTCTGACAAAAATCGACAAGATGCTGGACGATCCTAAAATCGCTGAACCGCAAAAGGAAGATCTCAGAAAAACTCGGAAGCAAATCGCCCAAAAAGCAAGCACAATCCAATATGGCAAAGTTGCGGCAGATACAGCTGTATCTGAAAACGAGGAACAGTGGAAGAAACTTAACGATGAAGAACAAAGAGTTGGCCAGCAAACCTATGATATGACGACGCATATTGAGGAGGACCTGGAACCTACCATTGGGACTCTGGACAGGCATATAGGCCTGCTTGGCAATGCCATGATTCAATACACAGATTCCAAAGAAGAGGTTATGAAGCATTACGGAGAAGCCTTCAAGGTTTACGATGGTATCGATGCTTCAGTCGACTCCTCAATCATGCAAAACAGCCTTGCTAATCAACAACTATTAGACAATCTATCCAGCCAAATTCTCAGTTTGCACAGTATGACAATGGATTCCCCCAGCGTTTACGGAGCAACCATTGGCGCGGTCACTGCCATGGCCGGTGGAGTAGTCAGTCATGCCGGCGAATGGCTGATTGACCAATCTGTGCAATTAAATCAATGGCTGGCGAATGCTAAAACACAAGGTATGAATCCCGCTGCCTATTGGGCCTCAAAAATTCTGCTGGAAGTAGTTTCAGCACCCATTGGCGTTGCCGGAGGTTTAGCTGAACTTGGCGGCGGATTGCTTTACATGGCGGGGAATCCAGGAGAAGCAGCAGTCGGAATAGGCGCCCTATTAGGTCGGAACCCCCAAACTGGTGAATGGTGGGATGGAACGGGTGGCAAAACCTGGGAAACTATGGGTAAGGCCATGGTTTCCTGGGACCACTTCAAAAAAGGAGAAATCGGTATAGGAATAGGAAAATTCTTTGTTAACGTAGTTACAACCGTAACCGGAGCCGGTGCAGTTGGCGCAGGTGGTAAAGTAGCAGGTCAAGCTGCAAAAGCGGCTATACAGGCGGCCAAGCTTGCAGGCAAAAGTACCGCTAATGCAACAGCTCGGGGTATTGTTGCCGGAACTGCTGCCTTCGGAAAAGAAGCGGCTTTATTTGTTGGTAGGGAGTTTAAGGTAGGTGGCATTCAAGCTGCCCTTAAAATTGCCCGCGCGCCCGGTGGGGCAAAACAAATTGCGCTTTGGGCAGCCTCCAAAGTTGAGACTTTATGGAATGGTACTTCGGCTGATGCTGCGCGTATGCGCCATTTGGCAAGAGCCGTCAGCAAGGGTGGACAAACCTATGAAAAATTCAACCATGCACTCGCTAAACTTAGCAAACAGTATCCACACCTTGATGACGCCGCATTAAGACTAAAGCTGAGACATAAGAATCCCATTTTACATGCAGAAGGCCTGAGATATGAAAAGAACCTTACGAGGCTTCACCGTGCCGCTGAGCAAGCTGAAGCCGCACAAAAAGCTGCTGGCAAAGCTGGGGAGCCCTTTCAAGTTCTTGCCAAAACCCCTGATGGTATTCACGCGATAGATCAGACGGGGAAAATCAGGGTTTACAAGAGTATAGAAGAGTTGAATCTTGATAAAGCCAAGGTTAGTCCGGAGAAATTAAGACGAAGCGTACCGGAAAGCGTCGGAGCACCAACGGAAGCATCAAGTACATATAAAGTCGGTGGCAAAGAGCTTCGAAAGATTCCTGAGTTGCAGAAACCGGTTGCAGAACTAAACAAAATAACTCCCGACGAATTGGCAGAGCTTGGCATTAGAACATCTGATGACATTGCTGAATTTAACCGATATAAGCAACATGTAAGAAAGCTTGAAAGTGCAATCGATGAACTTCGCAACCTCTCTGCAGGAGACAAAGCGACCCTTGATGTGATGATGCACAGAATTGGCGCAAACACGAACGCAGTTGAAGTGATGACCGCACTTGTTAAAGGCTTAGAGCGAAGCCTTCGAAAAGCGCTATTAGATTACAACGGCAACGTAGAAAAACTCTTGGACTTAGCAAGAGGTTCACTGGTTTTCGATGGTCATGCGGATATGTATAGAGCTCTGCAAATGCTGAAAAAGAACAAGAACGTCAAGAAAATGTATATCAAGGATAACTTTGGCATCATGAATCCGGATGGTTCGTTCAATCTTAATAGAAGGTCCCCCCACCCCGTTCAATATCGTGATTTTAATTTAACCGTAGAGCTCCCCAATGGCTCTGTCGTTGAACTTCAGATGCATCTTAAACCGATGCTTAGAGCTAAAGAGGCGGGACTAACTTTACCTAAAAGCGCATATAAGGGCATGGCCTTTACACCCGATGAAATTGCTGAGGCTCAGAGGGTTGCCAAGCGAATTCAAAAACCGGGCAAGCCCCTCATAGAACTTCCTGATCTGACTGCTGATACAGCCCACGTAAACGGACATAAACTCTATGAACTGGCACGTTCACTTCCGGAGAAGAACTTGACGCCTGTCCAAAAGGCGCTCAAGGCTAAATTGGACGCACTGATGACTAAACTTTATGATTCTGCGTGGGACGGATACAAGACTCAACCAAAGGTCAAGCCCTCGGGCTATGCCTCGAAAGTTCGCGGGAAAAAGCTTGCAGACGTCGAAGCTGAATATCGCCGACAACCAGACAATAAAATTGGCGAAAAGAGTGAGGCATTTAAAATCCTTGCTACAACTGATGAAGGTATACTCGCCTTTAATCAAAAAGGGCAACTAAGAATATATAAAACATTCGAGCAATATAAGCTTGATGCTTCAAAAGTTAGCCCGGAGAAATTACGGCGCAGAGTTCCCGAAAATGTTACTAAGCCAAAAAATACCTCCGGTTCCACTAGTGTCCAATAAAACTTTCTTTGGACAGCAGGAAAAAAGCTTATTGGTACAATAAAGAAGCTACCATGCTCCTTATTCAATAAGCTTTTTACCCATGAAACAAATTAGCACAATTTTTAATCAGTTGCTGGATTTTTTACCTAAAAACCAGTTTCAGGGTTTTATTGGACAGCATAAAGCAGACAGGTACGTAAAGAATTTTACCTGCTGGCAGCAGCTTCTTACCCTGCTTTATGCGCAGGCTACAGGAAAGGACAGTTTAAGGGATATTGAGCTGGGTCTGCTGTCACATCAGAACAAGTGGTATCATCTGGGTCTGACCTCCGTCACACGCTCTAATCTCTCCTACGCCAATAAAAACAGACCCTACCGGATTTATGAGAGCATGTTTTATGAGCTGCTGAAACAGTGCAGGCAGTTCTGCCCCGCGCATAACCGGTTTTCATTTGAGAATCCGCTTTACTCAATGGACGCAACGGTTATGAGCCTGTGCCTGTCTGTTTTTCCGTGGGCAAAGTACCGTAAAACAAAAGGGGCTTTAAAACTGCATGTTTTGCTCAATAACCGCACCGCTATTCCCGAGTTTGCCGTTGTAAACGAGGCTAAAATACATGAAATCAACATTGCCAGAAATTCATTACGCCCATTACCGTCCGGTAGTATTCTGGTGTTCGACAAAGCTTACATAGATTACCGCTGGTTTAGCAAAATAAATAAAAACAAAATATTTTTTGTATCGCGAACGAAGAAAAACACCAATTATTTTGTTATCGGGAAAAATGAAGTGGCGGGAGAGGGTGTGCTTTCCGACGAAGTAATCGGTCTTGGCGGGGATAGGGGTATGGAGGAATACACGGAAGATCTGAGGTTAATCACTTATTACGACAGAGAAAGAGGAAAGAAATTGCAGTTCATTACCAATAATTTCGAACTTTCAGCTAAAACCATCGCGGACATTTACAAAGACCGCTGGCAGATAGAACTATTTTTTAAGTGGATCAAGCAGAATTTAAAGATAAAAAGCTTCCTCGGAACCTCAAAAAACGCGGTACTTACCCAAATCTGGGTGGCTATGATTTATTACCTCCTTTTAATTTACATTAAGTTTAAGACACAGCTTAAAATGTCACTTCTTGAATTTACGAGGATAATAAAAGAGCTTTTTATGATGCGAATACCCCTTATTAGTGCGCTTGGAATACCTTACAGGCGCATTTCGATCTGTAAAAACAGGGGCGATCCCCAGCTTAGTCTATTTTAAGTTTCTTTGGACAGCAGTGATCGAACTCTTCAAAAAGCATTATTAGATTATGATGGCGACGTAGAAAAACTATTGGATTTAGCTCGGGGTACGATTGTTTTTGATGGTCATGCAGATATGTATAGAGCTCTGGAATTGCTAAAAAAGAATGGTAAAGTAAAGAAAATGTATGTTAAGGATAATTTTGGCATCGTGGATCCGGATGGATCCTTTAATCTAAATAATCGATCTGGTCATCCTGTTCAGTATCGTGACCTTAATTTGACCATAGAGCTACCCAATGGCTCTGTCGTTGAACTTCAGATGCATCTTAAACCGATGCTTAGAGCTAAAGACAAGGGGCTGACCTTGCCTAAAAGAGTATACAAGGATATAGCCTTCACACCCGATGAAATTGCTGAGGCTCAGAGGGTTGCCAAGCGAATTCAAAAACCGGGCAAGCCCCTCATAGAACTTCCTGATCTGACTGCTGATACAGCCCATGTAAACGGACATCAACTCTATGAACTGGCACGCTCCCTGCCAGAAGAAGGCTTGACTGCGGCACAAAAAACGCTCAAGGCTAAGTTGGACACTTTAATGATTAAACTGTATGAGTCTGCTTGGGCAGATTACAAAAACCCACCCAGGACACCTGTTAGAACACCCGCACCCAGGAGAGTGGCAGCAGGAGCTCCAGCACCGCCACCTTCATAGGAGGCCAAAAATAATGTATAATTAAACCAGTTTATAATATAATAAATTAAAATTAATATGCCAGAAGCAATGAGATCAGCGGGTCACATCGAAGGAGAAGACTATAATCTTGTACCGGGTCTTAACGAACCATACGATGAAACTTGCCAGAGACGCGCCAATACCGAATCGTATTACGAAGTTGATGGTGTTCCTGTTAGAGAAGTTTGGGATGAAACCGGAACAATGGGAACCCAGTTTTTCATGAATGAAGGAGGAGAATGGGAAGAGGGTTTGCCTGGATCTACTAACCAATTCTATGAGGAAGGCTCCATGATTTCTGAAGATGAATTTGTAGCGATGATAGAGAAGGCTAAAAAAAAATGAAAATTCCAGAAGCCTTCAGTACCAAGTTCGCTGAAGTAAAGGATTATAAAGATGCAGAAGCAAGGTTTCGGCATGCTTTAGCTGTATTTCCCGAGGGTGAACGTGCTGATATTTTGAAAGCGCTCGATTTTGCAAGATTGAAGCATGAAGGCCAAGTTCGTGATGAGGGAACTCCTTATTTAAGTCACTGCACTTCGGCCGCTCTTAATGCGATAGACATTGACTGTAATTATGAGGAAATTATGGCCATGCTCCTTCATGATGTATTGGAAGATACAGATACCAACGAAAAGGAACTAGAGGCCAAATTTGGATCGCAAGTTGCATTTATGGTTGCCGGTCTGACAAAGCAAAGGGGGGGCAAGAAAATGCCAAAGGATGAATACTATGACAAATTAAAAGCTGATGGCCAGCTTGCAAAATTAAAAGCCTGCGACAGACTTTCAAATATTTTTTCGCTCTACTTTTGTCCCGATCCAGCCAAACAGAAGCGATATCTTCGAGATACTCGTGAAGAAATTATTCCAATTGTTGAAATACATCATCCAGAGTTAGCAGCTAAGCTAAAGGCTGCCATTGACTTTATTCAATCAAAAATTGAGTCTTAACAAAAAAGCCCTGCTTCATTGGCCAGGCTTTTTTAAGATTGCAATCTAAATGCAGTACAGACAAAAAAATCCAGAGTACCGACCATGTCCCGCCGAGGCGGGACTCATTTCTCCTTAAAAGGAGGTGATCCATCCGCAGGTTCTCCTACGGATACCTTGTTACGACTTCATCCCAATCAATGGTTTTACCTTAGGCACGCCCCCTTGCGGAGTAGCGCGACTTCGGGCACCCCCATCTTTCATGATGTGACGGGCGGTGAGTACAAGACCCAGGAACATATTCACCGCAACATGTCTGATTTGCGGTTACTAGCGATTCCAACTTCATGGGGTCGAATTTCAGCCCCCAATCCGAACTTGGACCGGCTTTGATGAGATTGGCTCCCCCTTGCGGGTTGGCTACTCATTGTACCGGCCATTGTAGCACGTGTGTGGCCCAAGGCATAAGGGCCATGCTGATCTGACGTCATCCATACCTTCCTCCGACTTGGAGCCGGCAGTCTCTTATGAAATATACAACATAAGACATGGGTTGCGCTCGTTTACGGACTTAACCGAACACCTCAAGGCACGAGCTGACGACGACCATGCAGCACCTGTCATCCGGTTCCTTACGGCACGCCCAAGTTTCCTCGGGATTCCGGAGATGTCAAGCCTTGGTAAGGTTCCCCGTTTATCGTCGAATTAAACCACATGCTCCACCGCTTGTGTGGGTCCCCGTCTATTCCTTTGAGTTTTAATCTTGCGACCGTACTCCCCAG
>Ga0180007_10007088_pt1 | contig 10715 bp, 11 predicted proteins | sample MM_PC_MetaG_FD_121122 | JGI IMG/M metagenome (GOLD analysis project Ga0180007, IMG submission 121122) | Groundwater microbial communities from the Aspo Hard Rock Laboratory (HRL) deep subsurface site, Sweden - MM_PC_MetaG | ecosystem: Environmental > Aquatic > Deep subsurface > Groundwater...
TAAAAAATACGCTGAGTTTATTGGAGCAGTGACTAATAATGAAGCTGAATATCAAGCTTTGATTTTTGCTCTTGAAAAAGTGAAGTCTTTACTTGGTAAAACCAAAGCTAAACAAGCTGAACTTCAGTGTTTTTCCGATAGCGAACTTATGGTGAAACAGCTCAATCATGAATATAAGATAAAAGAAGAACGAATTCAGCAATATTTTATTAAAATTTGGAATTTGATGCTTGATTTTTCTCGAGTTGAATTTACTCATATTCCTCGTGAAAAAAATAAGGTAGCTGATGAATTGGCCAATGAAGCGATGGACAAGCAGAAAAATCAAGCCAGTTTAATATAAATTTTAATTTTTAAATTATAAATTTTAATTCAATTTTAAATATCTGAATTTTAAAGTATTTAGTCATTTGATTATTTAGATTTCATTTAAAATTTGAAATTAGAAATTTAAAATTAACATTGTGTTTAAAAAGAAAATAACTTGGATAATAATTGGAATTATTATTGTCGGGGTAATTATTTATTTCAAAAGTCGAGGGAGTAAGATTGAATATTCCCAAGAAACTGCTCGAGCGGGAGATATCGTGCGAACAGTTTCAGCTACGGGAGTTTTTCAATCAACTGAAGAAGCAGACTTGGCTTTTCAGTTGAGTGGCAAAGTGCAAAAAGTTAACGTGGCAGTAGGGGATAAGGTAAAAAAGGGGACTATTCTGGCTTTTTTGGATCAGGCCGAAGCATTGGCTACTCTGCGAAGTTATCAAGCCGATCTTCAAGTTCAGGAAGATGCCCTGCTTCTTTCTAGGAGAGACTGGGACACCCTTAAGCCAGAAGAAAGAGATTCGGCCAAAGCTAGTGTGGATAAATATCGTTCGCTGGTTGAAAATGCCAAAGCTGATCTCAGAAAAAATATTATCTATGCTTCTCAAGATGGCTTAATTACCAAAGTGGACATTAAGGAAGGAGAAAATGCTGTTGCCAATGTAACGGTCATTACAATAATTAAAGAGGGCGATTATGAAGTTGAAGCAGATGTAGCCGAGTCAGATATTGTAGAAGTAGCTTTAGGGCAAGAAGTTCAAATGACCTTCGATGCTTTAAGTTCGAGCGATATATTTTATGGAAAAGTAATTGAAATTGAACCGGCTTCAACGGTGATTCAAGATGTGGTGTATTACAAAATAAGCATAAAACTTGATAAGCAAGATGAAAGATTGAGAAGAGGAATGAGCGTTGATGCTGATGTCGAAACCTATAAAAAAGAAAATGTGGTTCTTGTTCCAAGTAGAGCCATAAAAAAAGATGAAGGCGGTAAATATGTGGAAATTCTAAAAGATGAAAATCAAGTGGAAAAAATTTATATTGAGGTTGGAGTTTCCGGAGACGAAGGAGAAACGGAAATCATACAAGGATTGTCAGTCGGCCAAAAAGTCATTACTCTCACTAAAGCCCCCTAAAATAAAATGGATAATTCAGAAAAATTAATTCAAATTAAAGGTCTTTGCAAGACTTATATTAGCGAAGAAGTAGAAACTCGAGCAGTCTGTGGAGTTTCTTTTGAGATTGTCAAGGGAGAATTTGTTTCTATTATGGGACCTTCAGGATCAGGAAAATCAACTTTGATGCAACTTCTGGGTTTTTTAGATAGAATGAGTGAGGGCGAATATTTTTTTGAAGGCAAAGACACCAAAGAATTTTCTGACGACGAATTGGCGGCTATTCGAAACAAAAAAGTTGGTTTCATTTTTCAAACCTTCAATCTTTTGCCGCGAACCAAGGTTTTTGAAAATGTTGAGTTGCCTCTTATCTATGACAACAACGGAACTAAAAAGGGCAATGAAGCCAAGGTTTTGAAAGCCCTGGAAGATGTCGGCATGCTTCACCGAAAAGATTATTATTCCAATCAATTGTCAGGTGGAGAGAGACAAAGAGTGGCCATTGCTAGGGCTTTAGTTAATAACCCGGAAATAATTTTTGCGGATGAGCCAACGGGCAACCTTGATTCCAAGTCGGGAATGCAAATAATGAAAATTTTGCAAAAATTAAATGAACAAGGCAAAACTATTATTTTAGTAACCCATGAAACTTACACGGCTGAACATGGAAAAAGAAAAATTGAAATGAAAGACGGTCAAATTATTTCTGATCAGCCAATTGTTACTCGACGTTTTGCTAGTGATGGAGAATCATTAAAATAACAATGAACATTCTCAGTCCGATAAAAATATCTTATAAGAATTTATTGGCGGCGAAATTCCGCTCTTTTTTAACTATTTTGGGAATAATTATTGGAGTAGGTTCGGTCATTTTAATTATGGCCATTGGACGGTCGGCTCAAGAATTGATTTTGGATCAAGTGAAGGGGGTGGGCTCTAATTTAGTGGCAGTTCTTCCGGGTGCTTCTGAAGAAAGTGGTCCTCCGGCGGCGGCTATGGGAATTGCTATTACCACCTTTACTTATGATGATCTGGAAGCGTTAAGAGAAGAAAAAAATGTTCCTGAAGTTGAAGCAGCCGCCGGTTATGTTAACGGAACAACTACAGTGGAATATGAAAATATTTCTAATAATTTAAGTTTTACTGGAACCACGGCTAGCTATATCAATGTGGAAAGTACGGAAATTGAAAAAGGGAGATTTTTTAATAAAGATGAAGAAACCAATTTGTCCCGAGTAGTGGTTTTAGGCAACCAAATTGCTCAAGATTTTTTTGAAAATCAGGACCCAATTAATAAAAAAATAGATGTGGATGATAAGAGTTTTTTGGTGATTGGAGTCTTGAAAAAAAGAGGCTCTACTGCTTTGGGTTTTGGTGGTCAAGATGACGGAATATTCTTGCCCATCAAGACTGCTCAAAAATTAATCATGGGCATTGATTATGTTGGCTATGCCAGACTTAAAATTAAAACCCCGGAGCTTATTCCTTATGCCATAGAAAACATCAAATTAACTTTACGAGACAGACATGACATAGATGATCCGGCCAATGATGATTTTTCAGTTCGCGATCAAGCCTCTGCGTTAAAAATGGTCTCTCAAATTACAGACATTTTGCGTTATTTTCTTTTGGCGGTGGGCGGCATGTCTTTGATTGTAGGAGGAGTAGGAATTATGAATGTAATGCTTATTGCCGTTAACCAAAGAATTAAAGAAGTTGGGCTGAGAAAGGCTCTTGGAGCTAAAAACAATGATATCCTAAATCAATTTTTAATTGAATCTTCCTTTATTGCTTTTTTGGGAGGAATAATTGGAATTTTGGGAGGTATTTTTTTAGCCTATGTAGCGGCTGTTATTGTGCAATTTTTAGGTTACAACTGGCCATTCCTTATTTCTTGGCAATCGATTGTTCTGGCTACCACTGTTTCTATAGGCATTGGTTTGATTTTTGGTGTCTATCCTGCCAAACGAGCAGCTCGAATTAGTCCCATGGAAGCTTTGAGATACGAATAATTAAGTTATTAAGTTATCAAGTTATCAAGTAGAAAGTTATCAGGTTATCAAAATTAAATTAAAACAAAAAACACTTTCGACTTTAAAACATTAAAACTTTGAACTAATTCTGTATGTTACACGAATTTTATATTTCAATTAAGTTGGCTGCTAAAAATCTGTTGTCGAATTTGGGCCGAACCTCCCTTTCTCTTTTGGGAATTGTTCTGGGTGTTATGTCGATCGTGGTAGTTCTTTCAGTGGGAGCAGGAATGAAGAGTTATGTGGTTGGTCAAGTAGAATCTTTCGGAAGCGATATAATTAATATTGAGGTTAAGGTTCCCAAGACCAGTAAAACCTCTTCTCAAAACGCAGGAGGAATGGTAGGAGGGACCCAGATCACTACTTTGAAACTGGAAGACGCTGAAGAAGTAGCCAAAATCAATAACGTCGGAGCTTGGTATGCCGGCATAATGAACCAGCAAGTAATTACTTTTGAAGAAAAAAATAAGCAGATGTATATTATGGGCGTCACGTCTCAAGTAACTGAAGCTGATAAGCAAGTGGTGATTGAAGAAGGGAGAATGTTTTCTCAAGATGATGACGAAAGTTTAAAAAAGATGGTGGTTCTGGGAAGTAAGGCTAAAGAGGATTTATTCGGAGAGAAGCAGGCGGTTGGCGAAAGAATAAAAATAAAAAATCAAAGCTTTCAGGTTGTTGGAGTCTTGGAGAAAAGGGGATCGGCGGGCTTTTTTGATTTTGACGAAGTGATTTATATGCCTATTCAAACTTTGCAAAAAAGAATTATGGGCATTGATTATATCCAGTTTACGGTTTTTAAAATTGAGGATATGGAAAAAATCGATGTTACGATTGCCGAAGCCACAGATATTATGAGAGATCAGCATGATATAGAAGACCCGGACGACGATGATTTTGCAGTTAACTCAATTGTAGAAATTAAAGAAATACTGGATAAAGTTTTTTATGTAATTAACTTGCTTCTTCTAGCTCTAACCTCAATATCCTTAGTTGTAGGAGGAGTGGGAATTATGAATGTGATGTATGTGGCGGTGACGGAGCGAACTTTTGAAATAGGGCTGCGAAAATCAATCGGAGCTAAAAATAGTGATATTCTTAAACAATTTTTAATGGAGGCGGTGTTTTTGACTATCGCTGGTGGAATTGTTGGAATAATTTTAGGCGCAATTATCGCTTATGCTATCTCTTATGTTATTAATCAATTTGGCCTAACATTTAGTTTGCAAATAACTTTAGAGTCGGTGCTAATCGGTTTTGGATTTTCAGCTTTAGCGGGAATAGTCTTTGGCAGTTATCCTGCCCGCAAAGCTTCGCAACTGACACCCATGGAGGCCCTGAGAAAGGAATAATTAAGCAATAAATAAGGCAAAAAGCAAGTTGTTGTTTGTTTAGCTTTATGATAAGCTAATAAAATCAATAAAAATAACTAAAATTTATGGAAGAAAAAATTAACGAAGCTCAAATAGAGGAATCCAAGGTTGAAATAAATAATCAAACGACAGAGAAAAAAACAGAGAAAAAATCTTGGCTGTCTGATTTTTATATTGAAGCTTTGCTTTTTTTGGCACTTGGAATTTTGATTGGCTTTGCTGTCAAAACAGAAGCTTCTAAGAGAATAACCTTTGGCTTTGATGATTATAAGATGAAGACTTTTCAAAAAGGATATGATATTAATGAGCTTGAGCAACAGCAGATTCAAAAAAGAATTGAAGAAAGCAATCAAATGACTCAATCGGGCGCGCAAGATGTTCAAGCAGAACAAACAACGGCTCCAGGTGGAAGTTGTCAATAGAAGGTTTAATTTGTAATTTTATAATAACGGAGGGGAAATAAAAATATGGAAGAATTAAAAAAAGAAGACAACGCTAAAAAAATTAAAAACTTAATTTCGGCTGTTATTCTTTTGTCCGGACTTTTTGTGGGAAGCATCTTTGTCGATGTGGCTCAATTAGTTAAGGGTGGAGGATTTTCTAAAAAGAGCTTGAATAGCACAGATGTTTTTGAAGCTGACGGAAAAACCTGGGTGGCCTATCAAGAACCAGGTGTGTCAGTCAAGGTGGTTAGTGATGAAAATTGTGAAGCTTGTGACCCATCGGAAGCTTTAGTCTGGATGAGAAAAGTTATGCCAACGGTGAGCGCTGAGAGAATTGCTTATGATTCGGAAGAGGGAATAATTCTTCAAGAAAAATTCGGGCTTAAGTCTATTCCAGCTTTTATCTTTGATGACAAGGTAGCGGAGACGGATTTTTATTCTCAAGCTCAAGTGCTTTTTGATCAAAAAAACGACGGCTATTTATTCAACATTCAAGAATTGGGACTAGCTCCAGGAAAATTTTTAGCCACTCCAGAAGTTCAAGATGATGATCCGATGCTGGGCAACAAAGAGGCAGATACTAAATTGATAGTTTTTTCTGATTTTCAATGTCCATATTCAAAGATTTTTCAATCCGCTCTTCGAGCTAATGAAAAAAATTATTCTGATCAAATGACTTTTGTTTTCAAATATCTTCCTCTAAGTTTTCATACTCAAGGCAACAATTCAGCCCTAGCCGCCGAATGTGCCAATGAACAAGGAAAGTTTTGGGAATATGCTGATTATCTGTTCAATCGACAAAATGCTTGGGGAGCAACTGAAGGAACCAATATTTTCAAATCCTATGCTGCTAATCTAGGATTAAATTATAATCAATTTAGTCAGTGTCTAGATTCCGAGAAATATCAAGCCAAGATTGACGCTGATGTGGCTGAAGCAACCAGCTTTGGAATATCTGGAACTCCAGCGGTTTTCGTGGGAGATCAATTTAAGAATGGTGCTATGAATGCAGATCAATTAAAAAGCTTGATTGATAGCGAGCTTAATAAATAGAAAAAAGATGACTTTTAGAAAACCTGTCACTTTCGAGTGATGGGTTTTTTGTTTCGTACGTACGGCCGTGGGTACTACAGGAGATTTAATAACCCAGTTTATTTTGTGATGTATAAGAATAATTATTGGGAAGATGCCTTGACAAAAAAATGATTTTCTGCTAAAGTAATTTTGAAAATAAAAACAAAGATAAGTTTAAAACTCTAACTACGGTTATGTAGAAAAACAAATTCAAAATAAAATAATACAACGAGTGTAAAATTTTTTTAGAGAGTAAGTTTGAAAGTATAATCGTTAAGAAATATACTTTTGAACTTGCTCTTTTTTATTGACAAAATTTATTTAAGGTGATATGATATCACCATAAATCAAAAGGTTAAAAACAAAAACTATGGATAGTAATATTTTTGAAAAAATTAAAAAAATTAATGAGTATCAGAATGAATATTGGTCAGCTCGTGATCTGGCTAGGGTTTTAGATTATTCTGATTATCGTAACTTTTCTCTTGTTATAGAGAAATCTAAAGAGGCCTGTAAGAATAGCGGTCAAGTTATCCACAACCATTTCGTTGACGCCAACGATATGGTTAAAATTGGCTCTGGAGCAGAAAGGTCATTAGATACTGTTAATCTTTCTCGCTATGCTTGTTACTTGATTATTCAAAATTCAAATCCAACTAAAGAAGTTGTGGCTTTAGGTCAAACATATTTTGCCATTCAAACAAGAAAACAAGAAAACGCAGATCAATTAATTGAAGATGGAAAAAGAATTCATTTGCGTGAGGAAATAAAGAAGCATAATGTTTCTTTGGCGGAAGCGGCAGAAAATGCGGGGGTGGGAAACTATGGGAAATTTCAAAATTTTGGTTATAAAGGACTATATGATGGAATGGATGTGGTTGATATACATAAAAGGAAGGGTCTTAAAAAATCTCAGAAAATCCTTGATCATATGGGGAGTGAAGAGTTGGCAGCTAATCTTTTTCGAGCGACTCAAACTGATGCAAAATTACGTCGAGAAAATATTTGGGGTGAGACTAATGCAAGTTTGACTCATTATAAAGTTGGTCAAAAGGTTCGAAAAACAATTGAAGATCTTGGAGGAACTATGCCTGAAGATTTGCCATGTCATGATGGAATAGGGAAAGCAAGAACACGAATTAATAAGGTAGCCAGAAAAACTGATAAAAAAGTAAAAGAATTTATAAAATTTGTTGGCAAAGAAAAAAACAAAAAAATTATTATTGATTTTCCTGGAGATGTGACTAAGGAAATGTTAAAAAGACTCTCAGCGCTTTTAAAAAATTGTCCTTCTGGTTCAGTGAAAGTTTTTATTAATTTGCATAACACTAGTTTGGAAACACCTTTTTCTATAAAAAATGACAAAGCAGTTATTGAAAAAATAAAAAAAATCATGTTTTAGCTCAATAAAAATAATAATGTTGAAAACAAAAAAGAAAGGAGGTGGAAAAATGAAAAGAACAAAAATTGGTCAGAAAAAACATGACGAAGGAGTATTAAGAAGTGCTAACTACTATGAAAAGTTGGGTTTTAAAGTTGCAGTAGATCTTCCCGGCCATAAAAAGCCAAAAGAAATTAGCGGTTTTATTCCTGATATTATAGCTAAAAAAGGTGGAGAAGAAATCATAATAGAAGTTGAAACAAGAAAAACTATAATTTCAGATAAAGAGCAACAAGAAAAGTTTAAAAAATATGCCGGAAGATCTAATAATAGAAAATTTAGAACAAAAATAGTTTAATGGTCACCTTGGAAAATGCGACTGAGTAGACTGCAATTGACTGGTATGAGATTCGAATTTAATAGCTTTACTGAGATAATGCCCGAAAGGCGCAACCTTCCACAAAAACAACTGCTTTGCGGTTGTTTTTGTTTTGATGATATAATAAACGTACCTACGCGCGTACGTTCGTACGTACAAATAAAATAAAAATTAAAAAACTAGATTCCGGCTTCCGCCAGTTGGCGGATAAACTCCAGCCGGAATAAAAAAATAAAAAACTATGGAAAAATATACTAGAGAACTAACCAAAGCTTCCACTCACAGCTATTCAGTTATAATCCCTAAAGAATTAGTAGAAAAATATGGTTGGCGGGAAAAACAAAAAATCAATATTGTCGACAAGGGGAGGGGAAAAGTTGAAATCAGCGATTGGCGTAGTAGATAAGGAAATAGTGAAAAACATCCATGGTGGGTGTTTTTATTATCTTGATTTTAAGAATGTGGTATAATAATAAATATGAAACTACACAAAGAATCTTTTGAGATTATTTTTTTTGCGCGTGGTGGACAAGGGGCCAAAACAGCGGCTGAGATCATTGCTCAAGCGGCTGTTTCTGAAGGAAAAAACGTTCAATCTTTTCCTAGTTTTGGACCGGAGCGAAGCGGGGCCCCAACCAGAACCTATGTCAGAATCTCAGATAAACCCATTCGCACCAAAGAACCGATTTTGGATCCGGATGTGATTGTGGTTTTGGATGAAACAGTCATGGAAAGCGAGAACGTGAAAGGATCTTTGACTAAAAATGATCAAGTGATTGTAAACACTAAAAGAAGCAAGGAAGAGATTCAAAAAGAGCTGGCCTTTTCAGGACAAGTTTTTCCGGTTGATGCAGATGGAATTTCTATGAAGATTATTGGTCAACCTCGTCCCAACACGGTGATTTTGGGCAAGTTTGTTCAGGTGACAGAAAGCGTGAAACTTGAGAGTGTTATTCAAGAGTTTAAGAAAATTTTTGAAGAAAAGATTGGACAAGAACCAACGGAAAAAAATGTTCAGGCCATTGAAGCGGCTTATGACAGTATTTAGTTCTCCTCCTTTAGAAAAGGAGGGGGCAGGGGTGGATTTGAAAGGTTTATTAAGTTTCTCGAATCCCTCTGTCCTTCGGACATCTCCCTTTTCCAAAGGGAGATTAATTAGGAAATAAAAAATTATTATGGAAGAAGGAGCAACAATTAAACATGATCTAAAAAAATCTCCCAAAACGGGGGACTGGAAATATTCTAAGCCGGAAATCGACAAGGACAAGTGTATTGGATGTGCTACTTGTGTGGCTTATTGTCCAGAAGCTTCCATTGAAATGAACCCCGCAAAGGATAAATCCTGCGGGGCAGGAAAAATAAAAAAAGACAATAAAATGAAAGCTGAAATTGATTATGATTTTTGCAAAGGTTGTGGAGTATGTGCTGCAGTTTGTCCCGTCAAGGCAATAAAAATGACGAATAATAAGTAGATAGTATTTAGTTAGTATAAAATAATGTCATTCTGAATTTATTTCAGAATCTCAAAATATAAAAAAGATCCTGAAACAAGTTCAGGATGACGAATTAATATGAATAAGAACTATATTAAAAAAGCAATGACTGGTGGAGCGGCGGCAGCGGAAGCTCTGCGTCAAATTGACCCGGATGTAATGGCGGTCTATCCGATCACGCCTCAAACGCCGATTATTGAAATTTATTCCAAAATGAAAGCTGATGGCCTGGTGGACACCGAAGTGATTCAAGTGGAATCAGAACACAGTGCTATTTCAGCTAGCGTGGGGGCGGCAGCGGCTGGAGGAAGAGCAGTGACAGCCACTAGTTCTCAAGGTTTGGCTCTTATGCACGAAGTGCTCTATATTGCTTCTGGCATGAGACTGCCAATTTTGATGTTGGTTTCAGCACGAGCTTTGTCGGCTCCGATCAACATCCACGGCGATCACAGCGATGTTATGGGGTCGCGGGACAGCGGTTGGATTCAGCTTTTGGCCGAAACAGTGCAGGAAGTATATGATCTGACTTTCATTGGTTTAAAGCTGGCTGAGAAAGTGAAACTGCCGGTTATGGTGATTATGGATGGTTTCAACACATCTCACAGCGTGGAAAACTTGGAAATTATAGACGATAAAGCGGTTAAAAAATTTGTTGGCAACTATAAACCCAAGAACTCTCTATTAGATATTAAAAATCCAATGACTTTTGGCCCCTTGGCTCTTCAGAATTCCTATTTTGAATTCAAAATTGATCAAGCTGAAGCTATGGAAAAAGTTGTTCAAGAATTGTCACCAATCGTCAATGACTTTCAAGCCCTAAGCGGAAGAAAGTATTCTTTTTTCGAAAAATATAAATTGAGGGATGCGGAAAAAGTTTTGATTATGATGGGCTCAGCTGCGGGAACTGCCAAAGAAGCAGTGGATAATCTCAGAGAAGAAGGAGAAAAAGTAGGGCTTTTGAAACTTAATTTATTTCGTCCGTTTCCCGAAAAAGAAATTGCCAGAATTCTTAAAGGAATTAAAAAGATCGCTGTTTTGGATCGGGCCATGTCTATTGGAACCAAGCCCCCGCTTTTTATGGAAATAAAAAATAGCTTAGTTGAAAA
>Ga0180007_10007089_pt1 | contig 10715 bp, 19 predicted proteins | sample MM_PC_MetaG_FD_121122 | JGI IMG/M metagenome (GOLD analysis project Ga0180007, IMG submission 121122) | Groundwater microbial communities from the Aspo Hard Rock Laboratory (HRL) deep subsurface site, Sweden - MM_PC_MetaG | ecosystem: Environmental > Aquatic > Deep subsurface > Groundwater...
CCCACATAATCCGAACTCCGGCAAATTCTCCGAAGTTCCTGAAATTTCACGTGCTTTTCAGCCGTTTCACGGCTTTTTTGTGCGACTCCCGGAAATCACTTTTTCTTCTGCGATTTCTTTTGCTGTTCTTCGGTAGCCTTTTTCATGAGATCTTTAACAAGACTTGCGCGCTTCAGCGCCAGTTTGTAAAAGTTTTCATGTGGCCCGACCATAAAAACAGTCACATTGGAATCTTTGATTATATAGACATAAGCAGCTCGAAACTGGCCACTGCCCTTTAATGAAAACTCAAGAGATCGAGCGCCTTGCAAACTACCGGTCAAAGGATGCCCTTTTTCCGGGTTGTTTCTTAATATCTTCAAATGCTCAATAACTTCGCCAGAAATCTTCCATAAGGCCTTCAAATCTCGTTCTGCCAGTTTGGTTAGTTCAACAACGACTTCAGAGTTCATTTTTTGATTTTTTTCATCTTCTGTTCGAATTCTTCAAGGGTAATCGTTTTACCGGCCTTGCTTTCTTGCATAGCATGTATAGCCAGTATATCAAAAGGATTTTCAGCTTTTGCCAGTCTTAAAACATCATTGTTGTCAGTTTCAATAAAGAAAATGTCGCCGGCTTCAATATGTAACATTGCCCTGAGATCTTGCGGCAATGACAGTCTGCCTTTGTTGTCAACCTTGGCGGTCATGGTTCCTTTCATTGGTCCACCTCCATAGTGGGATAATCCTACTACAATAATAATCGATCATCAAGAATAATGCAAATCTTTATAAACCCGCTTTAAATAAAGGCTTCATTATTCATTTGCTGACTTTGATTTTGTTCTTTCTGGCGAATTCTCTTATTTCAACGCAGTTGCCCTGCTCATATTGATATAATGCGTGTTCTGCCAACACATCAAAAGGATTACCGTCGCTTTCCTCTTTGCGCGCATCTTCAATGTCTTTCAGATCCTGCTCTGTCAACTCTTCGTTATCCTCGGTAATTGGCATAGCTTCCAACTGCCGCTTAAATTCTTTCGTATCGTTACTTAGTTTGATAATCATGATTTGCTTTTCCTGGCCGTGGAATCGGCAATCTAAGTTCTTTCAGCGTTGCAATCACATCCGCCAGCGCTTGCCTGCCATTCTGCAAAGCCTCTTCTCTGGTCTCACCATCGGCAATGCATTCGTTAAAATCCGGATACGAAACGAGAAACCCGCCGCCCTCTTCGTGGTTCAAACTACGAATTTCGAACGGGTATTTACCTGGCTTTTTTATTCGCATGGCATTTGCTGTTCTTGGTTTTATTTTCCCTGGTAGAAACATCCTTTTCCCCGCTTCCAACCTCATTTTGCTTATTCCACATATACTCAGCAAGAACTTTAATCTGCTCATCAAAATCTTCAAGTGTTATCGTATATCTCGTTTCGCCTACTGCCGGTTCATCAGATGAGGCTTCTTTTTTCAACCCTTTCCGTTTCACTGCACGATCAGTATCTTTCCGCGTTACTTCCTGGTGATCATCATTTGTTGGTTTGCTGGTATTTTTGCTCATCATAACCTCACATTGTCATTTAATGTCATCATAAACAGCGTCTTTGTCGTTATCCCAGAGTTCTTCCAGCACTTCACCCAGGTTCCCTCTGGAAATGACTTTTTCTTTGCCAGACTTAGGTTCTAACAGCATTTTATCAGCTATAGCCACATCTGCTGCCTCAAAAAACTTTGTCAGCGCCATTTCTACAATCCGGCTTTTCTGTAATCCCAGTTTTCCGGCAATGCCGTCAAGCCCATAGACTATGGTTTTATCAATGGTATATGAAACCCTTTTTTTCATGACGATGTTTCCGCGTCCAGGTCATCAAACATTTCTTCTATATTAGTATAAACCCGGCTGAGGCCTTTCCCCGTGCAAGCGTCATCAATGGCTTTTCTAGTTTCACGATTCTTAACGGTGCTGCTGTCAGAAACCTTGTTCTGATCCGGCAAAACATTCTTTACTGGTTTTTCTTTCATCTTCTTCAATACCTCATTACGTATTTTACCCAGATTAACCGGATAAAAACCAGTCTTCTCAACACTGATATTTCGGTGCTTGTCCGCATGCTCCAGACAATCCTTTTCATGCGTGTGCCCGTGCAGATTGCAATACGGCATATCTTCCGACATAGCCAGAGGCTCATGCGAAAGCATTAAAACTTTGTGAATGACAATCGAATGCGCATAAACCTCTTTGAAACCGGCTTTCAAATAATCTGCCGTATTGTATGTGTCGTGGTTGCCGCGAATCAGAATCTTTTCACCGTTAAGTCTGGCCAATATATGCTTCATATCTTCAAAATGTCCGCTCATGCAGAAGTCGCCCAGATGCCAAACCAGATCATCAGGCCCGACAACTTCATTCCAGCATTTAATCATGGTTTCGTGCATGTCTTCAATGCCGGCAAAAGGTCTGCCGGTATATTCGATGATATTCTCATGATAAAAATGATGATCAGCAGTTACAAAAGACTTGCCCATTCAGTATAGATCCTGTATTTAAAAGCGTTTTCACGCTTACTCTTCTTTTCACCAGGCCGGTGAAAAAAGCCATAACAGTGAAAATAACCCGATATTCTGATTGCTAGATAGATTTCGCAGAAGACCGGCTCCAGTTCTCAACCCGCAATCCCGGAACACGGTCAAACTCTCGCTCATTGTTGGTGACCAGACAAGCTCCAACAGCCAGAGCATGCGCAGCGATGAGAGTATCCAGCGGCCCGATCGGTGAGCCCGCCTTTTCAAGATAATGCCGGACCGTTCCATACTCGACCGCGGCGGTTGAATCAAAAGGCAGAATCTCAAAGGGAAGCAGAAACTCCTGAAAATGCTTGCGATTCTTTTCCGGCTTCGCGCTTTTCGCAATTCCAAATTCAAGCTCAGCAAGGGTTATTGATGAAATAACAACATCGCCGGGGCCAAACGTCCTTATATGATCAGCTATCGCTGGATACGTCCCCTTGCATAAATAAATGAAAATATTGGTATCAAGCAGATATTTCATCAACTGAAAAGTTCCTCTCTGGTTTCCACAACGCCTTGATCGCGCTCAGCCATGAAATCATCAGTGAACTTTCCGATATTTCGATCCATTGGAGCCCACCAGTCATCTTTTGGCAGCAGCATAATGGCATTACCGATCTTTTTTACAAAGACTTCCTTGCCATTAAACCGAAATTCCTTGGGTAGCCGCACAGCCTGGCTTTGTCCATTCTGAAAAATTTTGGCTGTTTTCATCTTCAACACCTCCGAAATATATACTATTTAATATATATTAAATAAATCAGGATTACGCAAGAGGTTTCTTAACCACATATGCCGGAAAATGTATCTTTCATTGTATCTTGCCAAAAGCGCCGGTTAACAATAAAGCCCTGTATTTGTCAAGGTTTGAGCTTGTTGGTGATAATAATTGTTGGACTAAAGCGGGTGGCTTGTCAATGCTTAACTGTTTTTTGCAGCCAGTTCTTCTTTGACAATCTTTCGAATCAACCCCTTTAGGCTGTCTTGGTCGACAATTTCTTTCAATGCTTTGTTTATAAGGGTTTGATAGCCTTTAATACCGGCTCTCTTCTTGAACCATTCGATTATTGAAGAATCGAGCATGATGCTGACTCTCTGTTTTCTTTCAGCCGGCTTTAAACCAATTCGGAAAACAGCTTTATCAAAATCTTTCTGAGTGAGTTCCGGATAGTCGTCAGGAGTCATTGAAGTAGATTTTTTGCTCATTTGGAGTTCCCTTTCTCATCGAGATTACACGGATTTCTTTTGCAGTTTCCGTGTGAACAATCGCGACAACCTGGCCGTCAAGCAGGCCGATTGTAACCAGTCGTCTTTCACCATAATCAAAACGTTCATCCTCAATGGTAAAAGTTGGTCCGCCGAAGACTTTGCGAGCATCCGCGAAATCGAGACCCCGTTCATTCAGCGTCTTTTTTCGTTTTTGCTCATCCCAGGTAAATTTCATGTTGTTCCTCTATAAGTATATATATTTTCATATATATAATCAAACACATAAACCAACATAGTTTGATTGTATGTTGGCAATGTAATTTTGTTAAGGCACAGATTTTTCTAAAATCCGCTTAAACAGTGATTTTGTTTAAGGTGGCGATAATAATTGTTAGGCAAACCACTTCCAACCTTTATCGTCTGGAAGCGCATTTCACAATTTCTGCCCGCCCGAGAGTACCGAGCTACAGCAAAATACTCAGACAAAATAAAATCGATTTTAGAGCCATTGCCGCGCCCTGTACAGAGCGCAAACTTTTCAGATCGACCAACGACCCATAAAACTAAAAAAAGCGCCGCTATCGTTCCCATTTTAAATAGCCCTTAACTTAACCGGGTCCAAAAGTTCATACCAGAATTTTTGCAGGAAAGACAGTTGAGGCCGTTTTTTCGGTTCCGGTTCCCAGGCACGCACTTCAGCAACTGGCTTTTGCAAACTTTCTTTGACCTTTTCATCCTCTGGTTTGTTTACCAGGGCATCAACTTTTGCCTCGATGGCCAAAGCAGATTTGCGGGTTGCTTCCAGATCGTGAGTTAACTTCATGATGATTGTGTCTGTTCTTTGTCTTTGCTCATTTTGTGAAGCGATGAGATTATCAATTGTCTTTTGCTGGTTGGTTACAAAATCCTGCAGATACTTGATCGTCTGGTTTTCAACTGGTTGTGAACTGGTTGAATCTTCGGCTGCTACAGTCTTTTGCATCAGGCCTCGGAGAACTTCAACACCTTCCCTGGTAATGAAAGTTGTGTTTCGTTCTTTAACAATATACTTTTCAACCAGTTGAAAATCAGTTTTCAACCGTTTATAAACGCCAGCAGGTGTAACCCCTAATTCTTGGGCAACTTGATTGATTTTAAGCCGTTCCATAAACATCAACTCCTATTCAACAACTATTCAACTGATTAACAACCAGTTGAATACTTATCGACAACTTTCAGGTTTTGATTCACATGGAACTGAACAAGCCAGATCCATTTGCTGACAACCTGGTTGAAAACAGTTATTCAACCATTGAAAACTGGTTGAAACGCTCTCTGGATAATAAAACGACAGCCTGATGTTGATTTTGAGTTTTCAAATGCTTAAATTCTGTGTTTGACGCGAACTATCACTAAAAGCTGGTCAACTATAACTTTTATAGGCTTGGATTTCTGCTGTTTGAAACTTCTGCTATATTGATTGGAAGCGGGTTGTTCATGGTCTGGGTATCAATCTTTACTAAACTTGCTACTACAAAACATACGATTTTTTCAGTGAAATCTCTGGTTTGACCAGGCAAATAAAGAGTTTTATAATCTGCAAACTCTTTATTGATGCTGACTACCTCGAACTATCACTAAAAGCTGGTCGAATTTTATAATTTATCACCGAAGTTCAGAAAACCTGCTTTACAAAAGACTTTCTTGTGATTGGTCAGCTGAACTATAACTTTTATGGGCTAAAGCGAACGGACAAACAGAACCTTCAAAATTGTCGATTTTTGACTATGAAGAAATCAAGGTGGGACGAGGTGTTGGCAAGATCCGCTTTATGATTCAGTCTCAAATGGCTCCTCAAATTATTGAGCAGCCCGAATTGCCAAATATTGCTGAAATAACTGCCAGCAAAGAAGACTCTCTGAATGAATTGCTGAACCTTATTCCAAAACCATTTAAAGAAAAGCGTTCGCTATTCGCGAATAACGAACAAACTTCATTCACTATCACATTACCTTGGCTTTATGCTTATGCTGCCTTCTCGTCAAGAATTTCTGCAATCCATTTGTTGATACTTTTGCCTGCCTGAAGAGCAGCACAGGCTATTTTTCGATGAAGCTCAGAGTTTAGCCGCAATATCAGTTTACCTGAAAATGGCTTTTCAGGCTCTTTTTTGTGTTTGTTACACATTTCCAGATAGTCATTTACCGAGTCTTCCATTGCTTGTCGGAGTTCTGCAACAGATTCTCCTTGAAAGGTAATCACATCGCGAATTCCAACGATTTCTCCATGAAAGAGATTCGCTTCATCATCAAATCCAACTTGTCCCACATAACCCTTGTAATTCAACATGGCTTTACCCCCGCATTCATTAAAAACCTTTTCACTGAACTTACGGCTCCTCGATCTGTTTCTTTTTGTGGGTGTGGTCGATGAAAGGTAGCGAAAACCCCATTCAGAATAAACCTCACTCGGGAACCGTTTCCTTCTTCTTTGCTTGCACCAAGTGCCACCAGCAGAGCTTCAATATCTTTCCAGAGAATATTTGCTCTGATTGGCATTTCAAAGATGAACTTCAGAGTCTTTGAATGTTTGCTATTCATGACAATATGATACTGCAAACAAGTATCATTGTAAAGCAGGGAATTTTCATTGCAATATTTTAGCGGTGAAGCTCTGCAAATGCTGTAATACTTTTAAGCGATCTTGTCAGAGCTCCTTCGGCGGAAAGAGATCCAAGAATTTCTCTTTGTTCGCCAGCGTCCATATTGATGAAGTATTCATTCAATACATTGGCATTAGACTCAAGTCTGTCTTGAATCATTAATAAAGATGCTTCATCACGAATAGATTTTGCCAGTTCCAGATTGCGATTATAATCATCAGCCAGGCTAGCTAAACATGCAACATCAGGTTGGCTCTGCAGGCATTGAAATACAACAATCTTGAAATGATTGTTGCATGTAATATCCAGAAGATCCCTGCTTACAACTACTTCCAGATGCCATTTATCTTGCCTGGAAGACAGATATGTAATCGGTGTTGAATCAATCTCCTGTCCGTTGATGTAAACTTTAAAGTTGCACGCTGAAATTTTTTCATAACCTGATTTCGGGAAGTCAACAGTAAAGCCATATTCGAAACCAAAATACAAGTTCTGAGGCTTTTCTTTGCTGAACACACAATCTTTGATTGGTGTACCAGTCTTATCCGACAATGCTTTTGTAATAGCAGGGTCTTGAAGCTTGAACTTTACATGATAGACTTTTTGATCTTCTTCAATCTCTTGTTCCCAGAAATCTGGCAGACAACCTCTGCCGGTAACATCAATTCTGGCAATATTATCTTTAACCGTCAGATTCCTTGTAACTCCGAACGCCTGCTGGCCATACTGATTGTTAACCTCCACCAGGAATGTGTAGTCTCCATAATGCATGTCTTGTATGCCAGTAACCCTTGCGAAAGCAGGTGTAAGCAAAACTACAAAAAACAAGACTACCAGTTGAATTTTTACATGACGCATATTTATTCCTCCATTTTTTTCAATCGCTATGTATTAATCAATTGAAAAACAAAATGGGGAAAAGAATTTTTAGATTTTTTTCGTTTTTGGTATAAAGCAGGGCTGATATTGATTTTGAGTTTTCAGACGCTTAAATTCTGTGTTTGATACGAACTGTCACTAAAAACTGGTCAACTATCTTCCGTGCCAGAACGCCTGATCTCTGCATATTGCTCATCAAGAAATAGCTTCAACTGAGCCTTCTCATCGACAAGCCGTTGCAAAAGTTCACTATGGTCTTTCTTCTCGAAGGCCCGGCAATCTCTAATAAACGTTTTGAAATGAATCTTCTGCAAAACCTTCCAGTCGGAAAACAAAATATGCAGGTATGGGTCTCCCTCCTTGCTCTGGTCTAAAATCATCACATACTGTTCCGACCTGTTATCATAATCTTCCTCGATGCGATTTCCTGCAATTTCAAGATACTGCTGCGATCGTCGTTCAAGTTCTTTCAGCTGCGCTTCGAGACCATTAGCGTTTATGCGCATATCATAAACAGAACAACCATTTTTGCTCGGTTTGCCGTGGTCTTCTCCAGGATAAAAGTTATACGGTATCAGCTCCAGAATGCAATCGTATGCAAAATCATCCAACTCCATCCAGAAATATCGCGAAACCATGCTCAGAGAGGCATAATAAAATTTGCCGTCCACAATCAAGCGAGCCCATTCTGCATGCAAACTTCCGCGATATGTCCGTGCACAATAACCCTCGCGGGTTTTACGGTCTGCTTCCTGAAATTGGAAGTCATCGAAATCGTATTGGTACAATGTTTCAAAGTCTAAAATGCTTTCCTTGTCGGCAAAATGCTCGTTGAGAAAAAACAAATCTTCGCCAATTCCATACAGCGGCAATAGAATGGCGTTAAACTTCGAAGTTTCATGGGTCGACATGTCATGCCAGGCATCGTTAAATGCATCATCGTCAACGACTTCAACGCCAAAGGCTTCTTTCATAATGAACTGATGAAACTTGAATTTCAGGTCAGAAGACATAAACATACGACACTTGTCCTGCGCCTGCTCATCCCAGGAAAAATACTCCGGAACAAATTGCTTTATAGCCTGTTCCAGCACAGGGGAAATGCGCTTTTCCATGTTGTTCCTTTCACATTTGCCGATCATTGGCCTACTTTTACCAAACACTTCTTCGTGAGTAAGCAATTTCTTTTCATTTCTGGCTTTATTGATACCGGCCATCAGATTTTCAGAGCCAAAACTGTTCTCAAACTACAATAGTCATTGAAATCGCTTATTTCTTTTTAGCTTTTGTCGGCTTTGAAGCTTTAGCCTGTTTCATTGGTTGGAAATTCAAAAAAGTAATAGAAGGCAACAAGACATTCAAATTTTCATCCGCGTAAGGTCCACGGCCGGAAACAAGCGCCAATAACTCGCGCGCTGCCGAATACAACAGCGCCGGCCCGTTTACATTAACAAGCTGTTCTGTTTTTTCTGTTCCCTGGCTTTCGAAGAATTCTTTCATAACTTCAAAGAACCCAACCATAACAATTTTGAAAGCAAATGGTTCATTACCGTCTTTGCTTAGATTCTGTTCAACAGTCAGCCTGATTCTGCGCAAAAGTGGGTTTTTATCTTCACTCGTTTCAAAAAACACCTGAAAGTCTTTGATTTTTACTTCTTTATCTTTATCAAAGTCAGGATTGGCTTTGCAGAATATTTCTTCAGCAAAATAACGATGGAGCTGCAATGGTGATAAAGTCATATGTTATTTCCCCATTTCAAAGGCTTGACCCCAGCCAATTTCATCGCAGTAATCATTTGCGGCCATTAATTTTCCAGTTGGCGATTTTATGCTTCCAAATTCCATGCGATAGATTTTTATTTCTGGCTTTTCAGTGTCAGCTAGTTGGAAGTCCCATTCAGCCTCAAGTTTTCTACCTATTAGCACAAGAGTTTCTACTGTGAAGTTAGTTGTTCCTTTGAGAATTTTGGAAATGTAAGCCCGATTCTTTCCGAGTTTCCGAGCAAGATCTGACTGAGAAATGTTTCGTTTTTCCATCATGCGGAAAATTTGTTCTGCAATCTCGATTTTCACACCTGCGACATGGAACTCGTCGCGGTCTTCAGCTTCCGCAAACATTGTAGCAAAAAAGTTGCTGTTTTCGATTTCCTTAGCGCTTTTGTTCGGCATGTGTAATCCTTATAAGGCGCATGAATACTGTAAACTTCAGCGGAGTTGACGTATAAATGAGGAATGTTAACCTATACATCGACACTTGTTAACCTAATCTTAACACGAGGCATTAAAAATGTCAAAAATTTTGAATGTCTTATCTAATCAGTGTTTTCAGGCTAAACTGTTCTCAAACTACAATAGTCGTTTTGCAACCTGAAACAGGCGAACTATGACTTTTTTGGGGTCAACTATTACCTTTTCAGGGTGAGAATCTCTCTTTAAAAACATGCTCATTGTAATGACAATAGGCATGTTTATGTTATAACAGTGAAAGGAGTTTTTATGACAAACACAAGTATGAACATTCGTATGGATAGCAAAATCAAACAACAAGCACAGCATCTTTTCGCTGAGTTTGGCTTGGATATGACGACAGCGGTAAATATGTTCTTGAGACAGGCAATCAGAGAGCGTCGAATTCCGTTTGAATTGAAGTTGAATCCCAATGCTGAAACAATGGCTGCTATTAAAGAAGTGCAGGAAATGAAGAAAAAACCTGCTAAAGGCAAGTCATATACAGATGCTGATGAAATGATGAAGGATCTGCTTAAGTGACAGCCGTCTACAAAGTTTGCAAAAGATCTACCATTATTTCAATTCCTGCTATCTGAGCGCTTTACAAGTATACAGTGGTGGAAACCAGATGAAAACAATTGAGTATAAAGGCTATATTGCCAGAATCGAGTTTGATAAAGAAGATCAGATTTTTGTTGGTGAAGTTATTGGAATTGATGACATAATCGCTTTTCACTCTGAAAACGAGAAAGAGATTATTCCTGTCTTCCATAATATGGTTGACGACTACCTGGAAGTCTGCAAAGAAAGAGGAATCCAGCCTCAGAAAAGCTTTTCTACAACTTTATAAAAAAAGAGACTTTAATCGGTTTCCCAGGGTATGACCCTGTTTTTTGCGCTTAAGCTGTTCCTTAGCTACAATTATTGCTTTGCAGTTTGAAGCCCGGAAAAGCAGCTTGGTAAAATTTCCAGACGTTCCAGAAGCGATAACCTTTGGCCAGAGTCGCGACAAAGCTCTTGCCGCCATTGGCCGCTATATGGTCATCGAAGTGCGCGACCTTGCCGCATAAAGCGAGCTTGTGGGTTTGGGGTATACTTCAACCTGACGTCAGAAAACCTGATTTCCAGTGTCAGATTAGAGTCTAATATCACATTTATTGACATGTTTGTATAAATATCTTAGAGTCATTCCTGACACATTTCAAGGGAGAGC
>Ga0180007_10007090_pt1 | contig 10715 bp, 10 predicted proteins | sample MM_PC_MetaG_FD_121122 | JGI IMG/M metagenome (GOLD analysis project Ga0180007, IMG submission 121122) | Groundwater microbial communities from the Aspo Hard Rock Laboratory (HRL) deep subsurface site, Sweden - MM_PC_MetaG | ecosystem: Environmental > Aquatic > Deep subsurface > Groundwater...
TAAAAGTTTACATGGGAGATTTAAAAAATATTGAGTCTAAATTCAATCAAAGAAAACTTGCTATGATGATTCGGGCGTATGATCCGTGCATGACGTGTGCAACTCATTAAAGTTTTAATACTCCGTTATGTATTTTGAAAATGAGAAACTTGATAATTTACTTCAAGATAGCAAACTGGTAATTTTTGACATGAACGGTTTGATCGTAGATGATGAGCCAATCCAGATGCAAGCGGTAAATATTGTATTAAAAGAATATGGAATTGAGTTTACAAAATCTAGCTGGCCAGCAGGATTGAGGGATGTTGAATTTTTCAAGTTAGCTCTGGATAAAAAAGGCATCGCTAATGGTCATGAATTACTAAAAGAATTAGAATTAAAAAAAAGTGCTGTGTATAAAAAAATAATTCAATCACAGGTAAAAAATATTGCCAGACTGGGAATTATAGAAATAATTAAAATGATTTCAGATTCTAAAAATCAAAAGCTAGCCCTTGCTACGTCATCATCAAAATTTGAAGTGAAAATAATATTAGGAAAAGATGGATTAGATTTAAAAAATTATTTTGAGTTTATTCTGACCGGTGATAAAGTTAAAAATGCAAAACCTGATTCAGAAATATATAATACTGTGGCAATAAAAATGAAGATTCCGCCGGATGAATGCTTAGTGTTTGAAGATACAGACGTTGGAGTTGAATCAGCAATAAGCGCTGGCATGAAGTGTGTGGCAGTTCCCAATGAATTCACAAAGAAACAAGATTTTAGCAAAGCAACATATTTAGTTAATAATTTAACAAAGAAAGCGAGGATTTTATAACATGCACGATTTAGTAGCTGCTCAAGATATTATTAAAACCGCTCTGGCAGTAGCGAAAAGAAACAAGATAAAAGTTATTGATAAGATTGAGATCAATTTAGGCAAGGTTATTGAGCATAATCAAGTGATAACACCTGCCAATCTTAAGTTTAATCTTAATTTAGTTAAAAAAAATACAATTGCTGGAAAAGCAGAGTTCATAATCAATGAAGGCATTGGCCGGGAATTAAGCATTGTCGCGGTAAAGGGCAAAAAATAAATTAGTTGCTAAAATGAGCGTTTATTTTGTAAGCGCTTTTATATTGATTTTTTCATTAAAATGTGCTATAATTAAAACACATTAAGAAAATTTTTCATGAAACTTCGTTCAGTAAAAGAAGCAGAAGTAAATAATAAAAGAGTATTTGTCAGATGCGGATTTGATGTTCCTTTTGATAAAGCGGGTCACATAACTGATGATAAGAGGGTTCGTGAGTGTGTTATGACTCTTAAGTACTTATTAGAACAAAAAGCAAAACTAATACTATGCGGTCATAATGGCCGGCCAAAAGGCAAGGTAGTGCCAAGATTGTCTATGGATAATGTAGATAAATGCCTGGCAAGCTTATTAAACAGACCTGTTAAGAAATTGAATAATTGCGTTGGTCCTGAAGTAGAGAAAGCTGTAAATAACATGGAGCCCGGCGATATTGTGCTGCTTGAAAACCTAAGGTTTAATCCAGGTGAGGTGGAGAATAATCCTGGTTTTGTCGGGCAGCTAGCAAGTTTAGCTGATATTTATGTGAATGAAGCTTTTGCCAACAGCCATCGCGATCATGCCTCAATGACCGGCGTACCAAAGCTACTGCCGGCTTTTGCCGGATTCAGGCTAGCATTGGAGGTGGTAACTATAAGCAATGTTATGGAAAATCCCAACCGGCCACTCGCGGCAATAATTGGAGGGGCAAAAATATCAGACAAATTAAATGTAATCAAAACTTTTTTAAATTTTGCTGATCATGTATTAATCGGCGGAGCATTGGCTAATACAATTTTAAAAGCAAAAGGCTTGTCAGTAGGTAGATCATTAGTTGAAGATAAGATGGTGGAAATTGCCAAGGGCCTGGCCCTGACAGATAACCGTTTTCATGTGCCTGTTGACGTGGTCACTGCTGATTCTATGACTGAGCAGGCTGAAACCAGGTATAAGGCTGTAGGCAAAGTAAGTGATGATGAATATATTCTGGATATCGGGCCGGATACTATAAAATTATTCGGCATGATAATAAACAACGCTAAGACTATAATCTGGGGCGGGCCAATGGGATATTTTGAACTAAAATCTTTTTCACAGGGAACAATTAGCATTGCCAGGTTAGTAGCGCAGAGCAATGCCAAGAGTATTGCTGGAGGCGGTGATACGATCGAGGCCATAAATCAGTCAGGATATAAGCACGGGATAAGCTTTTTATCGACAGGCGGCGGAGCCATGCTTGAATTTATTGAAAAAAAGACACTGCCAGCTATCGAACCATTGATAAAAAAATAAATAGACTATGATAAAAATTAAAAATATCAAAGCCAGGGAAATTCTATCTTCAATGGGGGCGCCAACTGTTGAAGCGGATGTTTTATTGGAAAATGGAGTTATGGGGCGCGCTTCGGTGCCTTTTGGAGCATCGGCTGGAATACATGAGGCGCATATACTGTTTGATAACGATCCAAAAAGATATTATGGCAAGGGCATGCAAAAGGCGTGCCGTAATGTCAATAATGTGATTGCCAAGGCTTTGGTAGGCAAGCTTGTATCTAATCCGCAGAAAATAGATGAAATTTTAATTGATTTAGATGGCACTTCGAATAAGAAAAAGCTTGGAGGTAATAGTATTCTAGCTGTTTCATTGGCCGCCGCCAGGGCAGCTGCTCAGTCAGTAGACAAGCCCTTATATAAGTTTATCAGGGAAAAATATAAATTACCCTATAAGGAATGGATACTGCCAAAACCTATGATGGTTGTGATTGAGGGCGGCAAACACGCCGCTAAGTCAACTGATTTTCAGGAATATATCATCAGTGTTTGCGGCCAAGCTTCAGCCAGGGAATTAATCAGGTGGGGCGAGGAAACGTACTACGCTTTAAAGGGCTTATTAGAAGAGAAGGGCTTGAGTACTAATGTCGGCAATGAAGGTGCATTTGCACCGCCGGGAATAGAAACAAACGAAGAGCCTTTAAAGTTAATTACGGCAGCTATCAAAAAAGCCGGTTACTCTCCAGGCAAGGATATTGCCATATCGTTAGACCCGGCAGCTTCGGAATTTTATGAAGCAGATGAGGGCAGATACTTGCTCAAGCGTGAACATGCAGCCTTGTCTTCAGACCAGATGATAGCTTTGTATGATGAATGGCTGACAAAGTACCCAATTTTATCAGTGGAAGACGGTCTGGCTGAAGATGACTGGTCAGGCTGGTCAAAAATGTATAAAAAATTGAGTTCAAAAACACGTGTTATTGGAGATGACCTGACAGTTACGAATAAAAAACGCATACAAAAGGCGATTGATGAACAAGTAATCAACGCAGTTTTAATAAAGCTAAATCAAATCGGCACTCTGTCTGAAACGGTTGAAGCTATACAGTTAGGTCAGCAGCATGGTTTTTGGCAGATAATTTCACATCGGGGTGGCGGTGAAACAACCGATTCATTTATGATTGACCTGGGTGTGGCAGTCAATGCCGAATATTTCAAAGTGGGACCATCGCGCGGGGAAAGAACCGCTAAATACAATCGTTTAATAAGAATTGAAGAAGAATTAGGGAAATAATTTATGATTAATAAAGAACCGTTTGTAATAGCTATTCTTGATGGCTGGGGCTTATGCAAAGAGACCCGCGGTAATGCTATTGCCTTGGCTTCAACTCCTTTTATGGATACCTTATGGGATAATTATCCTCATTCCCAGCTAGGCGCTTCGGGTAAGCATGTTGGTTTGCCGCCTCAGCAGGACGGTAATTCAGAAGCCGGTCATATGAATATCGGAGCAGGGAGGATTATTGAACAGGATTCTGTCTTAATTTCAAGATCAATCAATGAGGGGACGTTTTTCAAGAATCCTGCATTTTTAACAGCTATCCAGCATGTAAAGAAGTATAATTCAAAAATGCATTTGCTGGGCCTTTTAACTGATGAGCAGTCAGCCCATGCTGATCCTGATCATTTGATTGCGCTGCTGACTTTATTTCGTCAAAAGGGAATCAAAGACATAAGATTACACCTTTTTACCGATGGGCGTGATTCATATCAATATTTAGCGATTAAGCTGGTTGATAAGCTGAAAAAGATTTTAACAATTAATGAAAGAGTTTGTTCTGTTATTGGTAGATTTTATGCCATGGACAGAATCAAAGAATGGTCACGGACTGAACTAGCTTATGATGTCCTGGTACAAGGTAAAGGTTATAAAGCGCATAATAGCATGGAGGCTGTGCTTCATGCATATAATCGTCAGGAAACTGACGAGTACATTAAGCCTACAATTATTGATAATGGAAATGATGACACCGGCAGGATAAATGATAATGACGCTATAGTATTTTTTAACCTACGCTCTGACAGGGTCAGGCAGTTAAGCAAGACTTTTGTCCAAAAGAAGTTTATCGGCTTTAAGCGTAAAATAATATTAAAAAATTTGAGATTTATTACCTTAACTGATTTTGGGCCTGATTTACCGGGGGTGCTATCAGCTTATCCTAGCAGAATCCTGCCAAATACACTGCCAATTGCTTTGCGGGGCTTGAGTCAGATGTATATTGCGGAAACAGAAAAATTTGCGCACGTAACTTATTTTTTAAATGGCGGGCATGACCATCCCGTAGAAGCAGAAGACAGGGTGGTCATAAAATCACCCAATATTATATCTTATAAAGAAAAACCGGAAATGAGTGCTGATCAGCTGACAAATAAGATTATTGATTCAATAAAAAATAATGAACATGATTTTATCCTGGCTAATTACGCCAATCCTGATATGGTAGGCCATACCGGAGATTTGGCAGCGGGCATTAAAGCTGTTCAAAAGGTTGATTACTGTATTGGCCGGCTGATGGATGTTTTGAATGAGAAAGATGGCACCATGATTATTACTGCAGATCACGGAAATATCGAAGAGATGATTGATTTAGAAACCGGGCAAATTGACACCTCGCATTCATCCCATCCTGTGCCGTTTATTATTTATAATAAAAATATCCCTAAAGATACTCCCGTCGGAAATGGAGTGCTGTCTGATATCGCTCCAACAATCCTTCATATGTTAGGCATTGAAAAGCCAAAAGAAATGAGTAAAAAAATATTATGCCAATACCAAATAAACCAGTAGTCATAGTAATTTTAGACGGCTGGGGAGTAGCGCCGTCAGGTTCGGGTAACCCGATATCTGCCGCTAAGGCGCCAAATTATAAATGGCTGCTTGATACTTTTCCTGCCATGACTTTACAAGCCTCAGGCGAGGCTGTTGGTTTGCCCTGGGGAGAAATGGGCAATTCCGAGGTTGGTCATTTGAACTTAGGGGCCGGCCGTATTGTTTACCAAAACTTACCACGCATTTCAAAATCAATTTCAGACGGCGATTTTTTTACTAATCAGGCATTTTTACAGGCTACAGAGCACGTAAAGAAAAATAAATCAGCTTTACATTTAATGGGTTTAGCCAGCGGTGGCGGTGTTCATAGTTCACTGGATCACCTTTTTGCATTGATGGAAGTGTGCAAAAAGCAAAAAATCAGCGACATGTATTTGCATTTATTTTTAGACGGCCGTGATACGCCGCGGGATAGCGGTAAAGCTTTTATTGAAAAGGTCATTAAAAAAATGAAAGAATTAAAAATTGGAAAAATTGCCACAATTTCAGGACGTTATTATGCTATGGATCGTGATAACCGCTGGGATAGGGAGGAAAAGGCATATAACGCACTAGCTCTGGGTGTAGCAGAATGCTATGGTGACGATCCAATAAATATTATTGAAGAATCATACAAAAAGAAAAATTATGATGAGGAGTTTATCCCCACTGTTATTGGCAAGCCTGGCAAGCCTGTAGCTACAATAAAGGATAAGGATTCAGTAATTTTTTTCAATTTCCGCCCAGATCGTGCTAGGCAGCTGACCACTGCTTTTGTCTTGCCTGGCTTTGAAAAATTTAAAAGGCCAAAATATCTACAGGATTTATTATTTATTACTATGACTGAATATGATAAGGATTTGCCGGTTAATGTTGCTTTTGCGCCTGAAAAGATTGATTATCCTATAGCTCGTGTAGTTTCTGAAGCCGGATTAAAGCAGCTGCATATCGCTGAAACTGAGAAATATGCACATGTAACATATTTTTTTAATGGCGGCCATGAAGAGCTGTATAAGGGACAGGATAACGTGATTATCCCTTCGCCTTCAGTCGCTTCTTATGATCAAAAACCTGAAATGAGCGCAATTAAATTGACCGATCGGATGTTAAAAGAGATTAAGGCAAATAAGTATGATTTTATTGTGCTTAATTATGCCAATCCGGACATGGTCAGCCATACCGGTGATATTGAGGCAACAGTTAAGGCTATTGAAACCGTTGATGAATGTTTGGGCCGGCTTGTTAAGGCTGTTTTGCAATCTGATGGTTTGGTATTTATTACTGCTGACCATGGTAATGCTGAAGAATTAACGAACCTGCAGACAGGAGAAATGGATAAAGAGCATAGTATTAATCCCGTGCCTTTTATTGCTGTAGCTAATAAATGGCAGGGTCATACCCCGTATAAGGATATGATAGTTGATTATGATTTAAGCATGCTGCAGCCAACCGGGATTTTATCTGATATTGCAGTTACCGCTTTGACTTATATGGGTCTTAAGCCATCTCCTGATATGACAGGACATAATTTATTAACCTAGGATTATGAAAGTATACAAAGTGCCAATCGAAGTTTCAGCCCGGCATATTCACTTAAGCGCAACAGATGCAGCCATTCTTTTTGGGCAAGAATATGAGTTTAATAAACAAATTAAAATATCTCAGCCTACACAGTACGCAGCTGTTGAAACAGTTGAGGTTATTGGCCTGAAAAATTCTTTTAAGGAGGTCAGGGTTATTCTGCCGTTTCGCCAGGAGACTCAGTTAGAAATATCAATTACTGACGGTTATTATTTAGGCATCAAACCACGAATTGCGGTTTCTGGAAACCTGGTTAACTCGGCTGGGGGAGTGGTAATCAAAGGTCCGCAAGGCCAGATTGACATGAAAAGCGGGGTGATTGCGGCTAAGCGTCATTTGCATATTTCTCCCGTTCAAGGTAAGGAATGGGGCATAAAACATATGGATGTTGTATCTGTGAAGGTGGCGGGGGAGCGTAGCTTGATTTTTCATAATGTGATTGTTCGCTCCCGTAAGGGGATTGATAAATTATCATTTATGCTGGATACGGATGAGGCTAATGCTGCTGGAGTTAAACAAGGAGATGAGGGAGAGCTGATAGTAAATTAGTTTTAGAACTTATGAAATTTATTTGGTCAGGTATTTTGAAGACTAATTTAAAAGTTTTATTAAATCGTTTGGGGTATCATCAATTTTACGATCGTCGATCAAGATCCTTAAGCTATATCAGGCGGCTGGGCGGGCAACAGTATCCCCGGTTTCACCTATATATGGATGAGGCAGGCAGTAATTATATTTTTAAACTTCACCTTGATGAGAAGCGTCCCTCGTATGGCGTTGGGCCAAGGCATTCCGGGCAATACGATAGCCCGCTGGTCAAGACCGAATTGGAAAGAATCCATCAATACTTCCAAGACTTATGAAAAAATTAATTTTAATTTGCAATGCCGGTTCAGCCACTCTGAAATTCAAGCTGTTTGATTATTCATTGAATCAGATTGCCTCCGGCAATTTTGAAAAAATTGGCCTGCCAGGCTCCTTTTTGAAAATTAATAAAAGGTATAAGCGGTTTGGCCGGGTAAAAACTCACAGCCAGGCTTTAAAACATATCCTGAATGAATTAAGGGATAACAAGCAAGCCATCAGGTTAATTGGTCATCGCGTAGTTCATGGAGGGGAGCAATTTATCAAACCCACGCTGGTCACTAAAAAAGTATGGCACCAGATAGCTAAGTATAATGAATTGGCACCACTTCATAACCCAAGTAGTCTAAAAGTAATTCAGGCCAGTTTCAAGATTTTACCTAAAGCACAAAACATTGCTGTGTTTGATACAGCTTTTTATGCCTCGCTTACTCCCGAACAATTTTTATATGCTTTGCCGTATGAATTCTACCGGCGGCATAAAATCAGGCGTTATGGATTCCACGGTATTTCTCATAAGTATGTTGCCGGCCAAGCCGCAAAAAAATTAAATAAGCCATTAACAAAAATAAATTTAATCACCGTGCATTTAGGCAATGGCTGTTCAATAACCGCTGTTAAAAAAGGCAAGCCGATTGCCACATCAATGGGTTTTACTCCTTTGGAGGGGTTAGTCATGGGTACCAGGTCAGGTAATATAGATCCGGCCCTGCCATTATTTATCCAGAGAAAATTTAAATTGGGATACGACAAGGTTGAAAAAATCTTAAATAAAGAATCAGGCTTATTGGGGATTTCTGGATTTACGTCCGATATGAGGGAGATTTTAAAAGCAGCAGGTTATCCCGTAATTGATTATCACGGCCGCACTAAATTTACCAAGCAGCAGAAGGTTAGAGCGCGTTTAGCCTTGAAGATATTCATAACCCGTTTACAGAATTATATTTCATTATACGCCTCCTTATTAGGGAGTATTCAGGCTATAGTCTTTACCGGAGGTATAGGTGAGCGCAGCTCGGTAATCAGGCAGTTAGCAGTACAAAATCTAAAAATTGGCAAAAAAACCAGAGTAATAAAAATTAATGCTGACGAAGAATTAGAGATTGCCCGGCAGATAAGAAGGTAGTATAATTATACATAATAAACTATTTTAAAATAAAAATTACATGGTAACAAACAATTTTAACTGGAAAATAGGCGGTGAGGCTGGTTATGGTATATTGTCGGCTGGAGCTATGTTTAGCCGAGCTATGCTTAGACTGGGCCTTTATGTGTTTGATTATTCTGAATACCCGTCATTGATACGCGGAGGACATAATACCTACGAGGTTAGTATTTCCGATCAAAAAGTCTATTCACAGCGCCGGCCGATTAACTTATTAATTGCCTTAAACCAGGAAACAATAGATTTGCACCGCGGAGAGCTGTCCAATGATGCGGTTGTAATTTATAATTCTAATTTAGCGAAAGTTGATGAGAGTACCTGGCCCAGCTCTGCAGTTTTATTAGGCATGCCGTTGGAAGACATGGCAGTTCAGGCTGGATCAGAAAAAGTAGCCAGGAACGTAGTAGCCCTAGGCGCTAGTTTCGCACTGTTAAATGCTCCATTTGAATACCTTCGGGATGTTATTGAATTAAACTTTAAATTAAAGAATAAAGAGGAGAATATCATAAAATCAAATATTACTGCTGCCCATTTAGGTTATGATTATGTAACTAAGAATTTCAAAAAAGATTTTTTATATGATATTAAGCCTCAAAAAAATCCTGGTCGCATGATTATGGCCGGTAATACTGCCATAGTCCTGGGAGCAATCCAGGCGGGCTGCAAGTTTTTATCCGCCTACCCAATGACGCCGGCTAGTTCAATTCTTCATGTCATGGCGGCTAAGTCAAAAGAGTATAACTTAGTAGTTAAACATGTTGAAGATGAAATTTCTGCAATTAATGCGGCTATTGGCGCTTCTTATACGGGCGTACGGGCTATGACTGCCACTTCTGGCGGGGGATTTGCTTTAATGACTGAGGCTTGGGGAATGGCTGCTATGGTAGAAGTGCCGTTGGTAGCGGTTGAAGCCATGAGAACAGGACCTTCATCCGGCATGCCCACGTGGGGCGGGCAGGAAGACCTTAAATTTGTTTTATCAGCCTCACATGGAGAGTTCCCGCGCTTTGTAATTGCACCCGGGGATGTAGAACAATGCTATGAGTTGATTCAGCATGCCTTTAATTTGGCTGATAAGTATCAAACTCCAGTAATGTTTATTACCAATAAGTATCTGGCCTCTACGCATAAATGGGTTGAAGAACAGGATTTAAAAAAGGTGCCAGTCGATCGTGGACAAATTGTTAATGAACAGGATTTAGTCAGTATTAAATTTAAGCGATATGAGGATACGCCATCCGGTGTTTCGCCTCGTTCTTTACCCGGTATGAAAGGCGGCGAGCATATCGCTAACAGTGATGAACATAATGAGTTAGGCTTTTCAGAGGAAGGCGCTGAAGAGCGAACCAGGATGATGGATAAGCGTTTTCGCAAGGAGGAAGCAGCTAGAAAAGAAATTCCTGATCCTGTGGTTGAAGGCGATAAAAATGCCGATATAACACTGATTTCCTGGGGTTCCACTCGCGGGCCAATATTAGAAGCCATGAAAGAGTTGAAAAAGCAGGGCAAAAAGGTTAATTTTCTTCAGATTATATATATCAGTCCGTTCCCAGTGCAAAAAGTGAAAGAAGTTTTCAAAAAAGCAAAAAAAATCGCGGTAGTTGAAAATAATAAAACTGGCCAACTGGCCGGATGGATGAGAGAGCAAACCGGCTTGTCACCTGATTATAAAATTCTAAAATATGATGGTCGTCCGTTTTTCGTATCAGAATTAATTGAAACAATAAAAGGATTAAAATAATATGCTTACACAACAGGATTATACAAGCACTTATAAACCTACCTGGTGCCCAGGCTGCGGAAATTTCGGGATACATCCGGCTACAAAAAAAGCCTTGGCAGAATTAAACCTCCCGCCTCATCGGGTGGCTATGACATTTGGCATTGGCTGTTCGTCAAATGGTGCGAA
>Ga0180007_10007092_pt1 | contig 10713 bp, 10 predicted proteins | sample MM_PC_MetaG_FD_121122 | JGI IMG/M metagenome (GOLD analysis project Ga0180007, IMG submission 121122) | Groundwater microbial communities from the Aspo Hard Rock Laboratory (HRL) deep subsurface site, Sweden - MM_PC_MetaG | ecosystem: Environmental > Aquatic > Deep subsurface > Groundwater...
ACACGAAGCCCAACTTGTCGTTGCGCAAGCGGGCCAGCTCGTCGTCGCTCAGGGAGGACACCTCGATGCCGTCCAAGCGGTAGGAGCCGCCGGTGGGGCGGTCCAGCAGGCCCAGGATGTGCAGCAGGGTGGACTTGCCCGAGCCAGAGGGGCCCATGATGGCCAGGAACTCGCCCTCGCGCACGTGCAGGTCGATGCCCAAGAGCACCGGTGTCTCCACCTTGCCCCGGTAATAGGTCTTGGTGATGCCCTTGAGCTGAATCACGGCCGGCCTCAGCGGCCCCCGCCGGGCTTGGCCGCGGTCAGGGGCGCGCTTATGGGGATGACCACGGTTTCGCCTTCCTTCAGGCCGTCGGTGACCTGGGCGCGCAGTTCCTCGGTCCAGCCTACGGTTACCGGTTTCAACTCCGTCTTGCCCTCGCTGCGCACGTAGACCATGCTCTTGCCGCCCTTGCGGCGAATGGCCGGGGCGGGAATAAGCAACACGCCACGGCGCACCCCGGCGATGATGCTCACCGTGGCGGTCATTTCAGGCTTGAGCTGGTTCTGGTAGTCGCCCAGGATCTTGATGGTCACCGGATAGTAGACCACGTCGTCCACGATCTTGGCCGAAGGCTGGATGGCTTCCACCTCGCCCATGAACTTCTTGTCCGGGTAGGCGTCCACCGTGAAAAAGGCCTTTTGGCCCACCTTGACCATGCCGATGTCGGTCTCGTCCACGAAGTCGTCCACTTGCAGGCGGGCCAGGTCCACGATGGTGATGAAGGTGGGGGCGCTCAGGCTGGCCGCCACGGTCTCGCCCTCCTGGGTGGATACGCTGGAGACCACCCCGTCTATGGGGGCCCGGATGGTGGCGTAGTTCAGGTTTACCTGGGCGGTGACCAGCTTGGCCTGGGAAGCGGCCAGATCGGCCTGGGCCACCTTTACGTCCTGCTGATAGCTGTGCTGCACCTGGTTGAGTTTGGCCGTGGATGCGGTGAGGCGGGCCTGGGCCACCAGGTGTTTTTCCCGGGCCCGGTCCAGGGCGTCCTGGGCCACCAGGTCGCTGGTGCGCATCTTCTGCTGGCGGCCAAAGTCCAGGGTGGTCAGGTCCACGGTGGCCTTGGCTTCGGTAAGCTCGGCCTGGGCTCTGGCTATCTCCTTGGGGCCGGTGGTCTTGACTCTTTCCAGACGGGCCTTGTCGGCGTTCAGTTCGGCCTGGGCCTGGTGCAGTTTGGCCACCAGGTCCTCGTGTTCGATCAAGGCCACCACCTGGCCCGCCTTGACCGGCTGGCCAATGTTGACCAAAAGCTTTTCCACCCGGCCGCTTACCCTGGCCCCCACCTTGACTTCGGCCCCCACCTGGGGCTTCACCGTGCCGGTGGAGACGACCATGCGCCGGATGGAGCCGCGCCGTACCTGAAACTCCTTACCTTTGATTTGCAGGCCCTGGTCGCCTCGGGGCCACCACGCCCACAGTCCCCCGGCCAAGGCCAGGACCACTACCAAGGCAACCGCCCATTTCAGCCACTTGGCTTTTCCCAAGACCCGCTCCCTGTAAGAGGCCGCCGATTTTGTGTGATTTTATAGCACGCCGGTTGGCGCCGCTACTTGCCCGCGCCAACTCCCGGCGCGGAAAGCCCAGTGGATCCCTGGGAGGGTGCGGTCACCGTGAGGCCGCCGATGAGGCTCATCAAAATAAGCACTCCCACCACGGACAACATCAAGACTCCGGCCGCCAAAGGCACGGACAGGCCGGCAGCTTCCCTGAGCCCCATGAAAAGCAAAAAAAGCACGTAAAGGGCCAATATCGCTCCCAGGGGCATACTTATGCTCAGAGGGAGGAAAGGCATGAGGGCGGCCAGGGTCCAGATGCCGCTGGCATAGGCGAAAATTCGTAAGAAACCGCTAAAGGGGTAGGAAGAGCGCATTACATGGTGGCCGATGGTGTAGAAGAAGGCTGCGAAAATCAAAATCCTCAACAGGTTTTGTGAAAGGAAGCCAATGTTGAGATCGCCGGGCACGCCTTGCAGCAGCGCTTCGCCCAGTAAGCCCCCCACCCAGGTGGTGATGTGAATCACCAATAGAAACACCAGGGGACTGGCTATGTCGCCTCGGTTGTCCATTTGGGCGAAAAACGTCCTCGGCTTGAAGGACGCAGCCATGGCCACCGGCAAAAAGGTGCCCGGACGCCGCCAATCGAAATCTTTGACCATCTGTGACATATTCGGCCTCCCGGCTAACTTGGCTTCTGGAGGCACGCTAAGCCATGGGGCTTCCCCTGTCAAGCGGGGGAACCGTCCCTAACACCATTGCTAATCTTGGTATTTAGCTTACGCAGATGCTATATTATCAGTTGGAATGATCGCTTGGTCCGCGTGACTTCCCAGGGAGTAGGCAATTGATATCCCGCTTGGGCTTGGCAATCTTGGCTATGGTCTTGGTGCTCGGCACGACCGCCTCTCCTGCCCAGGCGTTCGTTGACACTGCGCAACATCTCTACACCGAATACGTCCAAGGCGAAGCCACCCGCCTGGACGACTTCTCCGACCATCCACCGGAAACGGGCATGGGCTGGTATATCTACCGCCAGACCGAGATCGTCCCGCTTTTGACCGATGAAATGATTCGCGACGAGCACCTGGTGGAGGTGGAAGACTTTGGCCACACCACCACCACCGTCCTGCCCCTGCTTTCGGCCCAGATGTACCTGCTCTACAGCCGGGCCCTGCACCGTCACCTGCAATACGCCGAGGCCGAGCAAAAGAGCCGCATCTACCACCAGCTTCCCGGGCCGGGCATCCCCTTGATGCTCAAGTTGCTCTTCCCCGGCTATGTGGAGCAGGATTCCGCGGTGGGCCTGTTGCAGGGCCAGGGATTCCGGACGCCCTCGGGGCGGGCCGCCGGCATTCTGGGCTGGTTGTTCGAGGACGAGGGGGTGTTCTCGGGCAACGATTGGAAATGGGAGAACTTCCTGCCCCGCATTCTCTCGGTCACCGCCTTGATCGTGGTGGGCCTGCTGTTCATCGAGTTCCTGCGTTTCCTGGTGCTGTTGGGCATACGCTCCATCGGCAACGCCGACCGCAAGCAGAACTAAGACCGGGCAAAAAAATGGGGCGAGCCCGCCCGGCCCGCCCCAACGCCGCAAGCAGCAGCCTACTTCTCGAAGTGATCCTCTTTGAGATAAGGATTGACCCGTCCGCACTTGGGGCACAGGTAGTAGTTCTTTTTGTGCAGGGCGTCTTCCAGCTTCTCAAAGGGGGTCTGGGCGTATTCCGGCGCCAGGATTTCGTTGCCACAGTCTTCGGTTTTACATTTGACGTAAATGGCCATGTGCCCACTCCGGTTTAGGGTTGTGTGCGCGCCCGGCTGGGCGTTAAGTAATAATATATGCCTTTGGTGATAGCACCTGCCTATGGTTGTTTGTCCGGCCCGTTTCTGTCAAGCAAAAACCCTCAAGTGCTTTGGATTAAAGCAGTTGTAGCGTCCGGCCTTCCTTGACAAGCCGGGGTGGTCGCCGTAATATGCATAGTTCAATTGCGGTAATCCCCGTGTGGGATCTATGCCGGTAACCATTTAATATGCCGTAGTTATTCTCGGTAGACCCTTGGCGGAACCAAAAGCGGGATTCATGGCGGAGACCCTCCCCCACAACAGCGGCCCCCAGGACCTTCTGGCCGCCTACGACTATGAGCTGCCCCCGGAGCTCATAGCCCAGGCCCCCGCCCGGCGGCGGGTGCAGGCCCGGCTGCTGCATCTGCCCCGGCATCAGGGGCGGGCGGGCCATCACCGGGTGGCCGGGCTTACCCGCTTGCTCAGGCCCGGCGACCTGTTGGTGCTCAACGACACCAGGGTGGTTCCGGCCCGCCTCATGGCCGCCAAGCCCACCGGTGGGCGGGTGGAGATTTTGCTGCTGTCTCCGGCCCAGCCCCACAAGCGCCTGGGGGATGGCCACGAGGTGCACCAGTGCCTGTTGCGCTCCCACAAGACCCTGGCCCAGGGCGTCAGCCTGCGCCTGAGCGGCGAGCCTGAGGTTTGGGTGCGGGTGGTGGAGCGCGGCGAGCGGGGCAAGGCCCTGGTGGAGTTTCCCGCCTCGGCCCTCAAGCTGGCCGCCCAGCGGGGGGCCACGCCGCTGCCGCCCTACATAAAGCGGCCCCAGGGACCGGACGCGGACGACGCCTCCCGCTACCAGACGGTCTACGCGGCCCATCCCGGAGCCGTGGCCGCCCCCACCGCGGGCCTGCACCTGAGCCGGGAGCTGCTTTCCGCCCTGGCCCGCCGGGGAGTGGGACACACCCACCTGACCCTGCACGTGGGCTACGGCACCTTTGCCGAGCCCGATCCGGCCCAGTTGGCCGCCGGGCGCCTGCACTCGGAGTGGGTGGAGATATCCCCCGAGGCGGCGGTGGCCGTGGCCAGGGCCAAGAAGCGGGGAGGGCGGGTCATCGCCGTGGGCACCACCAGCCTGCGCTCCCTGGAGTGGCGTCCCGGCCCCGGCGGAGTGCCCCAGCCCGGAGCCGGATGGTGCGACCTACTCATCGCGCCGGGGCACGATTTCCGGGTGGCCGACGGCCTGATAACCAATTTTCATTTGCCCCGCACCACCTTGCTCATGCTGGTCGCCGCCTTGGCCGGGCGCGAGCGGGTGTTGGCCGCCTACCAAGAGGCCATGGCCCGTGGCTATCGTTTCTATAGCTACGGCGACGCCATGCTGATAATCTGATGGCGCGTTTGAGCTTTGAAATATCGGCCACCAGCGGGCGGGCCCGCACCGGGCGCCTGCACACCCGCCGCGGGATGGTGGACACCCCGGCTTTCATGCCGGTAGGCACCCAGGGCACGGTGAAGGGGCTTTTGCCCGAGGAGGTGTCGGACCTGGGAGCCCAGATGATCCTGGGCAACACCTACCACCTGCTGCTCAGGCCGGGGGTGAAGACGGTGGCCGATTTGGGCGGGCTGCACCGCTTCATGAACTGGCCGGGGTCCATCCTCACCGACAGTGGCGGTTTTCAGGTGTTTTCCCTGAGCGGCCTGCGCAGTCTGGACGAGCAGGGAGCCAGCTTCCGCTCCCATTTGGACGGCCAACTGTTGCGCATGACCCCCGAATCGGTGGTCGAGGCCCAGGAGATGCTGGGCTCGGACATCATGATGGTTTTGGACGAATGCCCCCCGCCCGGCTCGCCCCGGGAGTATTTGGCCGATTCCCTGGAGCGCGATGCCCGCTGGGCGGCCCGCGCCCTGGCCGCGCGCACCGATAAAGGGGGCGCATTGCTGGGAATAGTGCAGGGTGGGGTGTATAGTGACCTGCGAACCCGCAGCGTGGAGCTGTTGGCTGCCCTGGAACTGGACGGATACGCCTTGGGCGGCCTCAGCGTGGGCGAACCCAAGCCCCGGATGATGGAGGTTATCGACGGCACCGTGCCCCAGTTACCGGACGGCAAACCGGTATATCTCATGGGCGTGGGCGAGCCGGCCGATCTGGTGCGTTGCGTGGGCTTGGGGGTGGACATGTTCGATTGCGTGCTTCCCACCCGCATGGCCCGCACCGGAACCTTGCTGACCTCCAAGGGTCGGCTGAACCTGCGCAACAGCCGGTTCAAGGACGACCCCCGGCCGGTGGAGGAAGGCTGCGAATGCCCCACCTGCCGCCATTACAGCCGGGCGTACCTGCGTCATTTGGTCATGGCCAAGGAGTTGTTGGCTTATCGCTTGAATACGGTGCACAACTTGCACTACATTCTTCAATTGATGGCCGGGCTGCGCCGGGCCATCGCTGAAAATAAATACGAGACTTACGCTCGCCAGGTGCTTGCGGGGCTGGAGCCCTCGGGCCAAGAGCGGGTGGCGTTAACCTAGGGAGGATAAGATGTTAGATTGGTTGACCACGAGCACCGCCTGGGCTATGGGCGCTGGGCAGCAGAGTGCCGGCGGTGGTGAAAGCTCCGGCGGTTTGGGCGGACTTCTCTCCGGCCCCATCCCCATGCTCGTACTGATGTTCGTGATTTTCTACTTCCTGCTCATCCGGCCCCAGCAGAAGAAGGCCAAGGCCCACAAGGCCATGCTGGCCAACATCCACAAGGGCGACAAGATTCTGACCAACGGCGGGATCTACGGCCGCGTGACCGGCCTGGACGACCAGAACCTGACCTTGGAGATCGCTCCCCAGGTCCGCATCAAGGTCAGCCGTGGGCACATTGCCGGTGTGGTCGGCGCAGGCGGCGCTCCGCCCGCTCCCGCGCCCAAGAAGTAACCGCAAGCTGACATTGGTTTCGCCCATCTCCGGCCCGACGGGCCGGGGAGGGAATCTGCTGCGTTAGGAGTTCACCTTGCCTAAGAACTTCTTTTTGAAGTCCACCCTGGTGGCTGTGGTCATCATCCTGGCCCTGCTTTACCTGGTGCCCACCATTGGAGGCGGCAAGCTGCCCGCCTGGTGGGTAAACACCTTGCCCAGCGACCGCATTCGCCTGGGCTTGGACCTGCAGGGGGGCATGCACTTGATCCTGGAGGTGGAGACCCAAAAAGCGGTTGCCGCCTCCGTGGAGCGCTCCAGCCAGGAGCTGCAGCGCAAAATGCGCGATGACAATATTCGCGCCATCCACCCCCAGGCCGGTAAAGACAACACCATCAGCTTGGTCTTGCTGCACAACAACGACCGGTCCAAGCTGGAGGACCTGGTAAAGCGGGATTACCCCGACTATGCCGTGACCTCCAGCCAAACCTTGGAGGACGGCAAGATCCAGATGGTCTTGCAGCTCACCGCCAAGGCGGCCAAGCACATCGCCGAGCAGGCCTCAACCCAGGCCCTGGAAACCATTCGCAACCGCGTGGACCAGTTCGGGGTGAGCGAGCCGGAGATTCTGCCCCAATCCGAGGGGCGCATCCTCATCCAGCTGCCGGGCGTCAAGGACCCCCAGCGGGCGGTGGCCCTCATCGGCAAGACCGCTCAGTTGGAGTTCAAGCTGGTCGACGACTCGGTGAATCCCGCCACGGTGACCAAGGCTACCTTGCCGCCGGGCGACGAGATTCTGGATATGTACCGGCGCGACCACGCCAGCGGCCGGGTGGACAAGGAGCCCATCGTGGTGCACCGCCGGGTGGCCATGACCGGGGCCACCATCACCGACGCCCGGGTGCAGATGGACTCCCAGTACAACCAGCCCTACGTCTCGGTGGCCTTTGACAGCGCCGGGGCCCGCCAGTTCGCCGACATCACCACCCGCAACGTGAAGAAGCGCCTGGCCATCATCCTGGACGGCAAGGTGCAGTCGGCTCCGGTAATCCAAGAGCCCATCACCGGCGGCGAGGCCCGCATCTCCGGCGACTTCACCATGGAAGAGGCCAGGGACCTGGCCGTGGTGCTGCGCTCGGGCGCGTTGCCCGCTCCGGTGAAGATCCTGGAAGAGCGCACCGTGGGCCCCAGCCTGGGCCAGGACTCCATCGACAGGGGGCTGCTCTCCATGCTGGTGGGCTTCTGCCTGGTGGTGGGGTTCATCCTGCTCTACTATCGCTTGGCCGGGCTCTTCGCCAACCTGGCGCTGCTGCTCAACTTGGTGATTATCACCGGGGCCTTGGCCGCCTTCCAGGCGACCCTGACCCTGCCGGGCATAGCGGGCATTATCTTGACCATCGGCATGGCGGTTGACGCCAACGTGCTGATCTTCGAGAGGGTGCGTGAAGAGCTTAGGATGGGCAAGACGCCCTTCGCCGCGGTGGAGGCTGGTTACGGCAAGGCGACCCTGACCATCTTGGACGCCAATATCACCACCTTGATCGCGGCCCTGGTGTTGTTCCAGTTCGGAACCGGGCCCATCCGGGGATTCGCGGTGACCCTGTCCATAGGTATCGCCTCGTCGTTGTTCACGGCCATCACCTTCACCAGGTTGCTGTTTGACCTTTACCTGCACCAGTTCAGGCCCCGGCGGCTTCTGATCTAGGGTGGAGCACCCATGGAATTTATAAAGCCGAACGTAAACATAAACTTTGTTGGCAACCGTGGTAAGGCCTTCATCATCAGCGGCCTGCTGATCTTGATGACCGTAGTCAGCCTTTTTATCCACGGCGGCCCCAACTACGGCATCGACTTCGCCGGCGGCATCCTGGTGCAGGTGCGCTTCACCCAGCCCACCGACGCCGCGGACATAAAGAAGGCCCTGGCGCCCCTGGGTATGGACCAGTCCCTGGTGCAGGGCTTTGGCGACAAGAAGAACAATGAGTTCCTCATCCGCAACGAGCGTTCCGGGCTCAAGCTGCAAGGCCTGAGCGACCGGGTCCGTACAACCCTGGCCAAGACCTACGGGCAAGGCAAGGTGGAAGTGCGCCGGGTGGAGATGGTGGGCCCCAAGGTGGGCAAAGACCTTCGCGAGAAGGCCCTGCTGGCCATCTTCTACGCCATCGTCATGATCGCGGTGTACATCTCCGGGCGCTTTGAGCAGAAGTGGGGCTTGGCTGCGGTGATGGCCGGTGTATTGGTGGGGGCCACCCTGCTGGTGCAGGCCCTGCTCACCGCCATGGGGGGCGACGAGGGCATCGCCATGGTGTTGCTCATCCTCACCGCCCTGGTGGTGACGGTGGGCGCCTGCTGGCTGCTTAAGCTGCGCTACGCCTTGGGGGCCATCGTGGCCCTGATCCACGACGTGGTCATCACCGTGGGCGTGTTTAGCCTGCTGGACAAGGAATTCACCCTGGCCACCGTGGCCGCCCTGCTGACCATCATTGGTTACTCGCTCAACGACACCATCATCGTCTACGACCGCATCCGCGAGAACCTCAAGAAGTCGGGCAAGCAGCCCCTGGGCGAGACCATCAATGCCTCCATCAACCAGACCCTCAGCCGCACCATCCTGACCTCGGGAACCACCCTGCTGGTGCTGGTGTGCCTGTTCATCCTGGGTGGCGGGGTTATCGAGGACTTCGCTTTGGCCCTGCTGGTCGGCGTGGTGGTGGGCACCTATTCCTCCATCTTCGTGGCCAGCCCGGTGCTTTTGCTGCTGCCCGAAGGACGGCCCATGGTCATCCGGCGCTCCGCACCGGCCAAGGCCGCCGCGGTCCGCCCGGAGCCGGTGGCCGCGCAAGCCGCCTCCACCCAGGTCAGCGCCGGCAAGGCTGCCGGAGCGGCCAGGCAAAAGCGGAGCAAAAAATCGCCGCGTAAGGGTAAACGACGCTAAGGACCCCTTTGGGACTTGCTTGTGCCGGCCTTGCCCGGCTAAGTTGAAGGCATGGGCCGAATCATAACCATAGCCAACCAAAAGGGTGGGGTGGGTAAAACCACTACCGCGGTGAATCTCGCCGCGTGCCTGGCCTCGGCCGGGCAATCCACCCTCTTGGTTGACTGCGACCCCCAGGGCAACGCCACCAGCGGCCTGGGGGTTGCTCTTGGTGCCGGCAGCCCCACCCTGTATCACGTCATGATCGGCCAGGTTACGGCCCAGGAGGCGGTGCAGCCCACCACCCTGGAAAACCTGCACCTCATGGGTTCGGACGTGAACCTGTTCGGGGCGGAGGTGGAACTGGCCGGGTCGACGGGGCGCGAGCGCCTGCTGGCCACGGCCTTGTCCCCCTTAACCTCCAGTTATCGCTATATTCTGCTCGATTGCCCCCCCTCCCTGGGCCTGTTGACCCTCAATGCCCTCACCGCCTGCCATGGGGTCTTGATCCCTTTGCAGACCGAGTACTACGCCTTGGAGGGGCTCACCCAACTGCTGCACACCATCGCCAGGGTGCGCCGCACCCTGAACGTGGGGCTTCAGGTGGAGGGCATCCTGCTGACCATGTACGACCAACGCAACAACCTTTCCCACCAAGTGGCCGACGACGTGCGGGGACACTTCAAGGGAATGGTTTACGACACGGTGGTGCCGCGCAACGTGCGGCTTTCCGAGGCGCCCAGCCACGGCCTGCCGGTGATACTCTACGATGCCCGTTGCGCCGGGGCCCAGAGCTACCTGGCCCTGACCCAGGAAGTCATGGATGGCCCCCGCAGCAACTCGGGAGCGCCACAGGAGGGCCAGGCTGCATGAGCGACCAGACCTTTGACAAGAAGAAGCCGCTGCGCCGCAAGGTTCCGGCTTTGGGACGAGGACTGGCCGCTTTGTTGGGTGACGACGATTATCCCGGTGGAGGCCTGGTCACCGAGCCGGGGCCCGGCGAACGGGTGGTGGAGCTGCCCATCGAACGCCTGGAGCCCAACCCCTATCAGCCGCGCCGCATGTTCGACGGCGACGCCCTCAAGGCCCTGGCCGAGTCCATCGCCGAGCACGGGGTGTTGCAGCCCCTGGTGGTGCGGCCGGTTGACGGCGGCTACCAGCTCATCGCCGGAGAGCGCCGCCTCAGGGCCAGCCAGTTGGCGGGCCGTGTGTCGGTGCCGGTGGTGGTGCGCCGGGCCACGGACCAGCAGGCCCTGCTCTTGGCCCTCCTGGAAAACCTGCAGCGCGAGGACCTGAACCCCCTGGAAGAGGCCCACGCCTACCGCCGCCTGGCCGGTGATTTTCAGCTCAGCCAGGAGGAGATCGCCAGGGGGGTGGGGCGGGACCGTTCCACTGTGGCCAACAGCCTGCGCCTCTTGAAGCTCCCGGTGGAGATGCAAAAGGATTTGGCCGCCGGCCTCTTGACCGCCGGACACGCCCGGGCCCTGCTGTCGTTGGGCAACGAAGCGGCCATGCGCGCCGCCCGCGACGAGATCGTGACCAAGGGGCTTTCGGTGCGCGCCGCCGAGGCCCTGGTCAAGAAGATGTCCAC
>Ga0180007_10007093_pt1 | contig 10712 bp, 7 predicted proteins | sample MM_PC_MetaG_FD_121122 | JGI IMG/M metagenome (GOLD analysis project Ga0180007, IMG submission 121122) | Groundwater microbial communities from the Aspo Hard Rock Laboratory (HRL) deep subsurface site, Sweden - MM_PC_MetaG | ecosystem: Environmental > Aquatic > Deep subsurface > Groundwater...
AGGGACGGTATAGACAGGGAAGAGATCTACGTAGGCCATCCCGCGGAACATGACGAAGAAGAATACGCGGACAAAGGAAAACGTGCGGAAAGATTTTTGTATCAACTCGGGTTCAACGATATCTGTTTTTCATGGTTTGAAACTCTTTCGCAGGAAGACAAGGCTAAAAGCCGTTTCATGGGGATCTCGGCATATAAGGCACAGGGGCTGGTTAACAGGGTAAAGGGAATGATCGGAGGAACAAGAAAGACAATATCTAAGCCTAAGCAGATGAAACTATTCCCGCAAGCCCCCGAACAGCTCAAACTGTTCCCGGAAGTCAGTTCTACCTCAGGTGAAAATATCGCGGAACTAGAAAAAGCAAGAAAGAAAGCGGTAAGAATAAAGAGAAAATTAAAGAAAAAAAAGATCACGGACAAACAACTGAGCTTGTTCCAGAGGGAGAAGGGCCCAGAGAATACCGGTTTGGGCGAAGACATGCTAAAAAAGACGCTAGAAGAACAAGGGGTAGATATAAACCGTGTATCGGAATTTCTTGCAGACTTTTCAAAAAACATAAAAGAGGAAAAGAAAAATACATTTTTAATACAACTCGCCGATTGTTTTAGGGAAAGCAAGAAAACGAGGCTTGGCACAAAATTAGAAATAATGGAACCATATTTGTCCGATGTTATGGATAGCCTTCAAATTAAAATGGACATGGCAAACTTCCATTTTACAATTAATCATGGGACAACCAGTGTTGGATATATGGCGGAGAGTGTAAACATTAAGAATGAGTATCATGATTTCACCATATACCTAATTGAAGAAGAAATTGACAAAACATATACCGTGAACCTTCTGGTTGATATAGATAAATGTCTCGCCACGCAACCACGTCTTGCGGATGCGATAATGAAATTATGTGATGATAGAGGTACTACGATAGGCATTGCGAAACAAGCTGCTAATAATAAAAAAGGGACAGAAGGCAGGATTAACGGCATAGCGACACGATCAAAGGACGGCGAAAGGCAACTTATCGTATTGCCGCTTTATGATGTGAACGGAGAAAAAATAGGATACGAAAAGCCGGCAGGATATGCTTACGACGCGGATGTTCTGATCGACGGACGAAGAGTTACCCGTTTAGAAGCGATTTTGAGCCATGAGATAGCTTATTTATTTTTAAGAAGAACGCAAAAAAGTCAAAAATGGATATTGAAGGTAGACCAAAAAAGAATAAAAAAATTCACAGAGAAACACTCCGAAATAGAATGGGACATTAAAAGATACGAAGAAAATATGGAAGAGGGGTTATTTGAACTGGTCTTCGAGATATATGGGATGAGGGCAGAAAGGATCAATGCGGAGTTTGATTTTCGGAGTTTATCTTTGGAAGAAAAAGAAACTGTCCTCAAAAAAACATTCGTATCAGCTGAAAGTAGTTTTAACGTGCACGAATTTTTCGCGGATACTTTGGCGGCCTATTGGCTGGTGCCGGAGTTTGTTAAAGAAAAGGACCGGATCATGTTCGACCTTTTTGAGGCGATAGGCGTATGGAAAGATATTGAGAAGGGAGCGCGAACAGACGACGAAAATAATGTAACGGATCCCCCCGGCCGGATAGGGAAATATTACACGGAAATAATCGCCGATGATGAACCGGGAGAAAACAGGTGGATAGTAAAAGCGATGCGTCACGGCGCATCTAAAGAGGCGGCTATCGATCTCGGCAGAACGTTCAGGGCCCCGCCTGTTGACGATGAGGTTAAGACGGAAATAAGAGATGCTGTTGACTCCAGAGATGCATCCAGGAAAACCGCGTATAAAGAACTTGTCAAAGAGATCTTAGAACAATTTCCCCAAAAAACCGTTCTTTACATATATAAAAACCTTTATCGGGACCTTTTCGGTTTTAACGATGTATCAAAAAAAATGATGGCTTTATATCGGGAGCTTTATGATGATAAGAAAACCCGGCCGGTCAGTCTGTTCCACGAGATATGCGAGTATCTTGGCACATTGAAGGTGATAGGGATAAGGGCCCGGGGAGACAAATTATTTGTGCGGATCAAAGGCAGAGAAACAGAAGTAGATGTTAGACGGGCGCGAAAAAGCCTGAAAGAAGACGGAGAAGACTGGATCAATTGGACGGAACAGGAGATCAATAAACCGGAAAACCGGCATTATCTATTGAGGATACTGCAGAGGGAAATTTTCGGAGAAAAAGATGAGCTATTAACGAAAAAAATAAAAGACCTTGGGGAGCGCGGGTATAGGCGTTCCGCTGAAACGGATACGAAGAAAGCGGGAATGGCTACGCTAGACCAAATGATCCGGGAACTAGCCAGGGACATGGATATAACGGGCATGGAAAATGAGATAAAAGTATTTTATGAAAAGTATATCAGGCTGGCAATGCGTGTACCGGTTGGAGGGCAAATATTGCTGAGCAGTATTAGAGCCGAACATATAGCGGATATGTTCTATTTAAAAAAAGCATATCAATTCGATCTGTTCGAACTTCTGGAAGGGAAGCGCGAGACAAAATGGGTAAAAAGGGACGGGGCCGTCACGGATGAATATGTGTTCTATAACCGAAATGACGGGACATATGTTAATAAAGTAAGCGAGGCCGGGAAAAAGACATTTTTAGGAAAAGCCACCGATGGACGTTTTGGCCTAGAGGACCGTGCCCATGACGGCGGAAGGAACATAGGCAATTTTAGGATAAAGACATTCTCTTTAAATAAATGGTTCCAAAAGACCGAGGGAGAGATGTCCTTAAATATAGACCGCGGTAAAGATACGAACGATCCGTATGCGTTATGTCGTTATTATGAAACTATTGGAGCACATGTTGATTGGCGGCTACTTAGCGGGAGCATGCTAATAACGGGTGGTTTGGATGCGGGCATATCAACAAAGAAAGAAACCGAAAGGATAGAAGGCCTCGAGAAATACGTGAGAAACGTCTGGAGCCAGAGAAAACGCGACAGGTATTTCAGATTGACAAAAGATATAGAAACGGCAAGATTAGCCGAAGCTAATCAGGCGTTTACGGACGCGCATATGGATGTGGATATAGATTCTTTGCGGAAGATCCAGCCGGAAGAGGTCGCGGAATTCATACAACATTATGATGGTGCAACACGAGAATTGGAAAAAGACATGGCGTTGAATGATGAGGTTAAAGCGAGACTGGGATCATTCTGCAGGAAATATTTAGAGATAAAAGAAGAATTCATCCGATGCGGATATGCTCCGGAAGATGAATACATGGTCAAATGTTTTAACGGGGAGATAATAGCGGATATGTTCTATTTAGCGGAAAAAGACGGGTTCAATGTTTTGGATCTTCGCAGCAAAAACAGGACTAAATGGATGAAAGAAGAAAATGGCATAACGATCCATTATGAATTCGAAAAGGAAAAAGACAGATCCGTATCAATGTATGAAGTTGATCAGAATAAGCCAAGGCGTAAAATAGCTTGTTTCAATGAGTTTTCTTATTATTTGGACGATCTAGATGCGGATGGGGGGAAAAATCTTGGAAATTTTCTTACAAAAACCGTTTATTTTCTATTGTGGGCAAACAAAAAGCAGAAAAAAACAGAGTTTGTGATCAGCTTTGAAATAAGCGGCGCACTAAAAGAGTACTATATGACTACCGGAGCGCGGATAGGAAGCAGGACTGATTTCGGCGATGAGATAGCACGCGTGGATCTGGTCGGAGGATTAAGAGCCGGGATATTAACTCCGCAGCAGGCAAAAAGGATTAAAGATCCAAATGGCCGTCATAGACTTAATCCCTTTATATGGCGCGTATGGAGCCAGAGAAAGCTGGACAGGTATTTCAGATTGACTAAGGCCATAGAGACAGAGAAACTCGTCGAAGCTAACCGGGCCTTTACGGAAGCGCGCGCGGCGACGGATATCGAGGATCTGCAGAAGATCCAGCCGGAAGAAGTCGCGGAATTTATAAAAACTTATTTAACGGAAAAAGTTAAAGAGGAAACGGACACAATTGTCTTCGCGCATGGTACGACAAAAGATGCTATTAGCAATCTTGATGCGGGTTTTTTGAAAAAAAAGCTGTCTTTTCAGGGAGGAAGGGTAGAAGATATTTTGCGCTTGATCGGGACACATATAGAGGGAAAACTGTATGGAGATGAAAAAGAAATGCTTATTTACTGCTTAAGTGAACTGTTAGTCAATACTCATTTCAGGGGAAAAGAGACTATGGGTACCGAGGCGTATCTTTACGTGCCGGAGAAGCGGAGAGACCCTGGGGTATTAAAATTTGTTGTTTCACAGAAAGGCATTAGAGAGGAAAGATATTGGGGTATACTTAAAAAGACCGCTGCAAAATTTTCCCAAAAAGGCAATAAAGGGTATGAATATTTTATGGATGTCATACAACGTAAGAAAGATAGAACTAGGGTGGGGGATGGAAGCGCGCTTTTCTGGGTTGGCAGACTTATGGAAAGAACAAATGTTTACCTTGAATATACACGGAAAGGGGAGGAGATAATAACCAATATCTGGATCGACCTTGGCCCGCTTTTGGAGGGCGACGCTCATGACGAACAAGGGAAAGAAACGGTTGTTTTTGCGCATGGGATGACAGAGGGCGATATTAATGTTTTTAAAAAGATCGAAGAAGAAAAAGAGCCTGTCCGCATGCCCGGGGCCGGACATGTTATTAACTTTGTACGTGCCGAGACCGGGAAAAACATTTGGCGGTCGAAATCGTATGCTTTTGGGGAGTGTCTGGGAGAATTGTTGAACAATGCGTGCATGCGTGGAAATGGCGTGGTATCCAGCCACGCGTATGTGTATGAAGCCGGAGAACATAAAGAATATATATTGAGATTCAATATTTCACAAAAGGGTCTCAATGAAGAAGTCTATTGGCATCTACTTAAGAGAACTGCCAAAAATTTTGCGCAACAAGATAAGAAAGGACCCGCGTATCTTCAGGATACAGAAAAGCGTGAGCGGGAGGAGATAACAATAGGCGGCGGATCTGGTTTTAAGTTTGTCGGGAGACTTATGGAAGAAACAGATGTCTATCTTGAATATACGCGAAATGGCGAGAATATCGAGACTGATATATGGGTCAGACTCGAACCATTTTTAGGAGAGACGTTCGATGCCGGACAAAAAGAAACGACAATACGCGACTTGGCCGGAGAAATGATCATTAAAAAAATAACAAAGGCAAAGATCCAACAGGTCGACAGAAAAAGCCAGGAGCTAAGAACCCGACTTAAAAATTCGTGGGCGGTAATGCCGGAAGAGTCGCGAAAGACGCCGATAGATATAGTGATAGACCTGTCATTAGTGTCAAAAGAGGACCTTCAGGAAAACATCGAAACCTGGGCGTATCTTTTCTTGCTACTGTTCAAACAGGAGAATGTGAATTTTGTTTTCGAAAAAGGCTCTGAAATTCTTAAAGGCGTACGTCTTTCCGAAGAATTGGCTAACGATGTCGCTCAGGCGCCTGAGGTAGAAGATGTTTTGAGAGATCTGAAAGCGGCGATAAAAAAGAATGCTAAATTTTCTGATTTTCAATTGGAAGATGAAAAATTTGATAAGATCCTCGATAAACGTGTTAAGACTGTCCGTAGTGAACCGATTCTCCTCGAAAACCGGGAAAAACCGGAAAAACCGGTTGAGATAACGGTCACATCTCAAGAATGTTTAATATGGGCAAGTAAAAACGATAAACTTCTCGAGGAGAACCAATATCCCATTGCCATGGAGGGGTTTACGCTTAATGAAGCCGGAGGCGTTCCGCTTAGGAACTTTGAAGCCGCGGTGATGATAGGTTTTGCCAAGGCCTTGCTTGTTCTTGCCAAAAGAAGAGATATACGGAAAAAACCCGGAGAAGAGAGAGAACTTCCGCTGCTCAAGAAAAGACTTCTCAACCAGCTTAATGGGTTGTATAGCCTTTGTATAGACGATATTATCAGATTTACAGAGGATACACTTGATTCTATGGTACATACTTCACCCATCGTAAGGCTGAATTTAGCAATTGATCTTGCGTTGTCGAAGATAACAAGAATGCCGGTGGGAGGCCTTATTGAGCTTCACAGGGCAATACAATCTGCCCTTCAGGCGGCATAAAAGAGACAGAAACAGGAGCCGGGGGTTAAACCCCGGCTGCAATTGTGGATAGTGTGCAAAGCGGATATCTCATCAATGTGTCATTCCGAGCGGAGTGATGAGCGATAGCGAGAGAACGGAGTCGAGGGATCTGATAAGAGAAAATATCTCTCAGCTCGTTCGTCGTTCTACTTCTTGCTCGCTTGAGATGGCGGTGTGGTTTATGGTTTAGAGCCTACGGTCGTATATATATTGACTTTCTACTATTAATTGTTAAAATAATGTTTAATATGGGCGTCCTTATGAACAAAGCAATGGTCCATGGCCGTTTGCTGTAAGGTGTTTTTGTTTTTATCGAAAAATGGGGGGAAAGATATATGGAACAGACACTCATTCTCATTAAACCTGACGGATTAAAAAAATCTTTGACAGGCAATATCCTGACCAGGCTTTCCGAGACCAAGCTGGATATCGTGGCCGCGAAAATGGTCCGGGTTTCCAGGGAACTCGCGGAAGAGCACTATAGAGCTTTAAAAAATGAACCTTTCTTTGAAGAGCTCGTTAAATACATAATGGGCGATTATCACAAAAAAAAGGTAATGGCGCTGATCTATGCCGGAGAAGATTCCATAAGAAAAGTCCGGGATATCTGCGGGAAAACGAACCCGGAAGAGGCGGACTCCGTGTCAATACGGGGGGCATACGGACGGATCACCACAAAAGGCGTATACGAGAACGTTATACACGCTTCCGCGAATCCCGATGACGCCGAAAGAGAGATCAAATTATGGTTCGATCCGGATGAGATACTGGAAGACGTGTATCCGTTCGAGATCACTGAAGAGACCGTAAAACGAAAAAAATGGACGGTTTAAAATGATACGATCGATGACTGGATTCGGCAAAGGAAGAGAAAGATTCAGCGGCGGAATGATCGAAGTCGAGATAAAAACGCTGAACCATAAAACGCTAAGTATAACCTGTAATCCCGTAGAAGACCTTTTTCTCGCGGAACAGCAGCTCCAGAAACTTGTAGAGGAAAAAATATTCAGAGGAAAGGTGTTTGTCAGGATATCGAAAGAAAGAACAAAAGAAGCCGCTGTCCCGCGCAAAATGATACTGAACGAAAAGACCGCAAGAGCATACCTGAGAAAGATAAATACCCTCAAAGGAAAGCTGAAGCTCAAAGGGAATATAGAGATCCGGGATATAATAGCCTATCCCGGGGTCATGGAAATATCAAAAGAAGAGGAAAAAGCGGTATCCTGGACGATTATCAGAAAAGCGGCGTTAAAGGCCTTGGATGGACTTATCGCTTACAGAAAAACGGAAGGGGAAAAACTTGCCAAAGATTTCAAAAAGAGGCTGGCCCGGATAGAAAAAGACCTGAAAAACATAAGGGAACACAGCAAAGAAAGCGTGAAGGACCATAGGGCAAAGCTCATACAGTCCACCAAAGAGATCCCGGGGACTGGAAAGATCGACAGGACAAAACTGGGCGAAGAAATAGCGCTTTTCGCGAGGAACTGCGATATCACGGAAGAGATAACACGGTTGGGAGGCCATGTTTCGGCTTATAGATCGGCCATATCCGGCTCGGAGAAAGATGTCGGCAAAAAACTTGATTTTATAGCTCAGGAAATGCAGAGAGAAGCCAACACGATAGGAGCCAAATCGAGCGATTTCAGCATCTCCAAAGCGGTAATAGAGATAAAAAGCGAAATAGAAAAGATCAGGGAACAGATCCGGAATATAGAATAGACATGACCCTTGCGGGGCATTGAAGGATGCAGAAGGGTGTAATGTTCTATGTGTTATGTGTAATGCCCGACAATTCGGAAGAGCCTCTTTAGCGAGGAAGAGAAAAACGGGAATCATGAAAAAAGATCCTTTGATCATAGTTGTATCGGCGCCGTCGGGAAGCGGAAAGACCACGCTTACGGAACGTATCTTGGAAAAAATGGACGGTATAAGAAGATCGGTCTCTTATACGACCCGGCAGCCGCGTGATGGTGAAAAAGACGCACAGGATTATGTTTTTATCTCGGAAAAAGATTTCAAAGAGAAGGCCGATAACGGGGAATTCCTGGAATGGGAAGAGAATTTCGGGAATTTTTACGGAACCCCGTTAGATCAGTTCCGAACCGCCATGGAAGAGGGTGTCGATGTGATCCTCAGTATCGATGTTAAAGGCGGAAAGACCGTAAAAGAGAAATTCCCGGAAAGCGTGAGCGTTTTTATTATTCCGCCTTCGGTCAAGGAGCTTGAGGAGAGACTTAGGAACAGGAATACCGACCGGGAAGAACAGGTAGCGATGAGACTTGAAGAGTCCAAGAGAGAGATGGCGGCCGCGGACAGATACGATTATCTGATCGTGAATGAAGATCTTGATAAGGCATCAGAAGAACTGATGACTATCATCGAGAAAGAAAGGGAAAGCAGGAACAGGGCTTAAAGCGAAATGAGGGGGAAGGATACCGATGGAAGGAATATCGAGAGAAGATCTGATAATAAAGACAGGAAGTATCTACAAACTGTGTAACCTTGCGGCTTTGAGAGCTATAGAGCTGAACGGCGGGATGAAAAAACTGATAGAAGCCGACAAAAGCGAAAAGGTAACGACGATAGCCATAAGAGAGATAGCGGCGGGTAAAGTTCGCATGAAAATGGACTGATAATAAGATGGTGAAAAAAGAAAAAAACATATTACTGGGGATAACCGGTAGTATCGCGGCTTTTAAGGCCTGCGACCTTATCGGCATGTTCAGGAAAAAAGGGTTCTCTGTCAGATGCGCGATGTCGGAAGATGCCGGATGGTTCGTTACTCCGCTGACCCTTGAGACCCTGACCGGTAAAAAGGTCCTGCAAGACCTGTTCGAACTTCCGGAAGACCGCTCACCGGCTCATATAGCGGCCGCGGACGAGGCCGATATAATACTCATAGCCCCGGCTACGGCAGACATGATCGGGAAAATCGCATGCGGATTGTGCCCTGACATCCTTGCGTGCACGGTATTGGCTACGGACAGTCCGGTAGTTTTCGCTCCGGCTATGAACGACAAGATGTTCAATAATCCTATGGTTCAAGATAATATCGCCAAGCTGAAAGGGAAAGGGTATTTTTTTATAGACCCGGTAAAAGGACAGCTAGCTTGCGGGAAAGAAGGAATAGGACATCTAGCGCCGCTTGATACCATAGTGGAAACAACGGAACGGATACTCAAGAACGCCTCAAAAAGTACGTCATAAAATGCCCCGAAAACCAGAACAAAAAAAGATCATTAAAAAGAATATCCTGATAACGGCCGGACCGACAATAGAGCCCATAGACCCGGTGAGGTATCTTACCAACCGTTCTTCGGGTACAATGGGGTATAAGATAGCCGAAAAAATGATCGCGGCAGGCCACGAAGTATGTATTATATCAGGCCCTGTCAGCGTTTCTCCGCCTTCCGGAGCCGAGATCATATCCGTGGAGACGGCGGATGAGATGAACAAAGAAGTGATCGGGCGGATAGACGCGTGCGATTGTATTATCATGGCCGCGGCGGTTTGTGATTTCAGGCCCGCGAGAAAGGAAAACCGGAAGATAAAAGAACTGGGAAAATATACGCTCGAGATGGTGCGTAATCCCGACATATTAAAAGGCGTGAGAGACCGGAATATCATCAAGATCGGGTTCGCGCTCGAGACGGATGACCCGATAAAGAACGGCAAAAAAAAACTTGCGGAAAAAGAACTGGATGCCATCATCGTGAATTCGAAGACGGACAAGAACGATCCTTTCGGCAAAGCGGAGGTAAAAAGGGAATACATTCTGATCAAACCGGGTGACGACGTGAGAACGATAAAGGACGTGACCAAGGACGAGATGGCCGAAATGATCAAAAAAGAGGTCGAGAAGATGCTATGGGTCTGAAGAATTGGGCTAGCAAAGGGTTCACCATAAGCGAGCTGCTGGTAGTTATGATCATAGTTTTCGCAGCGGGATTGGTCCTGCTGCCTGCCGTTAAATACAGCAGCAGCAGGATGGATAAGACCATATGCACGAATAATCTCAGAGAGATGGGTCTTGCGCTTTACATATACGCCGAGGAACACGGAGGAGAATTTCCCCCGTCGATCAAAGCTTTGTATGAACAGGGGTATCTATCGGATGAACGGATAACGGATTGTCCCGCAAACAAGGATAAGGGAACGCCTGAACAGCCAGATTACATATATACGGCGGGATTATCCGCCAAAAGCTCCTCTAACGGCGTTTTGCTCAAAGATAGAGCTAAGAACCATTCCTCGGAGTGGAAAAATGTCATGAGAGTCGACGGGACCATATCAGCAGGGGAAGAGAACAATAAAGCGGATTGACAATTTCCTCGTATTGTGATAGCTTAACTGGTTATTACAGAATAGCTTATAGTCCGCAAGGCGGGTATTTTAACGATACGGGCGCGAACTTTAAGACAAAAAGGGCGCGGTGGCCGAGAAGCTAGGCAGCGGTCTGCAAAACCGCGTACACCGGTGCGAATCCGGTCCGCGCCTCCATTCTTCTTCGCCCTTCGATAATGGGGGAAAACTGGTAGGGCTTCGAAGAAACAAGTTCTTGGTATGAGGTA
>Ga0180007_10007094_pt1 | contig 10710 bp, 9 predicted proteins | sample MM_PC_MetaG_FD_121122 | JGI IMG/M metagenome (GOLD analysis project Ga0180007, IMG submission 121122) | Groundwater microbial communities from the Aspo Hard Rock Laboratory (HRL) deep subsurface site, Sweden - MM_PC_MetaG | ecosystem: Environmental > Aquatic > Deep subsurface > Groundwater...
AAGCAGTATTAATTAAAGAGTTCATATATCAGAATTATCTAATTAAATTTTACGCCTAAACAAAAGAAAAAACAAGAAATTATCCATAATCATCAAAATATAAAACTTACTCAAAAACCAGTTTTCGCTGGGGTGTGGGGGTAAATTTTGAGGTGGCGGCTGAGTTCTTTTATGGACTATTGCACTTTGTCTTTTAAAAGATGAAACAATTGTGTTAAATAAGACATTTCTTTGGTTGCAATTTCCTTTAATTCTGGAGAAGAATACTTATCCGGGTGAACGTTTGCAGCCGCAACTCGATATGTTTTCTTTAAATCTTCCAAAGATACTCTTGTAAAATCAGTAATGCCAAAAATCCTCTTAGCTTCTTTAAGGTTAATGGCCCCTTTATTGAAAACATGAACCTTCAATGAGCTAATTAAACTTTCAAGATCAAAAACTTTCTCTTTTGGCCCTTCCCAAATAGTTTCCTCTTTTATGTCAGTTTCGAACCCAACCCATTTGAACATCTCAGCTGGATTGCTATGGCCTCCGACACTTTGCCAAAAACCTGCAAACTCTTTGTTTTCTGATAGTATAGCGACAAAATCTGCGAGTAACTTTGATATATTAGGATGGTTCAATCTATTTAAATGTTTGAGCTCCTTAAGCTTCTGATAGTAAAGTGGATTAAGAACGTACCTAAAATCTTCGTTGACACAACTCAATAACTCACAACTAGATGGATGAATTAATAAGTCAGTACGGTAAGCAAAAAAGTTACCAGGGACGGCTTGAGCAAAACTGAATTCTCCTTGTAAAACTACAATAGAAACCCCCAAATCCTTAGGGTTAAAATCACATTCATGCTCAACCGCTCTTAAATTATTTACTTCCCACAATCTTTCGTGCCTGCAACTTCTCCAGACATTCCCATTTTTTTTGTTAAACAATGAGATATATTTTGTATTGCTTTTCCTAGGATCAGCGGCATACATGCGATAAGTATTATTTCCCCTTAAACCCTCCACATAAAGTGGTTGGCCTGCAACACGTTTCATTTTTTCTCCTTTGCTAATATCACTCGTATATTTATCGGCATTTTTTGGTAAAAATTTCACATGACACCAAAAATCGGTTTTCGCGGGGGTGTGGGGGAGCGAAAACCGATTTTTCGATCACCTATAGTTTAAAGAGATTTTTCTTCTTGCAACCTTGCAAATCATGTGGTGTAATTAAAGAAATGGTTCCAGAGGACAGCGGCGGCCGAGCTTTCCTTTTTCAGCCAACAAATCCCCCCTTGTAATTAAGATTATATAATGGTATTTTACTACCAAATTGTTTTGAAAATTCAGGAGGGAAAAATGTTAAGATCAACAAAGTTCGGTCTCATGCTCGGTTGTTTATTAACAGTGAGCCTGCTAATTAGTGTTATTGGTTGCGGGACAACAACCAGCACCAGTTCCACTACCCCAATTGAATTTTATGCCACTGCCACTGACACCACCCCGGTCTTTGACCCAGCCTCAACGGGCAGCGCGTCTATCATGTCTACCTGGGAAAGCGGCAACGCAATTTACTCGGTCTTTTATGCTATGCAAGAATACGTTGACTCTAGAGACAACGGCGTCATTGATCGGGCTAATATCTATAGACTGCTTTATGATGTTGATACTTTATTTAATGGCTTAAAAGATTCAGCAGTGGCCTTGCCGGCAGCTAAAGTCATTACCCCTCCCTTTAATTTTGGCAATGGCCGGACTTATGAATCAGCTTACAATAACACCAGTAACAACAGCAGTATCGCCTTAACAGAGACATCGGCTGAAGCTCGAGCAATTATCGGCTGGGTCTGGACAGACAGTACTCCAAAAAAAGCCGAGAGCGGTGTTCTTGAAGCAACATACGATAAAGTAACAGAGGACATCACTGTTGATTTTATCTTCAGTGTTGACTATAACACCGATGATACTATCACTGATTATAATAACCGGACCTGGCTCTCTGGCAACGCCAGCACCCATACCTTCCAATTTAAACAAACTATTGGCGGCTCAGATGAGGTCACCAGCAGCTTGACCCAAATTATTGGGCAAGGAATATCTCAAGGGGCCGGTAACTATTTCCTTTTCAAAGTAAAGGCCAATGATGACAGTAATTTCAGCACCCCTAAATACCTGGTTGTTAGCGCCGAAGCTACAGAGAGCACACTCATGGCAATTGATCCAACAACCGAAGCCTATACAGACACGGCTAGCCTCCCTGCCACGGTTGACGAATATGTCACCTATGTCTCAACCGCTGAATTTTTCGCTTATAGCGACCTCTTAACTGACACGTTAGAGTTAAACAGCGGCAGTGTTACTCACGAAGGGACAATCTATCTCGATTACTAAATACATTGCTCCCCTCTTTCTTTTGAGTTATCATAATAATGATGCAAAAAACAGTTTTGGCAACGCTAATAATTATTGCTAGCACCATAATTATTTCTCTTACTATGTTATTCGGCTGCGCGCAAACCAGTTCCAATACAGCCGAACCTCCTATAGGAACAAGCACCACTAGCTCGACAACAACCAGTACCACAACACCACCAGCAACAGACAGTACATCCACTACCTCAACTACTACCAGCACAACAACAACAACAACAACAACAACAACAACAACAACTTCAACTTCAACTACAACTTCGACCTCTACAACTATTGTGGTCTCAACCGCTGACTGGCCGGCAGAAGCCTGGACAGACGCGCAAAACCTAACCGGACTTGATGCTGAATTTATTGACAATATGAGTGGTGCTACCTGGAACCCGGAAACCCAAACCTTTTGGGTATCCTGTAACGGCAGCCCTTCTGCCTTTTGGTCAATCGTTGAGGGCGGCGGCGGCTTTGAAATTGGAGATCGATATAATGCAGCCGGCGATCTGGAAGGTATTTGCCAAGCAGATTATGGAGAGGACGTTGTTTATCTGATGGTTGAAGGTAGGGTTGACCCACCCACAAACAATCCTGATCTGATTCGCGAATATGATGTTTCAACACTTGGAGCTCCCGTTCTGAATCAAGAATGGGACATCTCTGACCATGTCCCCACTGGAGCAGGCGCAGGCTCGGAAGGCATTACTTTTGTCCCAGATGCCTGGCTCAGCCATTGGGGATTTAGAAATTCAGCTGGTGAGCTCTATACCAGCCAAAACGGCATGAATGGTTTAATGCTGGTGGCTCACCAAAACGGCGGTAGAGTTTATGCCTTTGATCTTGATAGATCTGATGGCACTTTTGATTTTGTCGGTGCATATAAAACTAGAAAGACAGAAAGTTCTGGCTTGGAATTTGACAACTTAAATGGCTATCTTTATATTTGGCACAATACCGATGGTAATTTTTTGGAAGTCACTACCCTAGCCTCATATGTAAGTGGCGGGGATCGTTATCTAACCCCAATTGCAGAATTCAGCGGTCCAGCCGGCAGTTCCGGCAACTTAGAAGGAATTGGCATCCCAACTACCTCAGGTGCTGATAATTGGTGCTTAATGGTTGATGACGGAACCAACGGCAGCAACGGCGGAGTAAGATTGTTTGAAACATTTGATCCGGGGCTCTAAAGAATCGCAAAATCTTTTTCTAGATAATTTTGCACATAATCAGCTACGGCAACTTCCAAAGTTCGCGGAGAATATTTTAATCCGGTTTTTTTGAGCTTAGAAAGATCTGCTTCTGTAAAATACTGGTACTTATCTTTAATCTCTTCCGGCATATCAATATATTCAATCTTAATTGGCAGGTTTAAGGCTGTAAAAATAGCTTTCGCTAAATCATTCCAAGTGCGAGCGCGGCCAGAGCCTACATTATATATACCCTTAAGCTGCTGGTTTTGGTAAAATTCCCACATAAGATCAACCACATCTTTAATATAAACAAAATCCCTTTTTTGCTCCCCATCATTAAACTCTGGCTTATAAGACTTAAAAAGACGGATTTTCTTGTCTTTCTTAATCTGCTGGTAGGCTTTAACCACCAGGCTGCGCATCTCCTCTTTATGATACTCGTTGGGACCATAAACATTAAAATATTTAAAGCCAACAACACTGTTTGTTAATTTTTTCTCCAGCAACCAGAGGTCAAAATCCTGTTTTGACTGGCCATACAAATTTAAAGGTTTTAGTTTTGGTATTTGAGAATCAGCATCAGAATAGCCTTGCTCCCCTGCTCCATAAGTTGCGGCCGAGCTAGCATAAAAAAACGGGATCTTCTCATCAAGAGCCCACTTAGCCAGGGTTTTTGAGTATTCCAAATTGTTTTGGCGTAAATATTCTTTGTCAGTCTCTGTTGTGGATGAACAAGCACCAATATGAAAAATTGCTTTTACGGCCTTGGGGAACTTCCCTTTTTTGATCTCATCAATAAAATTTTTCTTCTCAACAAAGTCTAAAAAAAGCTTCCCTTTAAGATTCGCCATCTTAACTTCAGAATCATCATGGTCAACAACTAAAACTTGGGGTTCGCCCAGCTGGTTGAGCTTAGACAAAAAACAGCTACCAATAAAACCGGCGCCGCCGGTTAAAACAATCATTTTTTTGTCTTGAGCCATTTCAACTCACCATTATCCCACTTAAAATCTAAAGCTTTTCGTTTTTTAGTTAGCCCTTTGCCAAAAACATAACCGGCAAGCAGCGGCAAAGCCACACTCGGCTCAACCCAAGCCTGGGCAAACTTGGCATCTTTTTTGATCTTCCCCCAGCTCCGCCCCTCATCCAGGGTTGAGCTGGAAAGCCCACCATCTTGGACCACTGCAGTTGTCACCTGCAAAGCGTAATCGTGACCTAAGTCCTTCTTACCATATATATAGCCCATAACTATTGAATCATTGATGTAGTTCTTGGGGACTCCGCCTGCCACGTAAAAAGCCGCGGTTTTTTTAGACTTAACCACAACCTGCAGGATTTCCGCATTATCGGCAATCGAGTCAATCACCACCGGCGGACGCCCTTCCCTTTGTGAACGAACCCGCTGCTCGGTAAGTCCTATGCCAATAGAAGAATCGTTAAGCGCCGGAACAAAAACCGGCACTCCAAGCTGGCGGCATTGGTACAAGATTGACTCGTCATCATCTATCTCGTCAGCTAAGGCTTCAAGGTAACGGCGGCTGGAATAATTACCAGGAGGGAGCTTGTCCGCAACCCGGCCGCAAAAAAGGTCTGCCTGCCAAACTTTTTCCTCGTCAATATAAGTATCGTAAATCCGGTCAATCTTTAACTCGCGGAGTTTATTATCGTCAGCTTGGGGTGAACCTGCATAATGGCCAAAACCAAGGGCGGCATAAACATCTTGATAAATTATCGCCCCAGTCGAGACCACAACATCAACCGCCCTTGATACGATTAAATCACGTATCACCCGGCGCAGGCCAGCCGCAATTAATGGCCCAGCCAGCCCCAGAAAAACAGTAGGACGTTTTTTATCCTGGTAAAGGTTTTTTAAGACTTGGCCGCAAAGACCAATGTTGCGAGCCTGAATTGACATATCCGACATGGATTCAACCAGCTCGGCAATTGTAGTGGCAGGAGATAATTTGAGCTGTTTAACCCGCTTATTAAGGGTAGACTTTTTGAAGCCATAGAGACTTAAGCCTTCCCTTTAAGCAACCCTTCAATCGTCTCAAGCAACTCTTCTGACTTAAAAGGTTTGGTCATGTAGGCATCAGCCCCCATCTCTTTCCCTTGCTGAACATCTTTTTTCTGGCTCTTGGCTGTCAACATCATAATCGGGGTTTTTTGGAATTTTTCGTCAAACTTAAGCATCCGGCAGACAGTTAAGCCGTCCATCTTAGGGAGCATGACATCTAAAATTATCAGATCTGGTTTTTCTCTTCTCGCCTTGCTTAACCCCTCCTGGCCATTGCTGGCCACCACCACCTCGTATCCAGTTGCCTCCAGCCTTATCTTTAAGGCATTAACCATATCAGCCTCGTCCTCAACAATTAGAATCTTCTGTTTCCCATCACTCATCATTTGGTTTCACCTTTGGCAAAGTAAACATAAACTTTGACCCCTCTCCTGTTTTACTATGGACAGTAATTTTACCGCCATGCAGATCAATAATCCCCTTGCAGATCGAAAGCCCAAGGCCTGAGCCTTTCTCGCGAGTGACCCCATCATTATCAGGGAGCCTAACAAAACGGTCAAAAATCCGCTCCTGGTTCTCCCGACTGATGCCATGGCCAGAGTCAATCACGCCAATCTCCACCTGACTACCGGTATCTTTGATCTCAACCATAATCCGGCCACCGCTATCTGTGTATTTAATGGCATTATCAAGCAGGTTTATAAAAACCCTAAAGATCTGGTCCTGGTCAGCATAAGCCAAGACCTCGCCTGGAAAATCAGTTTCAAGCTTGACCTCTTTTTCTGCGGCTTTTCCAGACAACAAGTCAACCGCCTTGTCAGCAATATGGACAAGATCAACTTCATGACGGTTAATATCAACCGAGGTTGATTCTATCTTGGAAATATCCAGGATATTATCAAGGATCTTGGTTAAGCGGTCAATGTTTACCTTAGAACTCTCCACCAGGTGAGTCTGCTTGTCATTGACTTGACCGACTATTTTATCGGCAATTAAAGAAAGGTTTTCGCGGATTACCGAAAGCGGGGTACGCAGCTCGTGGGAAGCGGTTGAAATAAATTCATCTTTCATCTGGTCAATATCCTTTAGGTCCTCAAGTGCCAATAAAAGCTGCCGGTTTTTTTGCACCAGCTCTGCCCGATGCTGGTTTAAGAGCTTGGAAAAGTAATAAATGGTAATAGCAAAAAGCAGAAAAGAAACAGTCGTAAAGATCGCCTTATTAAAAATTGACTGGAGCATCTGGTCCGGCGAAAGGGTAATGGGGGCCCCATAAAGCGGGACAAGATTATAATAAGTTAAGAGCATAAGCCCCAAGTAAAAAATAGATGAAAACAAAGCTATAAACAAAACAGTAATTGAATAATAAAAATAAAGGCCAAACCCGGAAACAATAATCATGACCAGATAAAGAAACCAGTACGGACTGTCTAGCCAGCCGGTAATATAAATCAGGAAAGTAATGGCCATAATATCAAAAATCTGAAAAAAAGCGGCAAAAAGCACCATTTTCCACGGGGCCTCAAATTTCTTATAACGATAAATCAAATGGCAAAACAAATTATAACTAAAAACCAAGCCTAGCAAAACAAAAGAGAGAGAGGCATTGTCGCCCAAGTAAGTTGAGATTTGGAACATCACTAGCCCCAAGATAATCAAACAATAACGGACAACTATCGACCAGGAGATTTTTTTCCTGAACTCATGGATAATTAGTTTGTCTTCTATATGTTTTTCTTCAGCTGCCCTATTCATATTATTTCACCCAAAACATCCCTGCCTGCCGACAATAATCTTGATAAGCCTGGCCAAACTTTTTCTCCAAGACCAGTCTCTCCTCATAACGTGCCAAGAGCCAAAGCTCTGCTAAAATAATTATACCAAAATAGAAAGAATATACAGCCGCAAATATCCACCACCAGCCGACAAAAATAAAAACCAAAGCTAAATACATCGGGTGACGAATATAACGATAAGGGCCACTAGTAACTAAAGCCTCTGGATCCGGCTCTAAAACAGCAGGATTAGCCCTGACGACCCAAACAAAAATGACCCAGCCAACAACTAACAAGCACACCCCAGCCAGACGCCACCAGAAAAAATCAAGCAAAAAGCGGGGCTGGGGAAAAAACACAGTTAACAAGGGCAAAAGCAAAAAAACAAAAACACCAAGTTTTGCTAAGGGGCTCTTTTGAACAATCATTTTCCAGAGAAAGATTATATTTAAAAGGAAAAGCAGCGCGATAGCCAGCTGCATTGAAATATTTTCTACCATAACTTTGGTTATTCTAACTTATATCAGACCGGCTCACAAGGGGGTGTCGAGATCTCGACACTTTTACCCGTTTTCTCCTGGCAATAACCTTGCTGTTAACAATTATTGAAAGGAGGTGAAACAAAATGGGAGGTTTAAATAGATCAATCCTAGCTGGGAGACTGGTGGCAGATCCAGAGACCCGCTACACAGATAAAGAGCTGGCAATTACCCGCTTTAGACTGGCAATCAACAGGAGCCAAAGCGAGAACGCAGATTTTATTAACTGCGTAGCTTTTGGCGGCACAGCTAAAGTCTGCGGACAGTACCTGAAAAAGGGCCAGCTGGTCGCGGTTGAAGGAAGGCTGCAGATCAAGTCGTACAAAGACAAAAAGGGCGAAACAAAAAGCTCAACAGAAGTAGTTGTCGACAATATGCAGATGCTGGATTACAAGTTTTTTAAGGCCACGGAAAAAGAACAGGCCAAAGAAGAGCTGCCGGTATAACGAGTCTTATCTCCGGGAGGCACCCCCTGCTTCCCGGAGAAGCTTATCTAGCTAAATCCTGCAAGACTTTTTTGAGTTCTTCCAGTTTTTGCAAAGCTTTTTGCGCCAGCTCTTTAGAAGTTATATCTTTTGGCAAGGAAAGCTGCTTAATAATTGACCGGCTGGTTGCCCGACCGGAAAAAACCGCTGATATCGCCTGGTTTAAGGTCTCGCCCATCGCCACATTCTTGCCGTAAGCCACAATCACCCGTTTTAGTTCCGGCAGCTCGCTGGAAGCAGCCTCTAAAAAGATCGGCTCGACATAAAGGATTGACTCTTCAATCGGGATAGCCAAAAGATTTCCTCTGATAACGCGCGAACCTGCCTGGCCCCACAGTGTAAATTGCTCTGAAATTTCTGTCTGCTGGTCAATCCTCGCCTCAATCTGCATCGGCCCATAAACTAATTTATCTTTGGGGAACTTATAAACTACCAATTTGCCATAATTGGGTAGATCAGAACGAGCCGCCAGCCAGGCAATCATATTGTCTTTGCTATTGGGGGTAAACGGGAGCATCAATAAGAACTCTTCTTTCCGTTCACCAGGCAGCCTCATTATTGTATAGTAAGCCTCCATGGCTTGTTCAGCGCTGGCATAGATCTCTTTGGGGACATTCCAGAGATCTTCTTGGTTATAAAAAACCTCTGGGTCTTCCATGTGAAAGCCGGCGTACTTACGCGCCTGGACCATAAAGAGATCATATGGGTAACGCAGGTGAGCCTTAAGATCAGCCGGCATCGAAGCAAAAGGCTTAAATAAAGTTGGGTAAATACTCTTATATGTTTGGGCAAGCGGATCTGTCTCATCAACCAAATAGAAATCAACACTCCCATTATAAGCGTCCACAATAACCTTGATGGAGTTGCGGATATAGTTAAATCGGCTATAACCAGCCCCGGAAGGATCAGAATACGGATAGAGGTCAGAAATAGTGTAGGCATCAAGGATCCAAAACATCTTCCCCTCTTTGGAAACTACCAAATATGGGTCGCTGTCATAGCTTAAAAATGGAGCAATCTTAGCCACTCGCTGTTTGATATTGCGATCAAACATAATTCTGCTGTCATTGGTAATATAATCTGTCAGCAGTATTTTAAGATCCGCATACTTGATGGCAAAAGCCAATTTCTTAAAAAAGCCGTCAATTTTAATCCCGCCGATCCCTTGATAATTAACATATTCATTAGCATCACCTTTGGGATAATCAAACTCATCTTCTTTGGTCCTGATAATTATGTATTGGTCAGTCTCTTCGCCAAAATAAATCTCCGGCCGGCTGATTTTTAAATCTGTCGCAGTAGTGGGCGGGATATCTTTGACAATCAGGTCAGGCAAGCCATCCGGGGTCTGCTCATTAACCGGCGACATGCAGAGACCATAGCCATGGGTAAACTTTAAATGCTGGTTGATCCAGGTTTGGGCCTGGTCAGCCAGTTTTTCCGAGCGCATCTCGCGCGGCGAGAGCATCACTTGCTGGTAGCGGCCGTCTATGGTGTAGCGGTCAATATCAACATCGGAAAAATCATAGTAAAGGCGGATACCCTGCAGCTGGCGATAGGTCTTAATAATCGGCCGCGGATCCCAAAGCCTGATATTACTGACCGTACGATTGTTATTCCTTAGGTCGTTTAAGGTTAAATTATCATCTGCGGCAAATTCTTTAGCGATAACATTATCTAAGCCGTAAGCTTGGCGGGTAAATTTGATTGAGTTCTTGATATAAGGGGCCTCCATCGAAATCTCGTTGGGCTTAACCTGAAAGTTTTGGATAATCGCTGGGTAAATCCCACCCATAACCAGGGCCACCACAAAATAAGCCCCTAGCCCGGCAATCGGCAAGCGGTAATCTTTTTGAAAAATATTAACCAGAAAAATCCCAGCCAACACGAACAAGACCATGATTTGCAGGTTATAACCAAGGAGCTGGGCCTTAACATCAGTGTAGCCAGCGCCAAAAACAACCCCACGAGCAGAGTAAAGGATATCAAGTGACCCAAGCCAAAGCCCCCAGGCAAAAACAACTGCTAAAATTGCCAGGCCAGCGGCCAGGTGAGCCTTAACCCCACGACTAAAAGTTAATTTAAAACCGGAAAAAGAGAAAGAGCCGCTAATTAAATAAAGCCAGATTGAAGCGGCCAGGGAAAGAATTAAGCTGGAAAAAATAAAACCTTGGGTAAACTTTTGCAGAGGAAAATTAAAGATATAAAAGCCAACATCCTGGTTAAAGATCGGGTCAGCAATGCCAAAGCTGGCCCCGTGAAGGAATTTTAAGACAACCTCCCACTGCGAAACAGCAGAAAG
>Ga0180007_10007095_pt1 | contig 10710 bp, 11 predicted proteins | sample MM_PC_MetaG_FD_121122 | JGI IMG/M metagenome (GOLD analysis project Ga0180007, IMG submission 121122) | Groundwater microbial communities from the Aspo Hard Rock Laboratory (HRL) deep subsurface site, Sweden - MM_PC_MetaG | ecosystem: Environmental > Aquatic > Deep subsurface > Groundwater...
CACCGGCCGCCTGTAATCCCTTGAGACTTCCCGACAAGCAGGAGAGCTAAGGGCAGGACAGTGTCCGAAACAGTTCGGACATCTTCGCCCCGCTTAGCGGGGCATCGCTTCAGTAAGGACAGAGAGAGGAATAAAAATTTTTTACTCCCCCCATCCGTCCCAACTTTTTTATTTTTGTTTTTCTGTTTTTTAATGATCAAAACAAAATACTAAACCTCAACAGATTTGTCAAAAATATATCATGGACAGATGTGGCAAGTGTTCCCTGCCTTAAAAGCTGTCCAAGCTTGACATTTTACCAAAAATAACCCATAATACGCCTGTTGCGGTTCGGCTACGATGCTTTACCCAGTCCACTATCGTAAACAGACCGATCCGCACATTCCCACCGGGGGTCCCTGCCCCCATGCCTCGTCTCCAGGCCACCGTTCCTTTCCAGTTCCCCCGTGATGGCCGCTAATGGAGACGAGGCCTCACCTAAAATCACAACTCAATTTCTATCCCCAACCTACGCATGGCCTCCCTAAACCGTTCGCTCATCTTCTGATAAAAGACCCCCGTGACACCGGAATCCTGCTCATTATAAACAAGCACCCTTTTCAACATAGCATCAACCTCCACATTCACATCAGGATCCTCCCATAAATTCAAAATATCCCGAGAAACCCGTTCACTCCCCTCAAACAACGCCCTTTTTACAAAAACCCAAAGTTCATAATCCTCATCTAAAATTTCCCCAAAAGCCCTCATCTTTTCTCCTATAAAAATTCGTTAAGAAATCGGACAGCAAGACTACCCCAACCAAAACAAAAAGGTCAACATTTGACATTTGTCAAAAAACGACCCATAATCAATAAGTTATAACTTGACCGCAAGGTCCAAGTTATACACGCCGGAGGGACTAGCAACCCCTCCTCTACCCCCTATCTCCACAAAAGGAGGCATTCCCGCCTTTCCAGTTTGCCTACAAATTTCACAGCGCCTCCGGAGATAGGGGCCTACCAACACAAGTGATCACAAGACTCTTCAGCAAAACCATTGCAATTTCACCACATAAAAAAACCCCCTTGCGGGGGAAACCCATTCAATAAATTTTGTTTTTATTGGGATTTTTTGTTTTTGTTTCATCCTAACCGAGATTTTGGTGTTGTTTTCAGCCGTCACCACCGGCCGCCTGTGGTCCCTTTATACAGAATCAATATAAAAGTGATTAGATAAAGGGCAGGACAGTGCTTAGATCAGTCTAAGCATCTCCGAGTTAAGTGGGGAAGATAGCGATCTTCTCTTTAACTCATCATCTCAGTAAGGACAGAAAGAGGAATAAATTATTTTGATTTTACTCCCCCCATCTGTCCTAACTTTTTATTTTTGTTTTCCTGTTTTTTAATGATCACGACATAATACAAAAACACAACGACTTTGTCAAAATTATACCGTGGACACATCTCAAGAAAGGCGCATGCCTTAATCCCGCCCATTTCCCCTTCCATTTGAATAAAGGCCAAGCTAAGATAAAAACATGTTTATCTCACTCGATCTAGAAACCACGGGCTTCGACCCTCAAACAGACAAAATAATAGAATTTGGAGCTGTAAAATTTGATTTAAATGGAGAAAAAGAGCGCCTATCTTTCCTAATAGACCCAGGCACAAAGCTCCCGGATATCATCACTCATATTACAAAAATTAAAGATGAAGACCTCCAAGGAGCCCCAAAAATCACCGAAGTCCTTCCCAAAATAAAAGAATTCATCGGAGATTTACCAATAATCGGCCACAACATTCAATTTGATACCGGATTTCTAATTCAAAACGGCATAGACCTTATAAATCCCGAAATAGACACCTTCGAACTCGCAGGCATCATTTTCCCCTCTCTCCAGTCATATAGCCTGGAAGTCCTTAGCCATACGCTAAATCTAAACCACGAAGAAAAACATCGAGCCCTAGATGACGCTATCGCCGCAATGGAACTTTTCCTTAAACTAACAAAAGAATTTACCCACCTAAAAGCCCCTCTACTCCAAGAAATCCAAAATCTTTGCCAAAAATGCAATTGGCCATACAACGAAGTTCTTTTAAACCTGAAATCCAGCCCCCAAGCCCAAAAAGCCCCTAAAGAAACTCCACCACTCCCCACATCCCCCCACACAAACACAATTCTAGAAGAAGAGTCTTCAAGCCTATTCGAACTAAACCCACCATATACCCCTCTTAGCATAGACATCGCCCAAAAAGCCGACCAAAAAACCGTAATCTGCGTTCCCGCCCAAATCTTTAAAGAAATCCCAAACCAAACAAACAAACTCGACACCGCAAACAACTACCTCTCCCCCTCCCGCCTAAACCACCTCAAAGAGCAAAAAGCTCTCACCCAACCCGAACTCACAACCCTAATAAAAATAATGATCTGGCAAGAGCAAACACCAGCCCCACACCACCTAAGATCAATTCACCTAAACCACGAAGAAAGAAAAATTATCCCAAAAATAAACGCCGACCCCAACTTTAACACCGAAGCCCCCACTCCAAAAAAAGACCAAGCACTGACAATCACCCATCAACAACTAATAAAAGAGCCAACAGCCTCACAAAAAGAAAATTTAATCATTCTGGATTTAAGCCAATTTGCCCAAAGCCTCTTCTACGAAAAAAGCCACCAGCTAAGCCTGGATTATTTCATAGAACCCCTTTCCCTCCTTCCCAAAACAGCCATAACGGAAAGTCTGATTTCAAAATCAACAATCCTTTTTGCCCTACTTGGCCTATTTTACGACAAATATAACGACAGAGATGCCTACTCTCCCCGCGTCTACCTAAAAACCGCCGAGCTCCAAAACAAAGAATGGCAAGACCTCCTGGCCAGTTTTGAGAATCTTGTCGAACTTTCACATCAACTCAAAGAAATTATCAACGACAAAACTCTTGGCTACCTAAAACAATGGAAAGAACGCCTAAACTCTCTAAAGGCAATCACTTCAACAGAAACAGACGAACAATACCTAAAACTGATAGAAAAAGACTTTCTCGACAACATCACTATAAAAGCCCACCCCATTTCCTTAGCGCCCCTAATGCAAGAAATTCTCACCCCTTTCAAATCCTACAAAATAATCGATGAAGTCCTGGACCTGAGCGACAACGGTGATTTTAGCAAAAACCTCTACGGAATCGACATCTTCACCCCAATAAAAGACCTAACAGAGAAAAACGAAAGCCTAGAAATACTAATAAGCAACGATTTTGAAATCCCCATCCAAAGTCTGGCCGAACTCATAAAAGACCTGCCGGGTCACAGCGTTTTTGTTTTCAATTCCAAACAACAAATCCAAATTTTCACCCTCAAACTAAGCAAATTACTAAAAGATGAGGACATCGAAATCATCTCCCAACTAACAGGTTCGCCCAATAAAATGTTCGACAAATTCCGCCAAAACTCCTCCCGGGCACTACTTTTACTCACCCAGCCAAGTTTTAGAAAATTTGAAGACCTGCACGAAATTTCCACAGTAATCCTTCATAAAATCCCTTTCGATCCACCAAGTAGTAATTTTATTAGTGCCTTAAGCCAGCAATACCGCAACGCCTTCGAGGGATTACAAGTTCCCCTAGCCGCTAGTTCCCTAAAAAGACTGATTAAAAGAATAAGCAAACAAAATTCCCAACTTATAATCCTGGATAACCGAATTCAAAACAAATCTTATTGCAAACCAATGTTAGAATTGATCAATACAATAGCTACACCAAAAATACTCAACACCGCAAGTCTGCTCAAAATGTCAAGCCAATTGCCCAATAACTAGCAAAAAACAAAAAAATCAGCATTGACTTTTTCAAACCCGCTAATTAAACTTACTCCGCAAAAAATCTATCCTTTTCATACATATATTAAGGAGTATTCAAGCTAACAAATACAATCATGACTAATCAATCAGATCCCATCGAGGAAATAATCAAAACCGAAGAAGAAGCGAAAAAAAGTGTCGAACGGCACCAAATAAAGAAGGAGCAGGAGTTTAAAGCTGCCGAGGAAGAAGAAGAACGCAAGCTTGCCGAATTTGAACAAAATCTAAGAAACGAGGGGAACAAAAAGCTTGATGATGTAAAACAAGAAGCCGGCGAACTCATGAAATCTAAAATAGCCACAGCTAGCAACGAACAAAACTCAAAGATGAGAGAATGCCGAGGATCAATGGACAAAGCCGTAGATACGGTTGTTTCCATCTTCATGGAACACACAAACTAATAAAAATAACCAATCCAAACTCATGGCAATAGCCAAAACCCGAAAAATTCAGCTATTAACAACACTCGAACACAAAACAGAAGTTTTAGAGCTTTTGCAAAATACCAATGCCATGGAACTACAAGCAATAAGCACCGAGGAAGGCGTTGAAACTCAACATTCTCCCAATCAACTCCAAAAATTACAAGAAATCGAACTGGAATTCGCCAACATAGATTACTCTATTAAAGTCCTGAGCAGATATGTCAAAGCAAAAGGACTTCTCGCAGAACCAATATGTCTCAATACCGATCAAGTGAAGGAAAAAGCCGAAGAGTCAAAACATAAAGAAATTACAAAAGAAATTCTCAAACACGAAAATAATCTCCTCCAGGCCAGAAACGAAAAAGCCGCCTTCCAAGCCGAATTAGACACATATCAAGTATGGAAAAACCTTGGAGTAAACTTGGAAAATCTCGATGGAAGCGCAAATTCAAAAATAATCCTGGGTTCCTTAAAAAAAGAAAACTACAATGAAATATATCAGGCAGTAAACAATGTAAGCGCCCTAACCTCAATCGAAAAAATCAACCAAGACGACAATAACGCCTACATCCTAATTGTCTTCAGTAAAGAATTGGAAACAGAACTTCGAGAAATCACTTCCAGATATAAATTTACCGAAACAGAACTACCAAGAGAAAAAGGACTACTAAAAGCCTATAATCAAAAACTTCAAAAACAAATCGAGACTTGCGAAGAAACCATTGAAAAAGCTGAAAAAGAACTAAAATCACTTTCAAAACATCTCGACGAACTAATGATCGTGCACGATTATCTCAATTGGGAAAAAGAAAAACTCGAAGAAGACAAAAAACTCACAAAAACAAATTACAGCTGTATTATCCAAGGATGGATTCCAGAAAAAAATATCGAAAAAATTGAAGATCAACTCTCAAAAATAACAAATCGATACCTTCTAAGAGAAATTGAGCCGGAAAAAGGAGAAAACATCCCCGTAGTAATCAAAAACAACAAGTTCATTGAACCATTTGAGGCGGTCACCGAAATTTACGGCCTACCCAAAAGTACAGAGATCGACCCTACCCCATTTTTGGCGGTTTATTTTATAGTGTTTTTCGGAATGTGTCTGACCGACGCCGCTTACGGCATCATAATGTTCGTCTGCACAGCCCTTGCTCTAAAATTTTTAAAACTACCACAAGGACTCAGGAAATTGGTGAAACTTTTGATGTATGGCGGACTTGTCACTTTTGTAATCGGCGGACTTTTTGGTGGATGGTTCAGCCTAAGTCCGGATCAAGTTCCTGACTTTTTGACCACCACAACAGATAGCGGTGAACAAATTTTCATCTTCCAAAAAATCAATTCACTTACAGATCCACTCACAGTCCTAATACTTTCACTTGGATTGGGATTTTTCCAGATTCTCATGGGAACATACATGAAACTCATCCACGCCATAAAAACCGGAAATAAAATTGATGCTATTTTAGATGTTGGACCATGGGCATTTATGCTCACCGGAATCGGCTTCGCTATCCTCGCCGCCGCAAGTGTCCTACCTCAAAATATGATTGCAATTGGAAAATGGTGGGTCATTTTAGGAGCAGTCATTATCGTTTTAACACAGGGTAGAGACAAAAAAAATATCGTAGGAAAACTGGTAAGCGGATTTTTAAGCCTCTACGATTTAATTGGATACCTCAGTGATGTCCTTTCTTACTCCCGTCTACTCGCACTTGGCCTTGCCACTGCAATTATCGGCCTTGCTGTAAACATTATCGCAGTTCTTATGAAAGATATGATTCCTTATGTTGGATGGATATTTATGATAATCGTGTTCGTCGGAGGTCATGTATTTAACATACTCATAAACACACTTGGATCATTTATCCACTCAGGTCGTCTCCAATTCGTTGAGTTCTTTGGAAAATTCTTGGAAGGAGGCGGAACCGGACTAAAACCATTCAGTAAAAAATGTAAATATATTTTCATAAAAAATAATTCTTAACCAATATTAATTATGGAACAATTCCTAGGAGATGGATTGGCACTAGCACTAGCCGGAGCGGCATTAGCCGTTGGACTCGGAGGCGCAGGATCAGCAATTGGTGTGGGCCTCGCAGGTCAAGCCGGTGCTGGAGTGGCAACAGAACAACCTGAAAAATTCGGTAAAGTACTCGTACTAGAAGCTTTGCCGGGAACACAAGGAATCTACGGATTCTTGGTAGGATTTTTGATTCTACTTTTCACAGGAGTTCTTGTTGGTGAGCCAAAAGAAATCAGTCTGGCTCAAGGTTGGCAGTTATTCTTTGCTTGTCTACCTTGTGCAATAGCTTGCCTTTCTTCCGGAATCAATCAAGGAAAAGTATCAGCTGCAGGAATGAACATGATCGCAAAAGATGGTTCTCAAATGGGTAAAGCAATCGTGCTTTCAGCCATGGTGGAAACTTATGCGGTTCTTGGATTCTTGATAAGTGCACTTTTGATTTTCTTCATCAAATTATAGGCTTACTTTTAGGCCTTTATGCAGATAAAGGCTTAAAGTAAACAAATAATTAACCAATTGAAATATGGCCCTAAGTGATATTCTCGCCAAAATACAAGAAGAAGCACAAAAGCGTCTAAAAGAAATTGATGCCAATTTTGAACGCAAACATAAAAGCCTTAAAGAAAAATACGATGCTGCACAAAAAGAAGTGACTCAAAACCTGCACACCAAATTAGAAGAAAATACCACAAAAATATTACAGAAAGCCGAGAATATCGCAACTATGGATGCCAAGAACAAAATGCTTAAAGCCAAAAGAGAACTTATTGAGGAGATTTTTGATGCAGCAATTGAAAAACTCGCCGCATCGGATAAATACCAAGCAATTCTAACCGCGATCCTCGAAAAAATCGATCTTGGAAAAGAAGATGTCGTAATAGTTCCGGCAAAAGGCAAAGAAGAAGCCACCAAAGAAGCAATAAAAGCATCAAAACAACCATTCATGCTCTCAGATAAAGCAAGTAACATCATTGGTGGATTTATCGCAAAAACAGACAAAAGAGAAATAGATAACTCATTTGAAACCATTATCAAAAATCAATTGCGTGAAAATCTGGAAATAGATCTAAATAAACTACTATTCTAAACATGAATCACATACAAGACAAATACGATTTTACATACAGCGTTGCCCTGGTTCGCACCTTGGAAAATTTTCTACTCAACGAAAACGAAGTAGAAAGAATGGTTCTAGCCAAATCCGCAAATGAATCGTTCAAGATTCTAAACGAACTGGACTACTCAGATAATAAAGTTGGCATAAACGATGTCGCCGATTTTCAAGAAGTTATCAATGAAGGATTGATAGATATAAAAACGACCCTGGAAAAAGTTACGCCCAACAAAAGAATTCTTCAAATAATTTGGCTACAATATGATTTTCATAATATCAAAACGCTAATCAAGGCTTTTTTAAGCGGAAAAACTTTTGAAGATGTAAAACATCTGATGAACGATTTGGGCACAATACCCATCGAATCATTGAAGAAATTTATTTTCGACAACGAAATAGTAGCCCCTTTCTACCTTGAAGAAATTACCGAAACCTACCTAAAAAAGAAAATTAAAAAAGTTCAGGAATTATTTGAAAAAGAACACAAAAATCCTCAAGTAATCGATCTCTATCTGGATCAAAAACTAATGAAAATAATTTTCAACATCGCAACTGACAGCAAAAACAATTTTTTGATTCGTTATGTTCAAAAACTAATAGATCTCTCTAATATCCGCCTATTCTTCCGGATGAAGGCGCAAGATAAAGAACTGGAAACATACGAAATTGCCTTCCTTTGGAATGGCAACATTTCCTTCCAAAAATTTCAAGAAGCCTACAAACACAAGCTCAGTGAATTCCCCGAAACAATGAAAACAAGCGACTACTACAAAATCATTAGCGAAGGATACAAACACTACGAAGCAGAGAAAACCTTTATCTTCCTTGAAAAAGAGATTGAAAATCACCTTATCTCCTACATTAAAGAATCCAAACTGATCGCCTTTGGCCCCGAACCTCTAATCGCCTACTTTTTGGCTAAAGCAAACAACGCCCTAAGCATCAGAATGATCCTACTAAACAAATTAAGTAATATCGAACCTGAACACATTCACGAAAAACTAAGAGACCTATACTCATAACATTCAACAAAACCATGAAAAACAATTATTCAATCGCCATTGTCGGAAACAAAGATACAATACTCGGATTCAAAGCCCTCGGCCTGGAAACTCACAGCGCCATGGATAGCAAAGAAGCCCTAAAAGTTCTAACAGATTTAAAATCACAAGAAATTATAATAGATGAGAAATCCGGAGAAACAAGACCCAAATACGCAATTATTTTCATAACCGAAGACCTTGCCACAGGAATTTCCCACGAAGACTATAAGAAATTGAGCAAAAGTGCCCTTCCCGCCATCGTACCCGTTCCCGGAAGCAAAGGAACAACAGGATACGGAATGAAGAGACTTGGAAAGATGGTAGAACAAGCGGTTGGAAGTGACATCTTTAAAGAATAACCATAAAGAAATTCGCAAAGCAAAATTCATACAAACCTAACTATATAAAAAACTAACTAAAAAATATCATGAAACAAGGAATTATAACGAAAGTATCAGGGCCTCTAGTCATAGCCAACGGCATGAAAAGCGCAAAAATGTACGAAGTAGTAAAAGTTTCAGACGAGAAACTTATGGGAGAAATCATCGAATTGCGCGGTGACGAAGCCTCTATTCAGGTTTACGAAGAAACCACAGGCATTGGCCCAGGGGATCCGGTATATGCAACAGGTGAAACCATGGTCGTAGATCTTGGTCCGGGACTTTTAACATCCATCTATGATGGTATCCAACGACCACTCGAACTTATCGAAAAAGAAGCCGGAGCCTTTATCACTCGTGGTATCGATGTTCCTGCCTTGGATCACAGCAAAAAGTGGGATTTCAAAGCCACAGCAAACAAAGGTGATGAAGTTAGCGGAGGAGATATTATCGGTGAAGTAGACGAAACTACACTTATTACTCACCGCATCATGATTCCTGCCGATATTGAAAACGGAACCATTGAAGAAATCAAAAACGGATCTTTCACTCTGGATGACACAGTGGCAATTGTAAAAGATGAAGACGGGAAAAATCATGAGATAAAAATGTCCCAAAAATGGTCAATTAGAAGACCTAGACCATTTAAGAATAAAAAAGTACCAAACGAACCACTCGTAACTGGAACCAGGATTCTTGATACAATGTTCCCAATCGTAAAGGGAGGAGCAGGATGTATCCCTGGCCCTTTCGGAGCTGGAAAAACCGTTACTCAGCAATCACTTGCCAAATTTTGCGATGCGCAGGTTATCGTTTATATCGGTTGCGGAGAGCGCGGAAACGAAATGACAGATGTACTTATGGAGTTTCCGGAATTGGAAGATCCAAATACAAAAGAACCTCTGATGAAACGAACAATTCTTATTGCCAACACTTCAAACATGCCGGTAGCCGCTCGTGAGGCCTCTGTATACACAGGTATCACAATTGCGGAATATTATCGTGATATGGGATACAATGTAGCGCTCATGGCCGATTCCACCTCTCGTTGGGCGGAAGCTCTGCGTGAGATGTCCGGTCGTCTTGAAGAAATGCCGGGTGAGGAAGGATATCCTGCCTACCTCGGATCTAAGACAGCTGAGTTCTACGAAAGAGCCGGATATGTTGAATGTTCCGGATCCCAAGGAAGACTTGGATCTGTTACGGTTATCGGAGCTGTGTCGCCTCCGGGTGGAGATCTTTCAGAACCTGTAACCCAAAACACTCTGCGTGTAACTAAGGTATTCTGGGGATTGGATGCCAAACTTGCCTACAAACGACACTTCCCAGCCATTAACTGGCTAAACAGCTACTCCCTATATCTGGACAATGTTGCCGACTACTGGAAGAAAGAAGTCGACGAAAAATACGGAGAATACAGAGCACAAGCTATGAGCCTTCTGCAACAGGAAGCCAAACTTGAAGAAATTGTGCGTCTTGTCGGTACAGATGCTCTCTCTCCAAAAGAAAGATTGGTTTTGGAAACAACAAAATCCATCCGTGAAGATTTCCTTTTCCAAAATGCTTTCGACTATGTTGATGCATACACTCCACTAAAAAAACAATTTGGAATCCTAAAATGCATCATGGCAGTCTTCCACGAAACCAACAAAATCGTAGATAAAGAAGGTTTCGATTTTGAAGAATTCCTAAAATTACCGGTACTGGAAAAAGTGGTTAAATGTAAGGATTTCTCCCACGAAGAACTGGAAAAATATGAAGAACTTGAGAAAGAAGTTACAAGCTCAATCTCAGAGTTCGGTACAAAATTCTCAAGCGAGTCTTAAATTATAAATCAATCTAACTCATTTTAACCATGCAGAAAGAATATAAAAC
>Ga0180007_10007096_pt1 | contig 10710 bp, 11 predicted proteins | sample MM_PC_MetaG_FD_121122 | JGI IMG/M metagenome (GOLD analysis project Ga0180007, IMG submission 121122) | Groundwater microbial communities from the Aspo Hard Rock Laboratory (HRL) deep subsurface site, Sweden - MM_PC_MetaG | ecosystem: Environmental > Aquatic > Deep subsurface > Groundwater...
ACTCCTGCATGATTAGTCCATTAAATACTTCTGAGATCTCCCACATTTTTTGAGTGTTAATGTTGATATTAGGAAATAGTTTTTCTACTAAATCAAAAAACAAAAAATGAAGCATTTCGTGCATTGCCATAAAAACAAACCCTTTTTTGTGTTTCCAGAAAACCTGAAACGTTTTGTTGTGTAGAAATCTTGGGTTGCAATCAATTATAGACAAATATGCTTCGTATTTGCCTTTGGGCCAGAAGTGTTTGTCAAAATACTTGTCACATGCTTTATAAAACTTCTCTGATATTTTGTCCCAATCTGTCTGTGCTTTTTTTACACTCTCTTGTAGCTCCTCATCGTTTGTTTTGTAGTAGGCGTCAAAATACTTGTCTATTTTTTTTATAGGAAACTGTTTTTCTAAAGCTTTTTGTGCTGGTAACAACTTAGGGTGAATTTTTACAATTCCAACCCCAAAATCAACTCCTGCCTCGCTTCTGTTTAAAAATTCATCACAGATAGCTTTATCAAAATCTTTGTTGAGTTTCACAACTAACCTTGGAGACATAAGTCAATTGTATCTTAAAGTTATCGAAACAGTTAGTTTTAACTATATCTACTATAGTGTCCCAAATGTCTCGTTTAGCCTTGATGAGACTATCAGCTATAAGGATGTAAAGGTTCTAGACCAGCCTGCTCAGCCAAGATGGGTAGCCATGTGACCACACGCTTGTCATTTACATCCTCAAAACACAAAAAGCCTCGGATGTCGAAGCTGTGGTGAAAAGTCCTATATTGGATTTTTTATTAAAAATTAATGATTTCCTTTTCTTTAATATTACCTATGGCTGCCAAATAAAAGTTATCTTTCCTGAAAAATTCCTTCGATATTTGTAGTATCTTATCAGAATTTATTTTATTAACTCTATTCACTTTTTCTTCTAAAGTTTCCATTTTGTCGGGACTATAAATAGCTTGGTTGGAATAATAAAATGACCAATCTTGGGCTGTTTCATTATTTATCTTAAGTTGTCCAGTGTAAAATCCTTTTATTAATTCCAATTCTTGAACTTTTAGTGGTTTTTGGGTAAGTTCAGAAATAACTGAATAGATAATTTTAAGAACCTTTTTGACTAAATTCTTACTGGTTGTGAGATTTATTACAAGATATCCAGTATCAGAAAGGTTTTCTGTAGTTGATTGAATTGAATACGTATAGCCAGGCTCCATAATTTTTTGTTTAAGTTTGGAGCTCATTCCTCCTCCTAGAAATGTTGAAATTAGTTCTAATACCGTTTTAGACTCATGGTTTTGTGGTATTGTTCGAAAACCAAGTGCAATGGTTATGACCTTGGAGTTATTTCTAAAGATATTGATGTTTTGACCTCTAACAGGTTGGAAATTTGAAATTTTTGAGTCTGGCTCATCTTGATCAAATACTGTGTTTGTTGAAAATAGGTTGAGTTTTTCTGAAACCTTCTCAATATTAATATTTCCTCCAACAAAGTACACAATGTTATTATGAATGTAATTATTTTTAATAAAACTTAATACATCATTTCTTGTAAAGGAATCTATGCTTTTCTCGTTTCCTATATAAACTCTTCCTAATCCCTCTCCTTTCCATAAAGTTTGGTTCCATATTTCCCATATAAGTTTTTCTGGATTTGAGAAAAGTATGGCCTTTTCTTCTTTAACTACTCCTTTTTCTGTTTCAATATCCTCCTTTTTTATCAAAGACGCATAAATGCGTTCGGCAAGATTATCTGTGGCAACTGCAATATCTTCTTTAGAGCTTTTTATCCAATATTTGTTTGTCTCATAATAGGAAAATGCGTCTGCTTGGGCACCACTTTTTTCTAACACTTCAGCAAGCTTAATTCTTGAGGGATATTTTTTAGTTCCTCTAAAAAGCATGTGTTCGGTAAAATGAGACAAGCCTTCTTTTTCAATCGGATCAAACCTTGGACCAGCCTTGACAGTTGCCATTACAATAGATGAATCTGTGTTAGTAAGTGGCATGAAGAATAATCGAGAGCCGTTGTTTAAAGTAAAATTTTGTAGATCATTTAACTTCATAGTATTCTACGTACCTACAGCCAAAACATATATGATTCCTTCCTCTTCATTATCAATGTCTATAAGATTATTTATTTTATCATCTATAAAGCCACCAATTGCACACACTTTCAAATCCAATGTATTACCAACTAAATAAACGTTTTGTGCTAAGTGGCCACTTTCTAATAAAATATGTCTTAACCCCCTATCGTCGTATTTTGTTTGAGTTCTCTGGAAAGCTGATGTAATTAAGATGATAATGTTAGATTTGCTAACCCAATCCTGATTAGTAAGTTCAGAAATCTTTTTGTTCAAATGCCGTTCTTGCAATAAAACATCTAATGAGTGGCATCTAATATTATAATGATAAAGACCGTTTTCTAAACCTACGATATTGTTTGTAGAAAGATATACTTCTAGGGGATATCTTGCTCCAGCGGAAGGGTAAAATCTTCTAGTTACGTTCCACGTTTTTGATCCAGGGATAATCCCCGCAGAGTAAAACAACAAAGTGCTTAATTTGGATAAGGAAACTTTTTTTCTGAAAAAAATTCTTTCTGATTTTCTTTTTAACAAAATTGTAGAAATTGAAGTATTCAATGGGGGAATATTTTTTGGTAGTTGAATACTTTCTAATCTAGGATAATCCTTCGTATAAATTTTTTTCCATGAGTTAGGCCAATCTTTTATAAGAGTTTCCCCTTTGGGAAATTTCTTAATTTTTGTTTTTTGGTAAAACGTTTTAGAAATGCTATTTTTCCTACTGACTTTAACGATGTTTATATTTTTCATGGTATATCATAAAAATGGGTGTGGAAACCTATTTAGATAAATTTTTTGGTTTTTTTTCCAATAACCTAATTTAACTGGTATTTGCTGGAGCCTTTTTCCTCCTAAATACGGATATTTTTCATTAAGGTGCAGAGGTTGAAGTTTAGGAACTACTACTTTTATTGCATAAAAACCTAATTTAGAAACCTCAGGTATGGTTATGTCAACATAGTATGCATTCATTTTGTTATTTTTTAGTATTTCCTTTATTTTCAGAAAGTCATCTTTTTCATCATTTTTTAAATATTTTTCTTTATGAATTGTTATTTTTTTGTTTTCAACAGAATTTAACCAAAAATCCAATTCCGGCGCATGTTTGTTACTATACCAAAATAAACCCCGTTCCCGAGTGGTAGATATATTTTTAACCATTTTGATTAATTGTTTATATTCTTTTTTTGAAACAGATAATTTTTCATCTCTCATCCATCCTCTTGTATGCTGTGCTTCCTCTATTGCACCAATTGCAACTTCTTCTTTATTGAAGCCACACTTAAGTCCCACAGAAACCCATGGACCTACACCAGTGGAATCTATTAAAATAGCCATGAAAACAGGTACTTTTAGGTCAGAAGTAATATCAAATAGTCTTAGGTTCAGTCTATATCTTTGGAAGCACTGCTTTATTTTTCTAAGTTTTAATGAGGATATTTCCAAATTAACCTCAGGGGCGGTTAACTTATTTAGGTAAAATATCATAAAAGAGTCTCTCTCAATAACTTCAAATACGCCCCTGATAAGAGCAGAATAGATATCTGTGCCTAAAGCAGCACCAGTACTTATTGGCAATCTCAATATGGGTTCATTCTTCTTGTAGGTGTAAGGAACAAAGATAAGTTGGGCTGGGATTAGAACTTTCTTCTTGCTTAATAGGGATTTACCTATAACCCAATTAAATTTACTGTTTTTTGTAATAATGAAACCTTTAAAATTTAGGTTCCTTTTCTGCTCTCGTGAGATAGATGTAACGGAATTTAAATTTACAAAATTACCTTTTAAATCATTCAGTGAAGAATAAACAAACTTTTTTTTATCATACTTTTCGAGACAATATCTTTCGATTGATTCACCTATAGCTTTATTTTTTGCTTTATTTTTGTCGAAAGATATTCCACCTCCCCACACATTTCCTTTGGATATCGCAGTATATTGAAACAACTGTGGTTCATCGTTATATCTAGAGTTTTTATAAAAACTAACAATAGGCTTTGTTAAGTACATTAAGATAACTTCTTTTTACTGGACAGAGAAAATCAATCTATTCTTCCTTGGCTTTACAGCCTCTGCATGACCCTGTGCAGTTACCAGTGCAGCCTCCACCACCACACTGACTACATTTTGTGCAACCAGTACATGCTCCGCACCCCCTGCACTTTCCTGCTTCTTGTGGGGATTCTGAGTCACTCGAAAAATTTTTTTTGTCAAGATCATCACCTGGTCCGAAAGATTTAATTATTATTTCAGATGTCATCATCATCACCCCCTCAGATACACTTGTGTACCATTATAATGGTGTTGTCAAGAAAGATAGGATGTGAAACTTGAAAATTATTTATTTATGGGATATTAAAAATATAAAAAAGGCAAAGAAGCTGAAAATAATAGTATTGTGGTAGAATGGAAAGGAGAATATATTAAATATAAATAATTAGTCTTAGCAATCTTTATACTGTTTCATTTGTTTCATTTAGCCTTGGAGCGAGACGGTGGTTATGTGACAATTGGGTACTAGAGCGGTATGTTTTTCGACAAGATAGATGTTTAAGTTGTTTTCTTTCTTGAACTTTTTGGACAGTACTTCAAATAACTTTTGGAAATGTTAAAATGACTTGAATTATGAATTTAATAATTAAGAAAAAGACACCAAAGAAACAACTTCAGGAATTAGGTAAACATTTTGATGGATATATAAAAGTTGTAGTTGATATCAAAAAAGAAATCCTTGCAGGTGGGGCAGATAGATATTTCGAAGAAGAACAAAAATTACTTGAAAATGGTTCAAAACAAAGAGATTTGTGGGGAGGAGGTTTTGATACCAAAACTAAAGAGACTGATTATAATTCGATTATCAACTTAAGACCAAATCAGGAAAATCCAAGTAGAGATATTCTCTCTTTAGATATCAGAAAAAAATTTGACAATATAGTTAAGAAACTTTTTCTTTAATGCATACAAATACTCGGATTAAAATATTAGATATCGCTATGAACTTAAACCGTGTAGGGAATTGGGCTGCTGATGATTATTTTGGTAAAAAAGACAGAATAGTAACTTTTTTGAAAAGTACCTCTTCTTATATTCAAAATATAGATAAAAATTCTTTACCCACTTCTTTTGCAGATACTTTTAATAATTTTATAAAGGAATATCGTATTCTTGAAAAAGAAGGTATCAAAAAACCCGCAAATCCAATTTTTTGGGCAGAGGATATGATGACTTGGGGAAATATTCTCACACACCGTTCCAAGCTCATTTGAAATAGGAAGTTTAAGACTGAACTGCTCAAGCCAGAAATGATCAGTTGATACTAGTAAAGTTAGACTAACTTAAAGCTAAATTATAGGAATATTATTTGAGAATAAACAAGAAATATTTTATTTTGTTTTATATTTTCTTATTAACTACCATTGAAGCCAGTAGAGTTGTAATTGGAACAGCTAAAACAAGGCCTATGCTTCCTACCAGAGTTCTCACAACTTCATCAGCAACAATCTCATAATTTATTACTTCACTAAAAGGATGGGGATTATCAATAAATAAAAGAAGCAGTGGTAAAGCCGCTCCTGTATAGACAAGAATAAGTGTATTAACCATTGAAGATATATGATCTTGGCCAACGTTCATTGCACGTTTATATAGTTCTTCAAATTTGATTTTGGGATTTGTTTCTTTGAGTTGAAAAACAATTGCCGATTGGGATATGGTGATGTCATCAAGTACTCCCAAAACGCCGATAATAATTCCAGCCAGAAGAAGTCCCTTAATATTTATCAATTCACCTTTTGCGGCCTGTAAAAAACCTGCCTCTTCAGACGCAAACCCAGATAGTTTGGAGACTTCTACAAAAACACCAGCCAAAATACCAGTAATAATTAGAGCAATCAAAGTTCCCATTATTGCGACCAAAGTTTTTTTACTGAATCCATGAGAAAGAAAAAAAGTTACAGGAATAATAAATATTGATCCAATTATTGCGGTTAATATCGGATCCGAACCACTTAAAATTTTGGGTAATATAAATATAAAAATAATTGCAAAAGATAGAGCCATTCCCAAAAGTGAAGTAATTCCACGTAATTTTCCGATAATTGTAGTTAGTGCAGCAAAGATAATAAAAAGCCAAAGAAGAGAACTTCTTCTAACATAGTCAGTAATATAAAAAGTGTCATTTCCTTCTAAATCTTTTGAATAAGAGATAATTACTCTATCACCAGTTTTGTATTTTGGTAAATTAGAGAAAGGGATATTTCCACTCTCAATAAAGATTTCAGTATCTTTTAAAGAACCTTTGGTTACCAGAAGCTCCAGTTTTTGGTAAAGTTGAGACTTCTCCGAACCCATCGGTTTTATTTGTTTTTCTTCCAATACTTTTTCTACCCTTGCTTCAAGGGTTTCTTCTTTAATTGGTTCTCCTGCCATTTCTGTCTGGGCAGAAACTGAAATAGCACAAAAGAAAAAGGGAACCAACAGTAAAATGATAGTAAAAAATATTTTTTTCATATTATCTATCTTTTTTTGCTGTTTATCTTGAGATTAAAACAATAAACATTTGGTTTAAATTTAATACAGCCATGCACTTTTGGTCTTGACGTAGATTAAAATTAAATTGTCTTTTTTTGAAAAATAACTGAAATTAAAAACAAAATAACACTTGTGACGATAACCATAGGTCCGGTTGGTAAATGTCCAAATCGGGCAATGAAAATTCCCATAAAGGCTGAAACAATTCCAAAAGCAACAGCCCAAATTTTATATGAATGCAAATCCTTACTGATGTTTTTTGCTGATGCTGCGGGAATGGCAATAAGAGCTGCAGTTATTAAGGCTCCTACAAGATATACTCCCAGTGCAACAATGATGGCAATGCTTAATAGATAAAGTAAATTATAGAGTTGTATATTTACACCCTCTATGGTTGCTAAATCTTCATGGACATTTATTAACATCATTTTTTGATATAGGTGTTTTACTATATAAAAAACAAACGAACTTAATATAACTACAATTATTGTTTCGTTGAGGGTTATTTTTGTAATACTGCCAATCAACGCCTCTTCCGCTTTATCAATTGGCAGAAAAAGTAAAGCTGTTCCGACTCCTGAGGCAAAAATAATTGCTGCCAAGTTTTCCATAGGAAGTTTCGTCTTTTTTTCCAAAAGCCAAATAAGTATGGCTCCAATAATAACAAAGGGAAAAACTCCCAGTGAGATATCAAATCCGAAAATCAAAGCTAGAGCTACTCCGGGGAAAGCGAGATGAGCAAGGGGTCCTGCTACCACTGACATTTTTTTGGAAAGCATTAGTGTTCCTAAATAACCAGAAACTCCGCTGATAAAAATTCCACTAATAAGAGTAAGAATAAGTTGGTCTGTCATAATATTAATTAATGATGTTCATAAAATTTAATCTCTGTGCCAAAAAGATCCTCTAACGTTTTTGGATTTAAAATTTTTCTTGGTGCTCCAAAACAATTATGTCCCTTTCGACTTAGGCATAGTACATTTGTTGAATATTTATACACGATACTTAAGTCGTGTGTCACAAGGAATATGGTTAGTTTTTCTTTTTCCTGAATAGAATGTAGGAGAGAATAAATAGTTTCTCCGCCGCCAATATCTATTCCAGTTGCAGGCTCATCGAAAAATATAATTTGAGGATGAGAAATTAATACCCATGCTACCAACATTCTTTGAAATTGGCCGCTGGACAGACTGCTAGCTCTTTTAGTAAGTATTTCTTTTTCTAACCCTACTAAACTTAAAAATCGTGACGTTTCTTTAGATGTAGGTGGGGAATTTTTTAAGGCAAAAAAGTCCTCTACGGTCAAAGGAAAATCCTTAACTTTCAATTGATTTAATCCTTGTGGTAAATAACCGATTTTATGTTTTTTTTGCCAAACAATCTTTCCCTTATATGGTAAAAATCCTAAAAGTGTTTTTAAGAGTACGCTTTTACCTGCACCGTTAGGGCCCAAAATTGTTAAAATTTCGCCTTGATTAACTTGAAAAGATAGATTTTCTATAATTTTTTTTCCGTCTAGATTGACAGTTAAGTTTTTAACTTCTAAAAGTAGATTATTCATATTTAATTATTTTAACTATCTTACTATTATAATCAAAGAGTTAGTAGTTTTTTTCAGGTCGAATTAAGTTAATTTTACAATTTGGGCATTGAAGTGCAGAGCAAGGTATTCCTCGCTGATGGACTATTTTATAGTTGCATTTCAGGCAAATACAATACTCGCCTGGTTCTTCTCCAGCTGCTCCCGGAATTTCGCCCTTAAATTTTCCTTTTCTTTGCCAACAGAAACTTTACTGATAGTCAGAAGCACATTTACAACAATTGCTATTATGGAGATTTTTTCTTTCATTTTAGTTTTATATTTTTAATATTTTTTTACTTAAAATATGTGTTTAATGCAAATTTATATTGATCTAAAATAATTTGTTTTAGATAATAAAGGCTATTTTGTTCATAGAAAAGAACTAAAGCTTTTTTATAAAATGTTTCATCTACACTTCTGTAGGAAAGTGGGTAATAATCATTGGTCAAAAGAAGGGCATTAGCTAACATCCTAGCTGTCCTTTTATTTCCGTCAACAAAAGGTTGGATATATGAAATCATTGCGATTGTGATAAGGGCTTTCTCTAAAGGATCCTTTGTTTGATTAATAACTCTTATGAGTTTTTCCATTGCTTCCTGAATTTGCCATTCATTATCGAGCGGTTTGTAGGTAGTTCCTGTAATCCCAACCGCTTGTTTTCTGATTCCGGAAGATACATTTAGATTTTTTGTCAGAAAATTATGAAGTTCGGCAATTTTTTTAGATGTCAGGGTTTTATAATCTTCCCTTTTTGTTAAAATACTTTCGAATGCTTTTTTGTGGTTTAGAATCATTATGGCCTCTTCCTTCGAGTGACCCTTAGCTTCAATTTTATGTTTAATTAAAGTTTCTGTATCTAAAAGAGAATAGGTATTTCCTTCAATCTTTGATGATTTCCAGGAAAGTTCAATAACAAATCTCTCTATCTCTTTTAGATAAATGTCTTTATTTAAGGATTCTGACTCACGGCCGAAACTTTTGTTAATTTTGTTTAATTCTGCAGCTTCCAATGGAGTTAATAAACTGGTAAGTTTTGTAAAAATACTAAAATCAAATGATTTTTTAACATTAGTTCTTTGATCAGGATCTAAGGAAAAATACTGATCAATATCAAAATATCTGAGTAAAAGGGCAGCATTGACAGGAGAATAGTTGGTATTTCTCCCTTTTCCGTGTATGGCAATTAATCCATTTTTCAGTAAGTAAGCCAAATCGCGGGCAATTGTTGGTATGGAAGCCTGAAATTGGTCTGCCAATTTTTCTTTAATTTGTAGTCTTGAAAGAGTATTGTTCCTTTCAATTAGCTCAATTATCTGTTTTTGACGAGAATTAAGATTCGTATCAATCATATGTGATAATCGTATCAAAATGATACGAATAAAGTCAAGTATATTTTGGAGAATGAAGCTGCAGATAGGAATTGTCAAAAGGCAATTATTTAGGTTATTAAAACTTCAGCCAATTTTTGAACTTTTTTAACAAGTAGTATTTTGAAATGTTTTTTTCTTTTTAAATACATTTTTCCGAATTTTTAGATAATGAGTTAAAATACCGATATGGTTAATAATAAAAATATGCGTAAGAGAATTAGTCAAATATCAAGAGAAACTGGTATATCTACTAAGAAGGTATTAGATTTTTTATTTGAACTACACACAGGTGAACCTATGGAAAATAACGAATTAGTTCAAAGAATTGGTGTTTCTAAAAATGCACTTAATCAATTAAAAGAACTTTTTTCTTTTCTTTTAAAACCTTCTTCGAAAAGTACTCAGCTTGATTTAACTGTCATTCAAGAGGTCCAATCTATTTTCAAATTAGGTTACAAATCAGAAGAGATTTTATGGTCTTTTCTAGAAAACAAAAATTACAGACGATCTATAGAGTTACTTGAAAGATTAACAGATCAGAGACCTCCCTCTGAAAGAAAGTACGATCAGTTTACAGCTACCATTGAAACAACAGCAAGACGTGCTTCTTTACTGAGTTTTTTAGGAGATATACAAGATAAAAGACTTTTATTCTTAGGGGATGATGACTTTACCTCTATAGCTTGCGCAAACCTTAGAGAGGCTAAAGAAGTGTTTGTTGTAGATATAGATGAACGGATTTTGGAAAATATTAGAAATATATCAGAAAATAATAGTTTGGGAATTAGGACTTTAAAATATGATGCAAGGCAAAAACTCCCTAAAGAATTAATAGGTAAATTCGATGTTATTTTTATAGATCCTCCATATACCTCCAAGGGAGTGGGGTTATTTGTATCACGAGCTATTGAATTATTAGATAGAGACAATAAGGCTGCAAGAGTGTATGTGTGTTATGGCAATAGTGATAGAGCAAAAGAAAGATTTTTAGCGATCTATGAGGTTTTTATAAATTCAGGTCTTATGATGAGATGGGTATTTGATAAGTTCAATAGATATCAAGGTGCTGAGTCCATAGGAAGTTCCAGTAGCCTGTTTATTGCTGAGGTTACACCAAAAACAAAACCCATTATTAAGGGAGAT
>Ga0180007_10007097_pt1 | contig 10710 bp, 7 predicted proteins | sample MM_PC_MetaG_FD_121122 | JGI IMG/M metagenome (GOLD analysis project Ga0180007, IMG submission 121122) | Groundwater microbial communities from the Aspo Hard Rock Laboratory (HRL) deep subsurface site, Sweden - MM_PC_MetaG | ecosystem: Environmental > Aquatic > Deep subsurface > Groundwater...
CAGCGATTGGCGCGTTTCCGACGGCACGCCCTCGACGGCGTCGCGGGCGCGGATCAGGATCTCGCTCGCCGCGGTCCGTACGTCGCGCTCGGGCCCCCAGACGATTATCACGGGCGTGCCGTGCGCGACGTCGCATCTGCGCTCGACGCGGGTCCACTCGGCGCCAGTCAGGGTCTCGGTCTCGCTGGTCGAACAGACGAGGTTGGGCTGGGAGTCGAGGCAGGCCACCACGCGCACGCGATCCGCGAATTCCTTGAGGAAGAAGGTGTGCGGCTGGGTCGGCGTGTTGATCAGGCCCTCGAAGCCGGGCAGCGGCACGGCCGCGGCCCGGGCGCCCGCGGCGAGGGCTTCCCGCAGGTCCCGCCAGGCGGTGCCCTGCAGGATATCGGTGACGTCCTGCCAGCGCTCCTGTATCGACTCGGCCGTCACGCCGCGTTCGCGCAGGACGCGGCGGATGGCCAGCAGGCTCCTCTGCCGCAACGCCTCGTTGTGCACCAGGCGCGGGATCTGCTTGATGGACGAGACGCCCTTGATCTCGATCCGGGTGCCGCCGGCGATGCTCACGTTCACGTCCTGGCGGCCGGCGCCGACCCCGGTGCGGACCAGCCCCGAGGCCCGCGCCACCCGGCGCAGCAGCTCGCAGACCGCGGCCGCGTCCTCGGGCGTGCGCATGTCGGGCTCGGTGACGGTCTCGATCAGCGGCATGCCCAGGCGATCGGTGCGGAAGACGCGGTCGTGGCCCCGGTCGGTCACCTCGCGGCAGGAATCCTCCTCGAGCGACAGCTGCCGGATGCCGATCCTGCGGCCGGCGTGGGGGATCTCCCCGCTGACGCCGATGATGGCCGTGCGCTGGAAGCCGGTGGGGATGCTGCCGTCCAGGTACTGCTTGCGCGCGATGTGGATCTCGTCGACGACCTGCAGCCCCAGCATCAGGGAGACGGCGATGGAGATGTCCAGCGCGTGGGGGTCCATCTCGAAGGGCGGCGCGTCGTCCATCTCGTAGGTGCAGACCGAATCGTTGTCGAGCAAGTAGGTGATCCGTTTGCGGGTCTTGAACTCCATCAGGGCCGTGCCGTCGTAATCGCCCATCTCCGAGAGGGTGGGGCGCATGTGGCGCAGGATCTCCACGTCGTGATTGCGCGAGTACCGCCCGGCGGGGCAGCGGCAGAAGAGCTTGCGGTCGGTCAGCAGCTGCTGATGGACCTCGAGACCGACCTTGAAACCCAGGGCCGCGTAATCCTCTGCATTCCAGCTGCCATGGACGGGCAGCGGCGCGTGCTGCAGGGGGTCGAATGAAGTGACGTCGCTCATGGGGGTCCAGTCTCGAAGTCGGATTTCGCATCGTCGGCGTAACACCGCGGCAAATATAGACGGTACCGGACGGCCTTCCAACGCCATTTTCCAACCGGCCGCGGTCCGGTCACTCCCCGCTTGACAGGGAAAGTTGTTAGGGTTTATTGTGCTTCTGTGATATTGCTAACAGAATCAGGCCATAATCGTCAGCTCCACTTCTCCGGGCGCAGCGAAGGGTGATCGTCTTGAAGATCGTCAGCAACAGGGGGAAACGCTTCCGAGTGCCCGACGCCACGATCAAGCGTCTCCCGCTCTACCTCGACAAGCTGATCCTGCTCCAGCAGGCGGGCGTGCAGGAGGTCTCGTCCAGGCAGCTGGCGACCTCGCTCGACATCAAGGCCAGCCAGCTTCGTCACGATTTCCACTACTTCGGCGGTTTCAGCAAGCCCGGCCGGCCCTACCAGGTCGACAAGCTGGTGCCGGCCCTGCGCGAGATCATCGGCATCGACATACCTGTCCCGATCGTCATCGCCGGCGCCGGACACCTCGGCAACGCCCTGGCCAACTACCAGAACTTCGAGAGCCAGGGCTTCCCCCTGCTGGGCGTCTTCGACGTCGACGAACGGCTGGTGGGCCGCGAGATCCGGGGCGTGAAGATCCGGCACATGTCCGAGATGCGGGCCTTCGTTAGCGAGCACGGAGTCAAGCTGGGGGTGCTGACGGTGCCCATGCAGGTGGCGCAATCCGTGGCGGATGACATGATCGCGGCGGGCATCACCGGCATCTGGAACTTCACGCCGACGGAGATCAAGGTCCCCGAGGCTCTCATCGTGCGCAACGAGCGCCTGGCCGTGGGCCTGATGTGCCTTAGCTTCAAGACCAAGCGTATCGGCATGCCCGACGAGATGCGCTAGGGCGCCCTCGCCCAAGGCCTGGTCCCGACGCGAAATGGGCGAGCACGATTCCGAGGGTACGACCGGGTGCATCGAGGCTCGATATCCTGAGTACTCCAGCTTCTGATCTTTCTCACCAACGTATGAGGTTCGCGCCCCAGGTGAATCCCGACCCGAAGGCGACCAGCACCAGCAGGTCGCCCCGCTCGAGACGTCCCTCGCGCGCCGCTTCGGCCAGGGCGATGGGGATCGAGGCGGCGGTCGTGTTGCCGTACTTGTGGATGTTGGAGAACACCTGTTGCGGGGCCAGCTCGAAGCGCTTGGCGACGGCCTCGGTGATGCGCAGGTTGGCCTGGTGGGGGATGACCAGGGCGATGTCGTCCCGCGTCGCGCCGCCCTTCTCGAGCACCTCCTCGATGGCCTCGCAGAAGCGGCGCACGGCGTGCTTGAAGACGAGACGGCCGTTCATCCTGGGATGGTGCCGGCCCTCGGCGAGATGCGTTCCGTCGATGCGTCCCGGTACGTGGCAGGACGGCATCTCGCACCACAGGGCGTCGTGGAACTTCCCTTGGCTGTGCAGCGCCGACGCCAGGACGTCGCCGCCTTCGTCGGCGGCCCGCAGCACGGCCGCGCCGGCGCCGTCGCCGAAGAGCACCGCCATGTCGCGTCCCCGGTCGGAGAGGTCAAGGGCCGTCGACTGCACCTCGGCGCCGACGACCAGGGCCGTGTCCGCCTGCTCCGACCTGATGAAGGCGGCGGCGGTCGCCACGCCGTAGATGAAGCCCGTGCACTGGTTGCGCACGTCCAGGGCGGCGACGGGCCCCAGGCCCAGGTCCCGCTGCAGCAGCACGCCGTTGCCCGGGAAGAAGTGGTCGCCGCTGATGGTGGCGCAGATGACGAGGTCGATGTCCCGCGGCCCGACGCCGGCGTCGTCCATGGCCATGCGCGCCGCGGCCGCGCCCAGCCCGGCCAGCGTCTGACCGGGCTCGATCCACCTGCGCTCCCGGATGCCGCTGCGTTCGCGGATCCAGTCGTCGGAAGTGTCGATCAGGCGGGCGAGATCGTCGTTGGTCACGATGCGTTCGGGCAAGTGGTAGCCGGTGCCCGCGAACGACACGTTGCGCATGCCTGCTCCCGTCGTCACCGGTGCGTGATGTAGGTGCTCCTGCCGATCTCGTCCGCGTGGGCCGCGGCCCACGCCTTCGCCGCGGCGTGCGTCTCGAAATAGGCTATCCACACCTTGGTCTGCGCGCCGCCGGTGGTCGATTGCAGGGTCGGCGTCTCCACGCGGAAGCCCTTCTCGCGCAGCCCGACCGCCAGTTCCTGCGCGTTGGCCCGCGTGCCGAAGGAGCCGAGCTGGACGGCCCACTTGCCGTCGGCTCCGGGCTCTCCCGACGAGACCGTCACACCGGCCCTCCGTGTTTGCCGTGTCGATGGCGGTGCCGATTCCGCGCCGGTCCCCGTCGTCGCTCCCGGTTCCTCCGGCACGACCGGCGGCGCCTCCAGGGACAGGTTCACGTCGCTGCTGCGCGGAGGCGCGGGCCGTTCGGTGCTGGCGGCCCCGCTGTCCGCGGCCACCACGGAGAACTGCTCTCCTACAGGCGCCGGCAGGTCCGCGCCGCCCCGTGGCCAGAAGATGAAGACCGCGGCGGCCACGACCACGACGCCTGTCGCGATCATGACCCGGTTGGTGCCGCCGCCGCCGGCGAGACCCCGGCGCCTGATCGGGCGGTATGGCTCCGTGACTTCCTCGTACGCCTCGTCGGGCGGCAACTCCTGACGGGCCGCATCGTCCGCTCGATCCTCGCGGGGTGTTCGTTCTGACATGTCGGCAGGCTCCTTGTTGAGAAACTCCAGCGGCTCGCGGCCGCCCAGGCCGGGAAGGAAGGGCTCGCCGTCGCCGGACGCGTGGTGGGACTTGTGCTTCTCGTCGTTCATCGGTCGATCCCTCCCGTCCCGGATCGATCCGGCCGCAGCAGGCTGAACACCACGGTCGCGGCGAGGGACAGCGCGAATCCCGGCACCAGCTCATAGAGCTGGGATCTCAGGGCCGGGATGTTGTACCAGGCGAGCACCACCGCCGTTCCGGTCAGCAGGCCCGCGATCACGCCCGCGCGGCTCGTGCGCCGCCACCACAGAGACAGCAGCAGGGGCGGCCCGAAGGCCGCGCCGAGTCCGGCCCAGGCATAGAGCACCAGCGAATAGACCAGCGCGTCGGCGCGCCAGGCCAGCAGAAACGCGGCACAGCCGACCGCCAGCGTGGCCAGGCGGCTGATCAGCAGCAGCCGGCCCTGGTCGGCGTCGGGCCGGAGCAGCCGGCGGTAGACGTCCTCGCTGACGGTGCTGGCCGACGACAGCAGCTGCGAGTCGGCCGTGGACATCATGGCGGCGATGGCGCCGCAGATCATGATCACCGCCAGCCATTCCGGCAAGAACTCGCGGGCCATCATGGGCATCAGCTGTTCCTGGTCGACGATCAGGCGGCCTTCGCCCAGGACCTCCGGGCCGAAGTGCGCCAGGCCCGTCAGACCGATCATCACCGCGCCGACGAAGGCCAGCACCGCCCAGGTCACGGCGATGATGCGGCCCTTGCCGACCTCATCGCCGGAGGTGATCGCCATGAAGCGCAGCACGAGATGGGGCTGCCCCATGTAGCCGAGGCCGATGCCCAGACTGCCCAGGGCGGCCGAGATCGCCGCCCATGAGCTCTCGCCCGGCAGGGGCATCAGGTAGCGCAGATCGTATCCGCCCAGCGCGGATTGCAGCCCGGGCAGGCCGCCGACCTCCCCCAGCACCGCCAGCGGCAGCACGACCAGGGTGAAGAGCATGATCACGCCCTGCACCAGGTCGGTCCAGGCCACTGCGTAGAGGCCGCCGGCCATGGTGTAGAAGAGCACCAGCGCCGCGCCGATCAGCATGCCCTGCAGATGCGTCACCCCCAGGTAGTAGTTCAGCACCTTGCCCGCGGCCAGAAACTGGGCCGCCACGTAGAAGGTGAAGAAGAAGAGGATGATCGAGGCGGCGATCAGGCGTATCGATCTCGTCGTGTCTCCGTGGCGGGATTCGAAGTAGTCGGCCAGGGTCAGGGAGCCGAGCCGCTCGGTCTCGACCCGCAACCTGCGCGCGATCGCGAACCAGGAGAAGGCGATCCCGCTCACGCAGCCCACGGCGACCCAGAAGGCGGACATCCCGGAGACGAAGGCGAGCCCCGGCAGTCCGATCAGCAGCCAGGCCGATTCGCCGCTCGCCCGTTCCGAGAAGGCGGCGACCCAGGCGCCGAGCTTGCGGTCGGCCAGCAGGTAGGCGTCCTGGGAGCGGTTGAGACGCACGGCCGCGAAGCCGACCGCCACGGTCATGGCGAAGTAGATCAGGAAACCTGCGATCAGGGGGTTCATGGACTCCTTCCGGCGATGCCGCTGTTCCGTGCGGCCGTCGCCGAGTATAGGGATCAGTCCGCAAGTGGACAACCGCTAAGGCGTGGACTTATGATGCGGCTCTCACTCGTGCCAAGGAGCAGTCATGGGCCGCAAGAAGTATCACGGCCGCCGCGTATCGGCGATGATCTTCGACCTCGACGGGACGCTCATCGACTCGGGGCTGGACATCGCCCTCTCGGCCAATTTCGCGCGCGGCCACTTCGGTCTGGCGGCGCTCGACGAGGCGACGGCGATCTCCTACGTCGGGGACGGCGTGGAGAAGCTCCTGGAACGGGCCCTGACCGTGGACGGCGTCGCGCCCGCGCCGGAGATGGTCGCCGAGGGCCTGGGGGTGTTCCGCGACCACTACGGCCGTCACTGCCTGGACACCACCGCGCTCTATCCCGGCGTCCTCGACACCCTGCTGCATTTCCATCGCCTGCCGATGATGATCGCCACCAACAAACCGCGCGCGTTCACGGATGCCATCCTCGCCGGACTGCACGTGGACGGCGCCTTCCGGCGCGTCGTGACGGCCGACGAAGCCCCCAGGAAGCCCGATCCCGCGCAGCTGGCGATGTGCCTAGACGGACTGGACGTCGCGCCCGCCGAGGTAGCCGTGGTGGGCGACAGCCCCAACGACATCCGTGCGGCCCGCGCCCTGGGCGCGGTGGCCGTGGGAGTGACCTACGGCCTGAAGCCGGCGGGGGTGATCCGCGCCGAGCAACCCGACTTGATCCTGACAGCCTTCGCCGAGCTCCGCGACGCCTTCCCCGCGCGGGACACGCTCTGAGGGGGCGCTGCGCGCGGCGCCGCGTCCCGTCCCCGCCTCCGGCCTTCATGCCTTGACGGCCGGAGGCGCTGCGTTATGCTGGCACGCGAAACCAGCCACGCATCCCTCGACGGGAGGCTTCCCCATGCCGGTCACGCGCCCCCTGTTCACGCCCTTCGCCACCGCGGCGGGGACGATGTGCATCCCTCCCGCGCGCGCCCGCTCCGGCCTGCTCGACTGGGCGCGCGGCTTCAAGCTGGGCACCGCCGGCTACCGCGACCTGCTCGATCCGCAGGACATGCACAGCCCCCGTGTCCCCTTCAACAGCCTGAACGTGGCGGTGATGCTGTACGCGCGGGCGCAGCTCGCCCTCGATGAGGGGCTGGCGCATCTGCACGTGGGCGGCGAGGTGCGGCCCCACACCCGGGAGTTCATCGACCTGGCGGCGCGCATCTACGCGGGCGCCGGCATCGTCGTGCATCTCAGGCCGATCGGTCACGACACGACGCCCATCTGGCTCTCGTCCTTCGGCGTGAACTACGAGGAACTGGACGGCGGCGAGAACTTCACCGCATCCCACAGCCCCAGCTTCAAGGGCGGCTGGAAGCCCATGGACGCCAGCGGCATGCAGTTGCTGGGCCTAGCCCGGCGCATCGCGGACAGGACGCGCGTGCTGGCGCTGCAGGCAGGCGGGGCGGGCCTGGAGATCCCGCTGGCGGCCAGCGACGATCCCCTGATCAAGCGTGATTTCGATCCCCTCGAGCCGTATGCCGCCGGTCTGCGCGCCATCGTGCCCGCGTCCCTGCTGGACGAGATCCCCGCGGCTCGCGAGCGCGGTTTCCGCGCCTCGATCTGCACCGAGGGCGGCAGCATGGCCGCGACCGCGCGGCGGGTCTTCGCGCAGCTCGGCATCGGCTGCGACGGGGACGGTCCCGTAGCGTTCACCCACGAACAGGAATCGAGCGACTACCACGGCATCGGCATCGTCGACGGCGTGAACCACGGCGTCGATCCCGGCAAGTGGCAGGTCTACAAGCATATCGGCGCGCAGGCGACTCTGCGCGATCGATCGGCCGACGTGGTCTTCATCTGGGATCCCGACGGCGATCGCTTCAACATGGTGACCGTCGCGCCTGCGGCGCGCGCGCAGGACGCCCGCGCGGCCGGTCTCGAGGTGGATCCTCTGGACCGGGATCGCTGTCTGGTCTTCTTCAGGCCCAACCAGATCTACTTCATGCTCGCCGCCGTCAGGCTCGAGACACTGCACGCGGAAGGCAGGCTCGACGACGTCGACTGGATCGTCGCCACGACCTGGCCCACCAGCCGCAGCATCGGCGAGCTGGCCGAGACGTTCAACCGTCTCCACGGCGCGTCGCTGAAGACCCATCGCGTGCCGGTCGGTTTCAAGTATTTCGGCGGCCTCGTGGCCGATCTCGAGCGGCAGCTCCTGGACGCCGACCAGGACGCCCCGCCGCCGACCACGTCCGCCACCGATGTCACCGGCGACACGGTCGCCTTCGGACCGCGGCCGCGCCTGGCGATCATGGCGGAGGAGAGCGGCGGCGCGGCCATGGGACCGGACGATTGGATGTTCAGCCGCCACGAGCGGCGCGCCACGCTGGCCATCAAGGAGAAGGACGCCATGCAGATCGGCGTCATGTCCCTGGGCCTCGCCGCGCGCCTGCACCGCGAGGAGAAGAGCTTCGCCGATTTCTACATGGACCGGCTCGACCGCTACGGCATCGTCCACCGTTTCTACGAGCGCCAGGACGTGACCCTCTACGACGAGTCGTTGCGCGGCGAGGAGCGTGCCGCGGCGCAGGCCGCCGGCAACCGGCGCAAGGAGGAAACGGTGGCCTTCTTCGGGAGCCTGGCGGGACGCCCGGCCGCCGAGGTGGCGACAGAGCTGCGCCGGCGATTGCCCGCGGGAGCGGTCCTGCCGGAGGTCGCCCGCTGCTTCGACGCCGGCGACGGCACCCTGATCGAGTTCGACGGGCAGTGGTTCGAGCTGCGCGCCAGCGGCACCGACGCGGTCCTGCGCTATTACATGGAAGGGAACGACCCGCAGCGCGTCGGCACCCTCAACTCGGCCTTCGTCGCGCTGGACATATGAAGAGAAACCTTCATCTCGTCAATATCGAATGGTGCCGAACAGCTCCACGCCCTCGAACGCGGGCTCGAACTTGCAGACGCCGCCCGCGCAGAGGTAACCGCCCAGGCGCTTGCCCGCCCACATGGTGAACATGGCGCCGTCGTCCGTCACGTAGCTGATCTGGGCGGCGGGGAATGGCCCTTCCTCTTCCAGGAAGTCGCGCTGGGCCGCGTACTTGTTGTTGGTCTCGAGAATGGCGGCGAAGGTCCAGTTCGGCGCCGTGGCGTACTCGAGCGTCGTGAACTGCTGGTCGTACTCGCCGTTGCCGCCGAACTCCGTGCCGGGATCCCGCGCGTGCTGGTGCTCGAACTTGAGCGTCCAGGAGCGGCGGGCGTCGGCGTACCAGGTGATCTCCCCCACGGCGGTGACGTATTCCTGATCGCGGAGGAAGTGCGTGTCGTACACTTCGCGCCAGTCGGCGCCGCCGCGGCATCGGAAGGCGCCGATCCGGCTCTGCTCCACGTGGGCGTAGTACTCGCGGTAACTCTGCCGTCCGTCCTGCAGCTCCACCAGGGCGGCGTTGCCGACCGCGCTCCAGCCGCCCGGACCGGCCCAGGTGATCTCGCCCTGCAGGCCGCGTTCGTCGTCGGCGTCGCGCAGATAGGGTTGCCGGTTCAGCAGCGTGTAGAGATGCTCGCGGGTCAACGACGGCGGATTGTTCAGCGGCGTGCGTCCGTCCGCCTCCGCCAGGATGGTGAATTCATCGTAGTCCATGACCTCCGCGGAGAGGCCGAGGGGGCCCGCGAGGACCGTGGCGCCGGCGTAGAACGCGTGTCCCCACCGTTCTAGGAACTCGCCGCCCGGCATCTGCTCCCAGCGCCTGCGCCCACCGTACTCCACGTACAGATCGCCCGCCCGGTGGGCGGTCTCCAGGCGGCCGGACAGGGCGTAATCGCGGAGCAGGGCGCCGTCGCGTACGGGGGTGTCGGGAGCCTGCCAGGTGAGGCCCGTCACGCCGAGGGACAGCCGGTCGTGAAGGCGCAGCGTGCCGTCGAGCCCGCGCACGTCGAGATCCAGATCCGAGGGCGTGCCGCTGAAGACCGTCGCCTGCCACGGACCGTGTCCGCCGCGGGCCAGCAGACCGTCCAGCGCGGTGTCCACGCGGATCGTCCGGTTTTCGTATGCGGCGAAGAGCAAGCCGCGTCCGAACATCCCGTAGAAGTGGCCGGCGCGCACTTCGTAGTCGTCGGCGAGCAGTTCGACGAAGCGGTGCCGGATGTCGTTGCGCCGGTCGCCCTCCTCGGCGGGCTGCTGCGTGTCGAGCAGGACGCCGAAGCGGAACGCTCCGGAGTTGAAGTCGGCATCGAGCCAGTTCTCGAAGATCTCGCTCTCGGTGCCCGTGTGATACGAGTACTCGAACTGGTCGGTGGCGTGGAACGCGCCGCCGGCCGCCTCGCCAGCGGGGGTTTCGCGCAGTTTGGCCACTTCCTCCCGCAGCACGAGCTCGTCCCCCTCGCGGTAGCCGACATGGCGGTAGACCTCGCGACCCTGGGCGTCGAGCAGCATGAGGAAGGGCATGGTGCCGCTGATCTGCAGCTTGCGCTGCACGTCGCCTGCGGTGTCCAGCAGGACCGTGAGGTGATCGTAACCCTTGGTGGCCACGTAGGACGGCACCTTGTGGACGCTGCGCGGCGAATCGATGTTGATCGCCAGCACGGCGAGCTCGCCCGCCATCTCGGCGGCCAGTTCGTCGAGGTGCGGCAGCTCCTTGAGGCAGGGGGCGCACCAGAGGGCCCAGAAGGAGATCAGGACCGGGCCGCGATCCAGCTGGTCGTGCAGTCCGACCGGGTTGCCCGCGATGTCCTCGAGAGACCAGTCCGGCACGGCGTAGCCGCCGGCGCCGGCGGGCACGGGAGTCAGGGCGGCGAGCAGGAGCAAGGACAGAGCGATGCATTTCATGAGCCGACTCCGTTCTGTCATTTCACGAGCGTCATCTTGAGGGCCTCGGATAGGCCACCGACGCGCAGGATCGCGAGATAGAGGCCGCCGGCCAGAGGGGCGCCCGCGTCGTCGCGGCCGTCCCAGCGCAGCGCGTGCTCGCCGGCGGTCAGGCGGCCGGCCGAGATCCGGCGCACGCGGCGTCCCTGCACGTCGAAGATGTCGAGGTGGGTCTCGGCAGCGCCGTCGCCCGCGAGGGCGAAGGAGAGCGTCGTCGCCGGGTTGAAGGGGTTGGGGTGGGCGGCC
>Ga0180007_10007098_pt1 | contig 10709 bp, 9 predicted proteins | sample MM_PC_MetaG_FD_121122 | JGI IMG/M metagenome (GOLD analysis project Ga0180007, IMG submission 121122) | Groundwater microbial communities from the Aspo Hard Rock Laboratory (HRL) deep subsurface site, Sweden - MM_PC_MetaG | ecosystem: Environmental > Aquatic > Deep subsurface > Groundwater...
GGCCTGTTCCGGCGACATGTAGGCCGCCGTGCCGACGACGACACCCTCGCGGCTGGTCTCGGAGTCGATCGTCATGGTCTGATCGGTGTGCGCCGCCGGCGGCTCCGGGGACTGGGCCAGACCGAAGTCCAGCACCTTGACGCGGCCCTCGCCGTCGATCATCACGTTCTGCGCCTTGATGTCGCGGTGGGTGATGCCCCGGGCGTGGGCCGCCGCCAAGGCCCCGGTCAGGGGCAGCGCCAGTTCGAAGAACCGGCCGAGCGGCAGGCCGTCTTCCGGGATCTCGGCGTCGAGCGTATGGCCGTCCACCAGTTCCATGACCAGGAAGAACACGCCGTCGATCTCCTCGACGGCGTGGAGGGTCACGACGTTGGGATGGTTCAGCGCGGCGACGGTCTTCGCCTCGCGCTCGATGCGGGTGCGGCGCTCGCGATCGTGCTGCAGGGCGGGGGGCAACACCTTCAGCGCCACCTCGCGGTCGAGGCTCGTGTCGCGGGCGCGGTACACGTCGCCCATGCCGCCCTTGCCGATCAGGGCGCGCACCTCGTACCGGCCGATCCGCTGTCCGATCATGGGACTCCCTCCAGACACCAAAAACAAGACTGATTCTGTCTTATGGTAGTTTGGTGGAGCGTTTTACGCTACCAGGACGCCCGGCGGGAAACGGGGCTGTCGAGGGAAAGCAATGGGCTTCGTGGGGGGCGGCGAGGCGCGGGTCGGGAAATGCCTGCTGGTCAAGCGACCGCCACTGTCTGCGTGATGTGTGGACGTTGCATGCACTGAGCATCGACTGGTGTCCCTACCAGATAGTCCATCCGCATTGCCGGATTGCAGGCACAGGGAATTCTCTTGTTGTCCGTCCCACGTTCGACATACCCTGCCGGGCGGGAAGAAACGGATCTCCGACTGGCCTCGCCATGCAGCCAGTGGACGCTGATATCCGCCGGGGGAAACCACAACGGCAGTCGGTCCGATGCGTCCGGAAACCACAACCAAGGCACCAAGAGGGATATGAGGGGATGCCGCCTGAACTCGACACTTTCGACTGCAGGGTTGACCTGCCGGGATGGCGACTCCATCTCGCCTCGCTGACCGTGGCCCGGGACCGAGATCTCGGCAACGTGATGGACGTGGCCACGCGGGGCGCGTTGTCCGAGCTGAAGCGCAGCTTCCCCGACGGCCGGCTGGAAGCCCACGCCACCATTTCAGCCCTTCGCGACCGGCTTCCGGAACTCGGCTGCAATCCCGACACTACCCCGCCCTGCTCCGAGCTGTTGCTCAGCGCCATCACCGCCGCGGGGGGCATCCACCGCGGCTGTCTGGCCTGGGAATTCCTCTCCATGCTTACTATCAGGTCCGCCGCGCCCTGGACGGTGCTGGATCGTCGCTCGCTACGGACGCCGCTCGTTTTCAGACCGGGCGAGACCGGCGAGACACTGCCCCAGGCCGACGGCCGCTTCGATTGTGCGGGATTGCCGGTGCTGGCCGATCAAGCGGGAGTGAAGGCATCCCCCTGGACCCTCGGGGCGCCGGAGGCATTGCAAGACCTCAACGAGGTGGTGTTTCTGTGCTTCCTGCCCGCAGATCTGTTCCGGTCCGTGAATCCCCGGAACCACCTGGGCCGCGTCGTCTGGCTGACGTGGGCATACCGATTCGTTTTCGAGCGGACGTGTCGTTTCCGGGAACAGGCCGGCTGAAGCAACCAGCGACGGTGGTGCCGCTCACGCTCTCTCGGGAACGGCTCCGGCGGGGATCTCGATACGGAAGGTCGAGCCGCTGCCTTCCTCCGATTCGATGGTCAGCACCCCCATGTGCTCCTTGACGACCTTTTGCACGACCTGGAGTCCCAGACCGGTCCCCTTGGACCCCTTGGTCGAGTACATGCCACCCTTGATCTTGGAGATCGTCTGCAGGCTCATGCCCATGCCGTCATCGTGGACGGCGAAGTAGGCGTTCTCCCCCGCAAACCCCAGCTCGACCACGATGTTGCCCTCCTCGCCCTCGGCGAAGGCACCCACGGCGTTGTTGACCAGGTTGGACAGGCACTGGTGGAACACGTAGCGGTCCAGCATCACGTTCCGGGCGGGGCCCGACTGCTCGACCCTAACGCTGATCTTGCTCTCCGGAGGGAGACCGACGCTGGCGATCACGTCCTCGACCAGTTTTCGGGGATCGTGAGGCGCCAGCTCCGGCTGGCGTTCCTTGGCGAAGTTCAGCAGATCTTTGGCCAGGTCGGAGATGATCTTCACGTTGCGCTCGATCATGCCGAAGCCGGCAGCCATCTTCTCCTCGTCCCGCCCTTTCCTCCCGACCTGGTAGACATAGACGCCGCCGTTGAAGCCGTCCATGATGTTCTTGATGGAGTGGCTGATGCCGGCGGCCGCCTGCCCTGCCGCCGCCAGACGCTCCGACTGGATCAGGTCCTCACGGAGCTGCTTGATCTCGCGCATGTCCTCGAAGAAGAAGACCTTGCCGATGTGGATTCCCCGCTCGTACAGGCTTATGCCCGCCAGGCGGACGTTTATCCGGCCGCCGTCGATGCGCTTGATCGTCGCCTCACGGGGCGCGAAGCCGCGCACGCGCCGGACCGGCTCGTGCGAGATGGGGATATCCATGGCTTTCTCGAGCTCCTCGTCCAGGAATTCGTGCCACTGCCTGCGCCCGAGCACCTCCGACTGCGGAATGCCGATCAGCGCCTCGGCCACCTGGTTGAAGATGTTGACGACCCCGTCGGCATTGGTGGCGATGATGCCGTCGAATGAGTTCTGGATCAATCGCTTCTGGAAATCGCCGGAACTGACCAGCAGCTCCTGCGACGCCTTGAGCGCGTTGGTCATGTGCCGGATGGAGTCCGCCAGCTGGACCACCTCGTCGCCGCGGTGGGCCTGGTACACCTCGCAGGTACGGCAGCCCTCGAGCTTCTGGGGAAATCGCGACTCGTACCCCTCGCACGGCGTACCGTCGATGTACCAGCACTGCTGGGTGAAGTTCAGGTATGCTTCGCAATCGGTGCGCTGGCAGTTCTTGATCTCCCAGCAGTTGACGTGAATGCCGAAATCGAAGCCGGGATCGAGATTACCGGCGCTGATCTCGTCGGCCACCCTCGTCAACTCCTTCAACGGTGCGATGGCCTTGCGGATCACGATCCGCGCGACGCCGATCAACAGGGCCCCTGGCATCACCAAGAGCATGATAGCGATCAATGCCGCTCGCGTGGCTATGCGATCGCCGTACTTGGCCGACACCCCGATGTGGAGTCCGCCGACGCCCTTGTCGTTCACCGAGAGAGGGAAACTGAATTCGTCGAAATCACGCGGATTCCAGCTGTCGCGGGACGGGATTTCAACAGGCGCGGTCAGGTAGGCCTCCAGCTTCGGCGCGGCCGATGGCGGGCGGACGCGGCAGGCGAGCAGATCACCCGCCGAATCGACCACCGCGAGATACGAGATGTGTTCGTCCCAGGCCATCGCCCGGTCCAGCAACGCCGGCAGACCGCCCGCCGGTTCCGCTGCCGCTGCCTCCCCGATGGGTGTGCCCCACATCTCGAAAGCCTCTCCGGCCCTGCCGGACAGCATGCCGGACACCGCATGGTGGGTGGCCCAGTAGACCGCGATGAGCACCACGGAACTCAGGAACACCAGCAGGCAGGTGAAGAAGAGGAGAATCTTGTTTTCCAGCAGGAACTTGCGATAGATGGGTACAGCTCGTCTGATACCCCGGCTCATGGTCGCGTGGGCCGGCTGGTGTGCCCGGCGAGCTGGACCTCGAACGTCATCCGTGGAGCACCTCGCCATCCGCGGCATCACCCGAGAGTACGCCGTTGATCACCTTCATCAGTCTTTCCGGGTCAATGGGTTTCTCGACGAAACCGTCCGGCCTGCGCGTCCGGTAACGGTCCACGATGTCGCCCCAATTGACGCCGATCTGATCCTTGATGCCGGTGACCATCACCATGGGGATGTCCCTGGTGGCATCGTTGGCGCGCAGCTTCACGAAGAGCTGGATCCCCGTTCGTCCCGGCATCATAAGGTCGATCAAGATGATATCGGGCGGAGACTCCAGGATGAGCTGTTCGCCCGAAACCGCTTCGTTGGCGACCCGAACCGAGAAACCGTTCTCCTCGAGGATGGAAGACAAGAACGTTGTCAGGTCAACCTCGTCGTCGATCACCACGGCAGTCCTAATTCCCATTACATCTTCCTCCTCTACAATTGATCCCGTGGAATTGCCGACAACACTCGGCCCCTTCTGCTACAGGACGACGGCCTTGCCGAACAGATCGAACACGCCCCCGACCTTCACGCCGGTCTCGTAATGCTCCATGAGCTGCATGACCTGGCGTTTGCAGTTGGCGCACGGCGCGGCGCAGTAGTTGGCCTTCGTGGCGAGGACCTGATCCACCTTCACCTTGCCGACCTTCATGCGGTAGTCGAGGAACGTGCCTTCGAGCTTGGCCACTTTTTCCTGGCCATCCATCACGGCCAGGCCGCCGCCGCCGCCGCAACACCAGTTCTCGGTCCGGTTGGGTGTCATCTCGATGAAGTTGTCGGTCATGGCGTTCAGCAGGTTCCGCGGCTCCTCGTAGATGCCGGTGGAACGGGCGAAGTTGCAGGGATCGTGATAGGTCACGATCTCATCAACCTTCGACTTGTCGAACTTGAACGCACCCTTCTGCAGGTATTCGTCGGCCAGCTCGAAGATGTTGGTGGTCTCGAAGGGATTGTTGTTCTTCGAGGCCGTCGGTCCCATCCGCTTGGCGATGCGATAGGCGTGGCCGCACTCGCCGATGACCAGCTTCTTCACGCCCAGCTCGATGCAGGCGTCGTGGGCCACCTGGTTCTTGCGGTTCATGTGCGGATCGTCGCCCGTGAACAGGCCGAAATTCGCGCCGTCGAACGCCTTGGAGGACATGGTCCAGGTGGTCCCGTCGTACATCTCCAGGGCCTTGAAGAAGACGGCCACACCCATGTGCGTCTCCGGGAAGGAGATGAGATCGGCCGAGGCGGGAATGAACAGGATGTCCGCTCCTTCCTTGTCGATGGGAATCTCGACGTCCAGGTCCCAGTCGTCCTTGACCTCTTCGCACAGGAAACGACAGGCCTCCACGAACGCCTTGTAGGTCTGGCCCTCGTCATTCCCCGTCTCGTCGGAGATCCGCTGGGTTTCGGACATCATGAAGGGCGACCTGCCCAGCGCATGGACCACGGCCCGGCCCTTGCGCGTGATGATGGAGTTGTCGATGCCGAAGGGACAGAACTTCGCGCACCGGCGGCAACCGGAGCACTCGTAGAAATCACGCTGCCAGATCTCCACCTCTTCGGGGCTGATGTCGCGGGCGGCCCCGACGGCCTTCAGCACCTGTCCCCAGTTGGATCCATAGCGCTTGTACAGCTTCCGGATGATATCCGAACGCTTCGCCGGGTTGGTCCGGCTCTCCGGCATGGTCTGGGCCACGTGACACTGATCCGAACAGATCCCGCACTTGGCGCAGATATCCATGTACAGCTGCAGTACCTGTGGTCCGTTCTTGATGGCCTTGACCTGGTCGATGATCTTCTGCAGGTCAGTGTCTTTCTGGGCTGTCTCCATCTTAGTAGTCCTTTGCGAGCAGGGTTCTGCTGAAGAAGATACCCGGAATGTGCAGGAACTTACCGAAGGGCAGGTAGATCAACAGCATCTGCACAGCCAGGTAGTGCATCAGGAACAGGCGGTCCGGGGGCACCATGGTTTCGCCGGCACCGAACAGCGTGCGGAAGTACAACTGCACCTGGGTGATGTCGTAGTGCGTGTAGAAACGCATGATGTTGCCGGTCACCAGGATGAAGAGCAACAGCAGTAATATTCCGTAATCCTCGCCGGAGGATATCTCACGGACTCGCGAAATGGCGAAGCGCCGGAACAGCAGGAACAGGCAACAGGCCAGAGCCAACAGGCCGCAAACACCGCCGCCCCAGGCACTGATGGAATGTACCGTTTCTTCCGACAATCCCAGCAGCACCCGCAGGGGCCAGTCGGTGATCAGGCGGGAATGACCCAAGATGATGAGAACGATCGAGGCATGGAAGGGCCAGGTCGTTATCCAGAGCGACCTGTTCTCGTTCCGGAAGCTGCTGAACCAGAAAACCTCCCCCATCACCTTCTTGAATAACTGCGAGCCGCTGGTGGCCGAGGGGAACATGGCGATGTTACCGACGGCGGCCTTTTGCCATCGCCAAACCCTGTATACGGAACCTATGATCAGAACGGCCAGGGTGAAGAACGGCATCACCTTTCCGATCGAGTACTGGAGCGCTTCCATTAATACCTCATTCTTCTGCGGGACCGGACGCGGCCGGTCCCGGACAATACGGAGGAGGTTGACGAACATCTATCAGCCGAGAATCAGGGCGGCGGGTCGTAGCGTTTTGCACCGGGAAACCCGATTACATGTCCATCCCGCTCGCTTTTCCGCATCGGCCGCGGGCTAAGCCCGGTCCGGTCCTCACCGGGATGATTCGGACCCGGTAGTCCCCACTGATCCGCCTATCTGATCCAGGATCTTCTGTTTTTCCAGCAAGTCGGCCAGCGTGGTCTTGCGCAGCATGTCCTCCACCGCGTCCCTGATCTCCTTCCAGACTTGCTGTGTGCTGCAGATGCCGTTGCGGTCGCAGTCGTCCCCATCCTCGGTGCAGCGCACGATGTCGAGTGTTTCTTCCAGCGGGATGAGGATATCGAACAGGCTGATCTCGGTCGGTGATCTGGACAGAGTGTAGCCACCGCGCGTGCCCAGTTTGGAGACGATCAATCCGGCCGCCTTGAGGGAGCTGAGGAGACTCTCGAGATATTTCAACGATAACTTCTGGGCGCGGGCAATCTGCTCCGCTGCCATCAATCCCTCGTCGTAGTTCGCCGCCAGAGTGAGCATGGCCCTGGTGCCGTATCTGCCCTTGGTTGATATTCGCATTGTCCTGCCCCTTCACGGGCAACCAGATGCAACATCCAGAACTCCCACGGACGTAGTGGGTATTATGTGAATACTGTATATTTCTGTCAAATGAATAAATTTTGCGGAGAGGTATTGTCTCGATTCCCGCAGTCACGTAAGGTCGTGATGGACAAATGGTTCTGTGCGCGACATCCCACATGAATATTTATGTCTCGGATCGCTCGGGAGTTCTGGGGGTTGTAGTAATCTCGGCGCAGAAAAGGCAATAGGTTGATTGTGATATTCAACCATTTCGCGAATGCTGGGCGTTCCTCCGGAGAATCCGCCCTATTGACATCAAAGGGACGTGATCTCGCGCACCAAATATTGCGGGGAATCGGCGCTGACGTCTACTTCGTCCCGCTCGCCGACCCCCCGCGGGGGACCGCCTCGGGAAACAGCGGCACGATCTTGTTGAACACCCACAGGATCCCGAAAGGCAGGGTGAAGATCACCACCGCCACCGCGATGCCTTCCTTCTCCCACAGTCCCGGGAAGTAGTCCGTGAACCCCCGCATGGACTTGGACACCAGCTGGCCGCCCACCACCACGTTCCAGCGCATGAGCAGCACCTGGACCAGCAGCATGGTCGCCGCGGTCCAGACCATGGCGTTGGCCACACGGTCGCGCAGGCTGAAGAGCGAGTTGATGCCCAGCAGGAAGAAGGGGATCAGCGAGAACACGAGGTACTGCAGCACGACGTAGGAGACGAAGAGCTTCTCGCGGATCAGCATGCCGAGAACCTCCCACTCCTCGGTCTGCTTGTAGGCGATGGACATGACCTCCAGCAGCTCCAGCGCCACGGCGATGATCATGAACCCCCACAGGTACTTCGCCAGGGACCGCACGCAGGGCTGGTCCAGCCTCCAGCCGTTGAGCCGCGCGACGACCATGTAGTGGAAGATGAGCACCGCGATGCCCGAGACGATGGCCGAGAAGATGAAGATGACGAACATCAGGGGCGTCGACCACCAGGGATTCGCCTTCAGCGAGCCGAAGAGGAAGCCCACGTAGCCGTGCAGCAGGCAGGCCATGGGAATGCCGAGGCCGGCGAGGAAGCGGGCGATCCTGTGGTCGGCCGCCCGGGTGGCGTCGTCCTCGTGCGCGTTGCCGAGCAGGATGATCCGGCAGAGCCAGGCGATCGGTCCCGCGCCGCGCGCCCGTTCGATGAAGCTGTGGCGCATCACGAACCAGATCTCCATCACTACCACGATCAGGTAGCCCGCGTAGATGAACCCGAAGCCCGCCATGGCCGAGCTGAAGTTCGGCGTGATCATGATGTTGAACGCCCGCTGGGGCTGTCCCAGGTGCATCAGGAGCGGCAGCGGCGCGAACAGCAGGAACACGAAGGCCGAGGCCAGCGAGAAACGCGCCACCGCCCTCAACTCGGTCCTGCCGAACACGTGATAGAGGGACGACACGATGAACGCTCCGGCCACCAGCCCCGTGATGTAGGGGTACAGCACGATCATCACCGTCCAGGTGACGTTCTGCTCGTTGGGAAAGACGAAGTCCACGGTTCACCTCTCGGCGCGGGCGCGGGTCAGACGACCTCGCGGTCCAGTTCCAGATAGTAGCACTTGGGGTGCGTGCCCAGCTCCGGCTTGAGCAGACGGTAGTGGCGCTGGCGCAGCAGCACGCTCAACTTGCTGTGGGGATCGTTCAGGTCGCCGAATATCCGCGCCTCGCGGGGACAGGCGTGCACGCACGCCGGCGCCAGGCCCTCGGCGAGGCGGTGGTAACAGAAGGTGCACTTGCCGGCCTTGTGCGTCTTCGGGTCGATGAAGCGCGAACCGTACGGGCAGGCCTGGACGCAGTAGCCGCAGCCGATGCAGTGCTTCTGATCCACCAGCACGACCCCGTCGGGAGTGTTGAAGGCGGCGCCCACGGGGCAGACCTGATTGCACACCGACTTCTCGCAGTGATTGCAGAGCTTGGGCACGAAGAACGCCCGGGCGACCTCGCCCGCCGCCGGTTCGAAGACGTAACCGTTGTCGGTGGCCGCGTCCACCCGCACCTCGCCGTCGAAGCCGATGCGGTACCGCTCGACCCAGGTGCGGAAAACCCCCGCGGTCACGTCGTTCTCGTCGCGGCAGGCGCGCATGCAGGCGCAGCAGCCGATGCAGCGGGTCGTGTCCACTGCGTAGGCCCAGTAGGGCGCACGCGCTCCATCGCCGGCCGCCTCGCGTTCGCCCGCCAGCAACGTGCCGAGGGGAAACACCAGCAGCCCCGACCCGGCGGCCAGCAGCTTCAGGACCTCGCGGCGTGATCTGTTGCGGTCGTCGGTCATGGTTCTACTCCTCGCGGCCGGCGCGGACGTCGCCGGCGGCGGTGCGGGTCTGGAGCGGATGGATCCGGTCCTGGTGACAGTCGATGCAGCGCTTGTCGAGGTCGCCCGCGTCCTCGGCCATGTCCTCGCCGTGGTCGGGCCAAGCGATGCCGGGCGGCGCGTCGTCGCTGCGGAAATCGGCCTCGCGATGGCAGAGCAGGCAGAAGCGCGGGTCGGAATCGCGCAGTATGCGGCCGGCGAAATCGGATTCGCGGAAGAACAGGTGACAGATGGTGCAGCGCACCCCGCTGTGCGGGCGTTCGGCGAAGCCGCTCACCACCTCGGCGTGGCAGTAGCCGCACTCGAAGATCGCCGGATGGCCGGGCGGGCGGGACAGGGTCTCGTCGGTGCGGCCGGCGTGGCAGTCCCGGCAGCGGTGGATCAGGGGATGCAACCGGGCGGTGCGCAGGTCGCGGTCCATGAAGAGCGGCTCGTGGGGATCGTGGCAGGCGACGCAGTCGATCTCCGGGTCCTCGACGCCGACGAACCGGTAGTGGTCCCGCGGAACGATCTGGGCGAACTCGCCCGGCCTCGCCGGCAGCAGTCGATGGCAAACAAGACAGGGCTCCTTGCCCCCGGGGCGGATGATGCCGCCCTCGCCTTCGGAGGCCACGTGCACCGCACCCGGGCCGTGACAACTCTCGCACGTCACCCGGGCATGCGCGTCCTTGGCGTGCAGGGCGACCACGTCGTCGTGGCACTCCACGCACGCGGCCGGTCCGAGGTGGCGCGGTTCGAACCGCTTGGCATCCTCGATGGCGTCGGCCCGGAAATGGCCGAGGTCCCCGTAGGACTCCGGAACCAGCCGCGCGCGCACGATCAGCGCGATCACCACGGCGATGCCGATCAGCGCGAAGAGCCGAAACGTGTGCCGGTAACTAGGGGATGTCGGTTCCATGGGCCCCTTCGCAGGTTGCGCCCGGGGCGCCCGCGGCGGGCTCCGGGCTGGGTTCGGGACCGGCGTCGGCCCGGCGCAGGCGCAGGCGGGGCGCCACGATCAGGGCGATGCCGAAGCAGGCGAAGCCGAAGAAGAGCGAGACCGGCGTGCCCCGGCGCAGATCCTCGAGCAGCACCTTGAGTCCGATCAGGACCAGCAGCGGATTGACGAACCAGGACAGCTCCACCAGCAGCGGCCGGCGTCCCAGGGCGGCCAGCAGCACCGTCACGGCCGACAGCACGGCGGTGCGCACGACGGACACGATGGCGCCCGCGGGCCCCGGTACGGCGCCGATCGACCACACGGACAGGGCGGTCACACACAGGATGCCGGCCCCGATCAGGGCGAGCGTCGCCACCAGGAATCGCGGCACCCGCCGCCAGCCGGGAACCGCGCGGCCGCGCTGGGCGGCCACCAGGAGTGTATAACAGACCGCGGCCAGGATCCAGACGATGGGACCCGCGACCGTCGGATCGACC
>Ga0180007_10007099_pt1 | contig 10708 bp, 6 predicted proteins | sample MM_PC_MetaG_FD_121122 | JGI IMG/M metagenome (GOLD analysis project Ga0180007, IMG submission 121122) | Groundwater microbial communities from the Aspo Hard Rock Laboratory (HRL) deep subsurface site, Sweden - MM_PC_MetaG | ecosystem: Environmental > Aquatic > Deep subsurface > Groundwater...
CAATGACTGCGATGGTGATGCGGACGAGAGTCTGCTCAACGTCTGTGGGTTGTGTGGTTCGATTCCGGCAGAAGTCTGCGACGGAGTGGACAACAACTGCGACGGTCAGGTGGACGAAGGTCTGCTGAATCTTTGCGGAACATGTGGTCCGGCGCCGGTAGAAGATTGTGACGGAGTCGACAATGATTGTGACGGCGAGATCGACGAGGATTGCATTCCTCAGCAGGTCTCTTGCACCGTCTGTTGCGGAGCGGGAATGGATGAGTATGTGTGGTATGGCGATGATCCGCCGACCGAATGGATCTATCGCGATCCGGGTTGCGGAACCATTTCCATGAGCACAGCGGAAATTTGTCAGAGAGGACCTCATCCCGGAACAGTGGATTCCGGATGGGTTGACTGGAATTGCTATGACAATGTGAGTGTATGGAGCTGGATCCAGGATCCGGCAAACAATCTGGGAATTCTTTCTTGCGTGGATGAGATGAACAATCCGGTGGCGTACAATGTGCTCATCGGAACAGTCGATCCTCGCGGCGAGGCAGAGCTCATTATCGATGGGATCTGTCAATAAAAATTTTTTGTAGAGGCAAATAATATCCGGCGGGAGTCACCTAGTTGATTCCCGCCTTTTCTTTTTTAAAAATATGGGTTAATATAGTATAATTGCCTGGAAGAACCTTGACAATTTGGAGAAAAGGAGAAGACCATGCGCATCGAAACTCTGAGTGTCTGCCTGCTTGTGCCGGCTCTTGCCGGCTGTCCGCCGAGTTTTCCTCCTCCGGGAGATGAATCATCCGGAGATGCCGGTAGAATTTTCGATGAATCTGTTGCCGATATTTCGGATGAAGGAATTGAAAATCCTGAAGTCGATTCCGGTGAACGAGATGTTTTTGTTTCGGAATGTCTGAACAATAATGAATGTGTCGTTTCTCAATATTGCCGTTGCTCGGGAAATGAATTGCTTTGCGAAGGAGTGCTGGCAATTTGTGAAGATGGCCGATGCAAAACATTTTCCAATCAAGAAATTTGTTCTTTCGGCTGTTCCGAAAATGAAAGCCGATGCTTGGTTGAAAATGAATGTATTGTAAAAGAAGATTGCATTGCCGCAGAAAGTTGCGAGTGTGAAGGAAATCAATCGGTTTGTTCGCAAAAAACCGGACGATGCATTGATTCGGAATGCGAAGTGACAGAGTCTGTTGAAGAATGCGAACACGGTTGCGAAGCGGGCGCGTGCTTGCCTCAATGTGTTGAGAATGATGATTGCGTTTTGGAACTCCAATGCCATTGCGATGAAATGAAAAGCGTCTGCAATGGAATTTTGCCTTTTTGCGACAATGGAAATTGTCAGCCGCACGAAGAATCAATCGACTGTCAATACGGTTGTTTGCTCGGGGAATGTCTGCCGGAAGTCGAATGCCAATCGGGCGAAGAATGTCCGATTTCAACCGATTGCGGTTGTGAAGATTTTTTCCGCGTTTGCTGGACGAAAACCGGACAATGCAATGACAATCAGTGTGAAAGAATAAATGATGTTAATGAAGATTGCGTCTTCGGTTGCAGTGATGGCGAATGTTTGGAAGAATGTTACGAAGATAACGATTGCGTTGACAGGGAAATTTGCGATTGCGGTGAAAATTTCAAGATCTGCGCCGGTAAATTGCCTCAATGCGAAAACAATCATTGCGCGGAATTTTCTCTTCGAGAAGAATGCGATTTCGGCTGTGAATTCGGTGAATGCTTGCCCGAATGTTTGGAAAATGATGATTGCGTCATCCGCAGTGAATGCGTCTGCGAAGGAACAACGAATGTTTGCGTGAACACTTTGCGGATTTGCGATAACGGATTTTGTGAAAGCCATTCGGATTTTTTCGAATGTGAATTCGGTTGCGCTGCTGGAGAATGTCTGCCGGAGGTCGAATGCCGCGTTGCTGAAGATTGCGAAATTTCAACCGTGTGCGATTGCGATGAAAACGGAGTTGTTTGCCTGGAAATCATGGGGATTTGTCGCGACAATCATTGCGAAAGAGTGGAAAATCGGGAAGATTGCGAATATGGTTGCGAAGAAGGACATTGTCTCCCTCAGTGCTCAGTCAATGAAGATTGCATTGTTCTGGAAAATTGTGAATGCTCGGGACAAATGAACGTTTGTTCAGGACAACTGGCGGAATGCGAGAACAATTTTTGCAAGGAATTTTCCCGCGAAGAAGAATGTATTTCCGGCTGCCAAGACGGCGAATGCCTGTCGGAAATCGAATGCAGGATTGATCACGATTGCCAGATTTTCATTGACTGCGGTTGCAATGAATCAAATCGTGTTTGTTGGCAGGGAAATGGGATTTGTTCGGAAAATCATTGCGAGATTCTCGAAGAACGGGAAGATTGCGAGTTCGGCTGCGAATCAGGAGAATGCCGGCTCGAATGTTATTCAAACAATGATTGCGAAGCTCTGGAAATTTGCGAATGTCGGGGATCGATGAAAGTTTGTTCAGGACAACTGGCGGAATGCGAGAACAATGTTTGTAAAGAATTTTCAGGGGAAGAGGAATGCTTTTTTGGCTGTGAAATCGGCGAATGTTTGCCGGAAGTCGAATGCCGAGTTGATCAAAATTGCGTGGTTTCAACTGATTGCGATTGCGATGATTCGGCTCGCGTTTGTCGGAGCGTGATTGAAAGTTGCGTGGACAATTATTGCGTGAGAGATGAATCACGGGAAGAATGCGAGTTTGGCTGTGAATTCGGTGAATGCCGGCTCGAATGTTCTTTAAACAATGATTGCGAAGCTCTGGAAATCTGCGAATGTCTCGGACAGATGAAAGTTTGTTCCGGACAACTGGCGGAATGCGAGAACAATGTTTGCAAGGAATTTTCAGGGGAAGAAGAATGCGTTTACGGATGTGAAGCGGACGAATGTTTGCCGCAATGCCGAGTGAACATTGATTGTCCGGAAAGCAGTTCCTGCCGCTGTGAAGATCAATCGCAAGTTTGCGAAATCAAAGCGGCGATTTGCGAGAATGGATTTTGCAGTGAAAGAGTTGAACGAAATATTTGTCCGCGATCTTGCGCTGACGGCAGTTGCGTGGAATGTTCCGTTGCCATTGATTGCGCTCAATCCACGAGTTGTGATTGCGACGGAGACGAACGAGTTTGCACTGTGACGACCGGACATTGCATGGATCATCAATGCGAGTCTCGCGAAGGAAGAGAAATTTGTCCTTTCGGTTGTCAGGAAAGCGCTTGCCGGCCGGAATGCGTGATTGATAATGATTGCGAAGAAAATATCCTTTGCCATTGCGAAGGAAATCAGCGGATTTGCGCGGGAACTTTGGCGAGTTGTGAAAATTTGCATTGCCAAGAAATGACTTCAACCGAAGTTTGCGAATTTCAGTGCGAAGAAGGCGAGTGCGAGCCGGAGTGCCGAGTCGACGATGATTGTCCGGCTGAGAGCGATTGCGTGTGCGATGGAAATACGCAAATCTGCAGCGGATCGAGCGGAGTTTGCGAAGATAATGTTTGCCAGGATTTTCAAGATGTAAATGTGTGCGAAGATTTTTGCCATGGAGGCGATTGTGTGGAATGTTTGGCTGATAATGATTGTCCGTTCATGCAATTTTGTCAGAACAATTCGTGTCAATATGACGCGACAAGGATTATCTGCCGTTTCAATTTCAACTGTGTTCCCGAGGGAATTCGGATGGTAGTTTGGACCGGACCGGATGCGGTGGAAGAGGCTCAAGTGTGCCAAGGCAATCAGTTTGAATATCTTTTGCCGCAGGTTTGTTCAGAGGGAAATCAATTTCCGAGATTTCGAATCAATACTCGAACTCAGCAAGGATATTCGGGGATTGGAAATATGCAAATCGAATGCAACAATCCCAATTTTTCAGTGGTAGTCGAGGATGACCGGGATTATCCGTCGGGAACAAGACGGGTGGAATTTTCAACTCCCGGTTGCAATTAAAAGTATCAGCCGTCGGCGGCATTGTTCGCCGGCGGTATTTTTTTTATTCGAATTATTTTACGCAATCGCGCAAATATGATATAGTTTAGTTAGATTTTTGAAGAAATTCAGTTTATTTATGTTTAAAAAAATAAAAATAAAGATGCCGATTGACGCGGTGGCCGCTGTCACATATCGGTGCAATTCCCGTTGCATTATGTGCAATATTTGGCAGATCAAGGATTTCCCTGAAATGCCGGCCGAGGAATACGGAAAATTGCCGAACAGTTTGCGCGATATTAATATTACGGGCGGCGAACCGTTTTTGCGCAATGATTTAGTGGAAATAATAAAAGTAATGAGGCGCGCTTGTCCGAACGCGAAATTCAACATTTCCACCAACGGTTTTTTGGTTGACGCGATCAAACGTGTTTTGCCGGAAATAAAAAGAATTGTTCCTGATATCGGAATTTCCATTTCCATTGACGGAGTCGGACAAATGCACGAACAAGTCAGGCGCGTTCCGAACGCGTGGCCGAAAGTTTTGGAAACAATGCATTTTTGCCGCGACATATTGAAAATAAAAAACATTAAATTCGCGTTCACTTTGAATGAAATGAATTACAGTCAATTGAAATCAGCTTATGATTGGAGCAAAAAGCTGGGAGTGCAATTTACAATGGCGATCGTTCATTCATCTGATGTTTATTTTTCAAAAAAGAATGAATTGAAAATTTCCGGAGAAGAATTGGAACGGCAATTTTCCCATGTTATCAATTCATTGTTAAAATCATTAAAACCGAAAAATTGGGTGCGCGCGTATTTTGTCGACGGACTTTATAGAATCGCGAGAGGTTTGCGCAGGCCGCTCGAACCGTTTGCCGGCGAAGATTTTTTTTATCTTGACCCTAAAGGCGATGTTTATCCGTCGGTAATCGACAATGTGATCATGGGAAATATCAATCATTGCCGTAATTTTCAAAATCTCTGGTATTCTCATCAGGCGGATCAGGCGAGAAACGCGGTTCACGGTTTTGAAAATAATTATTGGATGGTTTGCACGGCGAGAACCGGAATAAAAAGAAATCCGTTAAAAGTCGCGAATTGGATTTTTAAAAATAAAATAAAATTGGCGAGAGACACGCGGGTTGTCACGACCAATAATCAATAAACAATGCCATTGCGAAAAATTTTTTCAAAAAGTTCAACCGAATATTCATTTAAGTTGTGGGTGATTGTCGGAATAATCATATCTTTTTTTAGCTTGATCGCCATCAATTTTTTGGAACCGCTGTCTTTGCTTGTCATTGTTTTTTCGGCGATATTATTGCTTATATTTATTCAATATCCGTTGGCCGGGCTTTATGCCATGGCTTTTTTGTTTCCGTTTTCCAATTGGCAATTTCAATTGCAAAGCATAAATGTTCCATATGTTGATTTGGTTGCTTTGTTTTTGTTTTCAGCGGTCTGCATTCGTTTTGTTATTCATTTTCATGAAAAGAAAAAGTTTGACCGGCGCGATTTTTTGAAAATTTTTCCGGGAATATTTTTTGCGGGAATGTTTTTCATTGCTTGTTCTTTGTCGATTTTCAATAATGAATTTTTTTCAGAGGCGTTCAAATATTTGTTGCGTCCTTTGATTTTTTTCTATTTGATGTTTGTTGTTTTGCCGGTGAATTTACTGCATGACAAAAAATCATTGAATCGAATTTTAAAAATTTTTTTGGCAGTGGGAGTCGCGGTCGCGATCATGGGATTTCTCAGTCTTTTATTCGCTTCCGGTTCGTGGTACATGCATCGCGCGACGCCGTTTTCTTTCGGCGATTTCAATCCGCTCGGCGGCAATCACAATGCCGTGGCCGAGGTTTTGATTGTCGCGCTTCCTTGCGCCATGATTCTATTTTTGCAAGCGGGAAAAGTGAAATTCAAAGGCTGGTATGTTCTCGCCATGCTTTTCATGTCTCTCATTCTGATTCTCACTTTTTCCCGTTCCGGCTGGCTCGGTTTGCTTTTGGAATTGCTGATTTTGTTTTTCGTTCGATATGTGCGGCAAGCTTCGATTTATTTGGTCAGCGCGGTTGTAATGTTTTTGATTTTAATTCCGGCGATTTTTTACATTACCGTCTGGAATCAGGTCGGATGGATTCAGGTTTCAAACAGTAATCGTCTGCTCATGACGGAAATTTCATTGAATAAATTTGCAGAGCATCCGATCATTGGTCACGGATTGAACACTTTTCAGAAATTGGTGGGCGAAACATTTGTTTATCAGATTGAATTCGGCGAAGCGCTCGATTCCCATGGATTCGCGCAAAAATTATTGACTGAAACCGGACTTTTGGGATTTCTGACTTTTTTGGCTTTTTTATTTTATATTTTCCATCAATACTATTTGGCTTACACCGCTTCTCATGACGCGCATTCCCGAATGATAATTTTGTGTTTCATTATGATGCTTTCCGGCATTACGTTGATGGAGCTTTTTTCCACTTCGTATTTCATCGCCACCATGTGGCTGCCCGTGGGAGTTGGATTGGCCGGAGTTCGTGTTTTTAAGAGTTAAGTAAATTATTATAATTTGCAGAGGCGCAAAATCTTGCGCCCGATTCCAAATAAGCGAGAAAGAAATGAATAGAACAAATCAATAAAAAATTTCCCTAACTTACAAGCTAATCAGCTAACATAAAAATATGAAACAACTCTACAAAAAATTTCTTTCCTCCGGATTTGCGGATTTGAATCTGGGCAGTTATGAACACATGATTCTAATGTATCGCCACAATTACAGCCGGCTCTTGCCGAGCGATGAAACCGCGAAAATATTGGATATCGGCTGCGGCATGGGACAATTTTTGCAGTTTTTGGCTGAGGACGGATATGAAAATATTTCGGGCGTTGATATTTCTCCGGAAGCGGTGGAATTTTGCCGGGAAAAAGGAATTAATAAAGTAAAGCAAATCGATGATTTGGTTGAATTTTTAAATACTTCGGAAGTTTATGATTTGATTGTTTTGAATGATGTGATCGAACATTTTCCAAAGGAAAAAGGCATTGTTATTTTGCAGAAAATTTATGAGAAGTTGAGAATCGGCGGAAAGATTATCATAAAAACGGGAAACATGTCTTCACTCGCCGGTTTGAGACTGCGTTATGATGATTTCACGCATTATGACGGATTTACCGAATACAGTTTGACGCAAGTTTTGAAAGCGTGTAATTTTAAGAATATAGGAATTTATCCGTTTGTTTTTCCGTTGAACAGATTGACCAGAATTATCAGGTTCGCGGTTCAGACCGTGATTCATCTGTTGTGGAAAGCGGTTTATTTTTTCGAATTCACTGCGCCGCCGAAAATTGTAGATGAAATAATTTTCGCCGTTGCAAAGAAATAGTTTTAAAGCGAGATAAGCAAGTTAAGCGAGTTAAGCTTATCAACCAAACACACTTATCTCGCTTAAACGCTTCCTCGCTTTAACCCTTATCAACCAAACCTTATGACAAAAATCGTTCACATCATCGGCCGTCTGCGACATGGCGGAGCGGAAAAGCTTTTGCTGGATTTGTGCAGAAAAGTTGATAAAGAAAAATTTGATGTTTCAGTTATTGTTTTGCAGGAAGACAATCCAATGGCCGAGGAATTTTTGGAGGCGGGAATTAAAATTAAATTTTTTCACAAGAAAAATAAATTGGATTTTGGAATAATCAAGCGCGTGGCTGATTATTTGCGGGATTTGAAGCCGGACATTGTTCACACTCATCTTTTTGCCGGAGATTTTTGGGGCGGATCAGCGGCCATTCGCGCGAAAGTTCCGCATATCGTTTCCACCAAGCATGACATTTTGTATGAAGATTTCATGCGCAGTTTTCTGACGAAGAGAATGCATCGGAAGTTTGAGCGCATAATCGCGATTTCAAACGCGACGCGCGATTTCATGCTGGAAAACGAGAATGTTCCGTTTGAAAAAATTCAAGTGATTTACAACGGCGTTGATATTACCAGATATTTCGAGGAAATTTCCGAGACTGAGGAAAAAGACAATATTGTCATCGGCACGATCGGACGGCTGTCAAAAGAAAAGGGACAGAAACATTTGATTCGCGCCTGCCGATTTTTAAAAGACGCGGATTGGGAATTGATTTTGGTGGGAGAAGGTCCGATGCGCGAAGAATTGCAAAATTTGGCGCATTTTTTGGGAATTGAAAACAAAGTGAAATTCACCGGATTCGCTCCGGATGTCCGGCCTTATTTACAGAAGTTTGATATTTTTGTTTTGCCTTCGGTCAGCGAAGGTTTGAGTATTGTGATTTTGGAAGCGGCTTTGCGCGGAAAATTCATCATTGCCACGAATGTCGGAGGAATTCCGGAAATTATCACGGACAAAGAAACCGGACTTTTGTTCGAGCCGAAAAACATCGAGCAATTGGTGCGGCATTTGAATTGGGCGATCGAGCACCGGGCTGACGCGGCAAAAATGGCTCGCCGTTTGCAAAAGGAAGTGATGGAAAAATTCGATATCAAGAAAACCGTGAATCAATATGAATCTTTTTACAAAGAGTTAATGGAAAATAAAAAAATATGAAAGTACTTTTAGTCAACAAATTTCATTTTTTAAAAGGAGGGAGCGAGCGGGTTTATTTTGAAACCGGATCTTTGTTGGAAAAAAAGGGGCATCAAGTGATTTATTTTTCAATGAAAGACAAGAGGAATGTTTATTCTCCTCAGGAAAAGTATTTTGTGGAAAATGTTGATTTCACTTCGCGAAAGAATTGGCTGAGAAAATCTTTTCGTTATATTTATTACAAGAAAGCGGCTGAAAATTTGGAGCGATTGATTCTCGCGGAAAAGCCGGACATTGCGCATTTGCACAATATTTCCCATCACATCACGCCGGCGATTTTGAAAACTTTGAAAAAATATGGGATCCCCGTTGTCCAGACTTTGCATGATTATCAGATTATTTGTCCGAATTACAGATTGTTTACCGAAGGCGCGGTTTGCGAGCGTTGCAAGAAAAGAAAATATTACAATTGCGTTTTGCACCGATGCATTCAAAACGGTTTTGCGCCGAGCGTGCTGGGAGCGAAAGAATTGTATTTTCAATGGTTTTTCAAATTCTATCGGGAAAAAGTCGATTTGTTTATTTGTCCGAGCGGATTTTTGCAGACAAAGCTGAAAGATTGGGGCGTGAAGCAAAAAACAAAAGTCGTGCCGAATTTCATTGATTTGGAAAATTTTGAGCCGAATTATACTGTCGGCGATTATATTGTTTGCGTCAGCCGGTTGTCCGCTGAAAAAGGAATTATGGATTTGTTGGAAGCGGTTCGCGCTTTGCCGGAAGTGAAATTGAAATTGGTCGGCGACGGACCGATGCGCGCGGAAGTTTTGGATTATTTGAAAAAAAACAATGTAAAAAATGTTGAATATGCCGGCGCGAAGTTTGATGAAGAATTAAAAGAAGTGATAAGGAAATCGCGGTTTGCGATTATTCCTTCCGAATGGTATGAGAATTATCCGTTGATCGCGCTGGAATCAATGGCTCTCGGAAAACCGGTTTTGTCGGCGAAAATCGGAGGACTCGCGGGAATGATCGCGGAAAATTTCAACGGTTGGTTTTTCGAATCTTCGGATGTCAATGATTTGCAGTCAAAGTTGAGTTTGCATTACAATGAAATTGAACGGATTGAAGAGTTGGGAAAAAATGCGAGAAGAACAGTTGAAGAAAAAAACAGCGCTGAAAAATATTATCAGGAGATTTCAGCTTGTTATGATATTGTTTTGAAAAATGAAATGGACAACGGTTGATCATAAAATTCAAAGAATCAAAGCTCGATAAAAACAAAATCAAAACGCAACGATTTCGTTTCGATTGATTCAAATTTATAAAACCATTGAAAATAAAAAATAATATGCCCGAACAAATTAAAACGGAATCGCAAAATCTCGAAACAATGGCGGTGAAAGCGAACTTGGATAATTTGGAACAAAAACATTTTGATAAGTTGAAAGCCGAGTTGTTGCAGATTCTCGGAGGGAAGCCGTTTGAAGATATTGAAAAAACGCAAGATCTTGTTCTTGCGAGAACAGTTAATAAGAAAATGGCGGAGATTTTGAATTTTTTGAAAACAAAGGAAGTTAAAACGGAAAGGTTGATAATTAAAGACGCGAAAAATCCGTTTGCCGAAGCGTTTCGCGATGGCGGAGTTGACGCGCCGGAGACGATTGATTATGAATTGGATTTTGAAGAGCTGGCGGATATGAACGTGGCTGTCTATGAAAATCGCGGATTGCATGCGTGGGCGGAGGAAGTGAAAAAAGCGAAAGAGAAATTGGGGAAAATGAGGTTGGAAAAATTGGAAATTATCAAAAGAGAAATAAAAGAAGGAGCGATTCCGATAATCATGCCGGGGAAGCGAGCCATGCTGGAGACAACGCTCGAGCAGATAAAGATGCTGAGGCCGAAATTCAAAAGTTTTAATAAAGAAGAAGAATTGGCGGATGGATCATCTCTTGTGGGCGAGCACCTCAATCAGTTGATAAATGAGAGAAATGAATTATTGGTGTCAGATATTCCCGAAAAACCATATATTCTCCTCACGAAGCCGACGCAAAAATCTGAATTAAGAGGTGAAACAATGAATAAGCAGATAGAGGCAATCGTGGCATTAAATGCAAATCGAACAGCGGTAAATAAAATTTACGCGATGAATCCGCATGAATACGCGGCAGAGCAGGCGATGCGTTCACAGATGATTATGGATCAAAGCGAA
>Ga0180007_10007100_pt1 | contig 10708 bp, 17 predicted proteins | sample MM_PC_MetaG_FD_121122 | JGI IMG/M metagenome (GOLD analysis project Ga0180007, IMG submission 121122) | Groundwater microbial communities from the Aspo Hard Rock Laboratory (HRL) deep subsurface site, Sweden - MM_PC_MetaG | ecosystem: Environmental > Aquatic > Deep subsurface > Groundwater...
CTGTTGCATTATCTGATAGGTAGTCATTGAATAAGCCACAGCACCAGAGGCAGCCGAACCTATACCCCAAGCTGCTATCCTTGCACCTGGAACTGGTGCTAACGCTATGGGCACACCAATTGCAACACCAGCACCCATACTTGTTAGAGAAAAGGCTATATTCTGTGGTAATTGAGCTATATCACTTAACTTAATTGGAGTAAATGATGGCGTCTTTTCTTGTAAAGCAGTAGTCTCTTCAACGAACTTATTTAAGTCTGTTCGGGCATCTTGAATAAACCTGTCAGCCCAATCTCTATTAACTACACTAGCTCCACCTTGCCCCTGAAAAGCCTGTAATATAGCTGCTCCTGTCTGTCGTGGAACTTTGGTTATAGCTTGACCTAATACCTTAGCCTGAGTAAGTCTTTCCTGCTGTTCTTCTGACTTAACAAGTTCTAATTCTTCTGGACTTATTTTGGTGGGTTCTTCTTGAGGTGTTGCAGGCATACCATATAATTCCCACTCTTGAGCTAGAAGTTTACCACCTAACTTACGGTAATTCTGAAAGGCACTGGCTCGTTCTTGCCTTTCTGCGATACTCTTGGCTGGTGGAGGTGGTGTATATCCACGCCTCTTTAGAACCTCCGCTTGATATTCCTCAGCCGATTGAGGTTGAACTAAAGGTTGTCCCATCGGTGAAGGTTCCTGTCCTAATGGCTGCGCGGGTATAGGTTTTCCTGCTTGCGCTTGCTCCATAGGTGGTAAACCCATCAATCTTCTTTGTTCTGCCAAAGCAGGTTCCATATAAGATGCGTAAATAGGGTCTAATACATCTAAGACTTTCTGGTATTCACTAACGGCAGCCTTATTAAACCAATCTACATTTTGCAATATGTGACCAGGCATACGCTTTTCAGGCTCTTTATGTGCCCATAGAGAAGATTGTATTTCACCCCTAGCCCGACCTATTTCACTAGGTGGCACTTCTTCTCCAGCCTTTAACCTCTGGAGGACATCAATAACACCTTGATAGTTTGCTACCCACTCCTGTTGTAATGACAATGGCAAACCTGATGTAGTCCTTTCAAGCTGTCCCCACAAACCCTGATGAGAAGATATAGACCGTTTTACCACTGAGATAGCTTTATCAATATCAGGTTTCAGTTGCTCTATCGGTGGTTCCTGCCCTAAAGGTGGAAGTCTTAATGCTTTCACTTGCTCTTCTGTTTGTTGAGCTTGTCCCATGCCGGAAAAAGGTGCAGCCTCCATGCCTGTCGTTTGTCGCCTGAATGGATTGTATTCCAGATGCCCTACCCCTTGAACACCCTTGTCTTCTTCAAGTGGTTTATCACCCCTGAAAGGATTGTATTCCCGCGGCTTCCTAGACTTGTCAACCTCCCTTAATTCAGGGAACAAGTCCTCCCACATCTTAAAGTCCTGATTCTGAAAACTTTGGACAGTATCACCCTTTAGTCCTTTCAGGGCTTTAAGTGTATCCAGTTCCTTGCTGCCTACTCTATCTACCCAAGCCATTTAGTACCTCACCGCTGGTGTCAGTCGATTCACTAGCCCAGTTCCAGGTTGCCTGAAATAGCCAGCCTGCCAATTACCCTGCCTTAACCTGCTTAATGCCAGTTGTAATGGGTCTACCTCGGCTTTTTGTTGAGCTAGTTGGGTATGCCATATATCAAACTCCTCCTGCGGAGGTGGAGGTGTTGCCATTCTACCCCTTATAGTTCCCATAGCCCTTTCAGCAATAGCAGCTAATCCGCCCTTACCCCAATAAGTATGTCCTATGCTTTCCTCAGTGGGAGCAGTAGCAGCGATATTACCCCACGCCTCAAGCTCCCTCTTTAAAATTTCCCTGTCGCCACCAGGTACTGGTAGCGGAGCATTGACTCTCTTCCACCAATCTTCCCTCGCTCCCTGTGTCTGACTGACTACATCCCCTATCTGAGATTGCAAGTAATTCCTTAGGTTCGTGCCTTGAGCATAAGGAAGCCCACCTACAAATGACTCTATCGCACCCATTCCACTGGGTATAGGAGGTGCTGCACCAGCTCCCTCTTCTCTTGGTATCCTCTTAATGCTTTCTATAAGTGCCTGAGAGAGTTGGTCTCCTTTTCCCTGGCTAACAGCAGCTCTCTTGGCTCCATAATCGTTAAGTTCCCCAAGTTGCCGCATGATGGCATCGGATTCCCCCGATAAGAAGGCTTCTTGTGCCATGGGTGTGTTTATTCTTGCTACATCCTCCAGTGAAAGGTTTGGATTGTCCATACTATACGCAACCGCTTGCGATAATTGCTGCCATCGGTCTGCCCTTGCAGCCTTTAATGCTTCTGCCTGCTTTAATTCTTTCTGCTGTTGAGCTAAGACTTCCGCCCGATTAGCTCCAGCAGCCCCTCTCAACGCTTTCCCACCAGGCGTTGCAACCTTCATAATATGGGTGTGAATAGATTCCAAAATGTTCTCATCTTGAATCCCCACCCTTAGCAACCTGTCAGCTAAGTCTTGTGAAGATGACCACTGGTTAAGATATTCCCTGGTATCTTCAGAGACATTATAATAAGTCAGTGGGTCTATCGTAGGACCATATACATCATAAATGTCAGCAGCAGCCTCACGGGTGAATACTCCCTTTGCTACCCACTCACTAAGTGCCTTTTCTAACTCTTCAAGTGATGTGATGTCCCCGAAAAGTGCATCCAACGATTCCTTTGAGTATTGTCCGGGTTGCACTGCCTGAAGTTCTTTAGTTGGTGGGTATCTTTTTTCTGTAGTCATTAGACCATTCCCTCCCTAGGTTGCGCAGCAATGTTACCTGTCTCCATCTGAGGGCTGGCAACTGGCGGTTTCCCTTGTGCCGGCATTAACTGTTGCATCACAGCCTGTTGCACTGTCTTTTCAATAGTTATCTCAGAGAGTGCCTGATAATATAATGCCATCCTTTCATCGCCCTGGTCTTTGAAATACTTGGCGAGCTTATCGTACTTTAGCACAGGGTCTTGAGATGCCGTCTCTTCATCCATTATATCCAATTCTCTGTCTGGGTCTTCAACTATGTTATGCTTCACCATTGCCGTTCTACGAGAACTCAAGCCGTATTGAACCTTTTGAATGGCTGCCCCTAGCTCCTGTATCTCATCCCGCAATCGGTCAGCTACTAATTCACAGTCAAAGTGTTTCACCTCAACATCTTTTGGCATTACGTTTAGATAAAACTTCTGCTTCTTTCTATCCCGCCCTTCAACTGTAACTTTCTCATATTGCCCTTCTTTGAACTGTCTGACCACTTCCCAAGCTATCCATATGAAGTCTTCCTCAACACATTCACGGAATGGAATGATAAACTCTAACGCTGCTGCCCTTAATTCGGCTGCTAGTGCTCCACTCCCACTTCTGGTCATCTGTCCAAAAGCTATCGGGTCGATTGGCCTATTCATTGCCATTAACCTGTTAAGCAATCGGTCAGCTATTTGATTATCTGGAGGTTGTATCATTCCTCCAAACTTCTGCCCTTTAGAAGTATCGAAAAGTATAACCTCATTTCTTGTCTTAGAACCATAGCCCAACTTTTCAAGCCCCTCTGGCGGTTGATTGCCACTAGCTTGCGAATCCCATTCACCAGCTATTTTAATCCGACCACTTTCTATTGCCTTTGAAAGCTCAATAGAATATAGCTTTGATTCTAATTCGGGAATATCTCGATGATTGGCAAAGCAACTCTGCCATGACCATTTCATAGTGTCTGTGTATTCTTCACTCTGTAAATATGGTACTGCCCCGCATGACCGAATATTAACCGGAACATAACCCAATCCATGCTCCTCACCAGCACTTTCTACATACTTCCCGTTGATAGCTACCTTGTATTCATCCTCATCCCAGAAAGTGTACATTAGAAGCTGACCAAGGTTATTAGTAGTTCCATAATTAAACCCCTTGAAAGTTCGCTCTACCCACCGCTTTGAGACGTATTGATGGTTGCAAAACCAGAATACATCCTCGCCTTCTAACCATTCGCAGTATGTCGGGTCGTAAGACTTTATATCACATACTGGCTTGCTGTCTTCATTGACCCACCAGTACACCGTCTTGATTGTACCACCTCGTAAGGTAGCGTAAGATGCAAGAGAAGATTGTAACTTTTTACCTAATGATACAGATATAGCTGCCCTGTCTGCCAGCCATATAGCCCCATTGGCCAGTTGCTCCGTGCTGACTAATGTTTTCCTTGCCTTCCTATTCTCGTTTTCCACGTCAATATATAACTGCAATGTTGACGCTGCCAGGAGTCCTATTATCTTGTTAGCCAGTATCTTAGATGAATTAGTAGTGACCTCGCTCCACTTCCCCTCCTCCTTTGGCATCTTAAACTCGTATGGCCCCCATAAGCCAAAGTCCTTTTCCTGCTGTTCTCTCAGACTTTTAACATTAGGTGAGTTCCATATTTCTTTACTTTTAGCAATTTCTTTCTCTGCATCTTCTAACATCTACTCCCCCTTATCTCCTGTTTTTACCATCCTACTACTACTAAGCCCCGACCAGTGGGTTCCCCTCGGTAGGTAGCCACTGCATACATTCTACACTTCATCCCATGACTCCACTGATGCGTTATATCGTCACTGAGATATACCCTACCGCTACCAGGCTCCCTCTTCTTAATGTACCGGCAGTTCCTTTGCTCTTTAATGCACTCTAAGCTATCCTTTGTCCAGTGTTGGTGGTAAGCGTTTACCTGCTTTATACCAAAGGCAGTATTGGCATAAGCCTTGTCTATCGCTTGAACATTAAAGCCAAGCCTCCTCAATTCCTCAGCACTCTTCAGCTCGGTTGGGTCTGCTTGGATAAGAACATTCCCCGGTATCTTTAACTCACTCATCTTACGAGCTATATCATCGTTAGTCAGAGCAGAAGCGTCATAGAGCTTCTGCTGGCTATATAGGTTATCACCCACTACCACATTCTTAACCAGTACGGTGGGGTCTGTTGCAAAGCCGTAGTCCAGTCCGTAGAAGGCATTCCCCTTTGGTAACTCGTCAACCTGGTCAAAGTAAGGAAACACTAAGCCTTCTATCTTACCAAGTATCCCTAGCTCATAAATGTTGTGGTAGTTTGGGTCTTTGCTCCCTAAATCCCTTATCTCTTCAGCTTTATCAAGGGGAAGAACATCTAGTGCATCTAAGTAGGTCGAATGGTCATAAGCCCATTTAGGGTCATTGAGATAGTATTCATGCGCCCAGAACTCAGACCTTGGATTCCAGTCTATTATTGTGAATACGTGAGTTCTTGATATTAGCTCCCTGGCTGTATCCCAGTATAATGTGTCACCCTCATTGATGAACAGTACATCCCGTCTCATGCCAAGAGCCTTCTCATTATCAGCACTCAGGAAGGTAGTAACACCCTTCCAGTTGGGCCTGCGGTATATATGGTCTTGCTTATTGTAATAAGGATTATTGTCGCTTAACTCCCCTAATATCTTGAAGTAGTCCCGGATGCAACCTCCCTTTAAGTGAGGAATTGTCTCAGAGACAATGTTAATATCTATTAGATTGGGTGACTCCTTGGCGATGGACACCAATGCCATTAAAGCACTGTAGGTTTTCCCTGAATATGTCCCACCCTCCAACAATATACCCCTCTTACCCTCATTGAAGGCTGTGAGGATAGCATCAAAGACCTTAGTTGTCTTGACTACCACTTCTTTTGTAGCTGTTGTCATCTACCAGTACTCCGGTACAATCTCGCCGCTAGCGTCAAGTTCAGGGGGTGCTACGCTATTACTTATATCCTTAGGGGTGCTAGAATCGTCTCTCAGTGCGTCTGATTTGGGTTTAACAGATGGTTGACTTGGGTTTAACACGGGTTTAATGGGTTTAACAGCCCGCCTCTTTGCCATATAGTCCTTGAGGTAACGATTGTAGTCCTCTTTACTCTTGAATGGCATCTGCTAACCTCTTAGATATACCCTCTATCAATTTGGGGTCACTAACTATGAAGTTGATTACCCTGTTTTCCTGATTACCAATGCCGGCACCCTCTTTCGGATAATGACCTTGTAACTTAGCTATCTCCTGCATTGACCTCACAGGATCGTGGAGCTTGAGCTTTGTGATTGTGGCTAGTACGGCGTGCTTACCCCTGCCTATCTTAACTTCAGAGGTATCAAACTCTTGTATAGCTGCACTAGATAGGTTGGAATCTTGCTTAATACGATTGTTATCATCTAAGAAGTGTCCAACCCTACCCCTGGCTATCTCAGTGTGCGCCTCAAGCATCTCCTGACGATTCATAACCTTACTAGACGCAGCCGCCTCTTGAAGCTCATTGTAGCGGGCTACAATCTTGGGATTTATAGATAGCTTAGAACCTATTGATGTTGCCCACTTTGGTTCATATTTGGCAATAATAGCAGACTTCTCTTTAGTCTCACCACTAAACCAGTTTTGAGTAAATATCTCATGTCTCGAGTTCTTTAGAGCCGGCATCATCCCTCCTCTATCAATGGCTCCACTGCTACATAGCCAGCCTTGAGCATCTTGGCTACATTCTCATTGTAATACTCAATACCAATATCAGCCAGTTGTTGTTCTACCTTTCTCACTACCCCTTGAGAATGGAGGTATTCTAATAACTTGAATTTGTAGTGAGTTACAGAAGCCTGTTTAATACTTGCTCGCTGATAGTCCTTGGCAAATTCAACGAGTAGTTTGTTCATCCCTTCCCCTATCTCTTCTTGCTTGGACATCTATCCCTCCTCTACTATAATGGAGTTAGTTTATTTTTAATCTCTCTCACATATAGAACGTGGCCGCAGAGGGAGCAGACATAAGAAGGTTGTTTACCTAAGTCCGGGTGGTTAATCGAACCTTGTATTGGGGTAGTATCTATTTCACATCTATAGCAGTGGTATTTTACCATCTATTTCCTCTTTACCATCTTCCATGAGTCGTGCCCTGTTTCCTCTTTATGTTTGAGAGTATCTATCGATTCTATAACCTTACCACAGATATTACACTTGAGGAGCGGTTGCACTTCGCACCTTATAGCTTATGCTAATTATAATATTTTACACTATTCCACTCCATTTGTCAAATCAAATTGAATATCATTATGTCTGGTTCGCATACTCATGCCTGAAAATAGTGTAAGATTATGACAAGCTAGTCTCAAACTATTTTCGTTTAGGGTATTGACATGACAATAGGTTAGTGGTATAGTTAAGTTAGATTAAATAAAGGGAGGGAACGAAAGAATGATAACAACTGATACTGATGGAGTAGCAAAAATAAAACGGATTGGTGGAAAGGTCTATAAACTGGCTGGGGTAGATTTACGGCAGGATGAACTTAATGACCTGAAGCTTGAGGGATTCTCAGTGCGTAATTTCTACAACAAAATGTATCGTGAATCATACACATATATTCATCCTCTATACTAACCCCCTGTCCTACTGCCAGGGTAGCACCGGACTAACTGGCAGAAGTGAGTAGGTAAGATTAAATAAAGGGAGGCAAGAGAATGAACTATGAATCAAGGGAAACACGGAAATATTACGAGAATCTACTTAGCCAACTAGAGGCACACTATGACAGCACACATGACCAGATTTTCCGCCTACAATCAAACCTAAGGAGACTTGAGCAAGAGCTTGAGGATACTCGCATTGATTATGACCACGCTTATCCCTGCACTATTGATGGGTGGAAACACAAGTTAGCCGAGTTAGACCCCGCCATTGAGGGCGAGGAGTATGACGGCAAGCGGGATGGTATCCTAGCAGAGATTGAAGCCATAGCAGATAGGGAGGGATACAATGAGTAACATGAGCTATTGCAGATTTGAGAATACGTTGGCTGACTTGAGAGATTGCTATGAGAACTTAGACGACAACTTGGGGGAAAATATCTATGAAGCTAGGGCTAGAGGGAGGGAATAGAGATGTCAAATTGGACACATAAATTGAAACTCAAAGACCTGCATAGTGCATTCGAGGCTGAGGAGTTGACAGCAGAGAAACTAGGCACAGAGGTGGCAACTCGTGTGCGTACCCTTATTAAACAGAATACACCACCTATCCCTATTGACTTGATAGAAGAAGCTGAGGAAATAGCTTGGAGTTTTGAGAACGATATTGGGGATGTGGAAGATTACGACAAGGTGCTAGGTGAATTATACGATTGGGCTGATACCCCACTTCCATGCTCCCCTAGAACACCCTTTGCTCAACAACCAAAACTGTGCTGGGTTAATACATTTTAGAAGGAGGTATAAAGTGAGAATATTAAAACTTAAGTGCTTCAGGTGTTTACATACCTGGATACCAAGGCAGGAAGAACCACCTAAGACCTGTCCCCGCTGTCGAAGCCCGTACTGGTCAACTGAACGAAAGAAAACAGGCTAACAAAATGGAATATAGTAAAGAGGTTTGGGAAGCAAAAATGGGATGCACTTGTTATTTCGTGCTTTGTTCTTCAGAGTATGGTAAATCTACCATCGCCACTGTTCACAACCAACTTGATAAAAGCCAAGAGGCTAACGCCCACCTGATAGCTGCTGCTCCTATACTTTACAAACAATTAGCTAACCTAGGTCACCGATTTAGGGTAGTAGCAGAATTGGCTGGTTTATCTGAGAGCAAGATAGATACTGAACTAAAAGGGGCAAATCAAGCCCTAGCCAAAGCTAAAGGAGGACAAAATGTTACATACCACATTCGGTAAACTAAAGGAGGCGGGTGCTTGTGTTGAGAGTTATCGTAAACTAGGCAAAGCACAGGGGGGAATTGAAGCATATGGGAAAGACACTCCTATTCCACTTAACAGGATACTTGAGGTATGCGGGTTTGAAGATGCTTTGTGGTGCTTGCGAGCGGTGCTAGAGCCATCCGATAGGGATATACGCTTACTGGCTTGTGATTATGCCAAGCACGTACTCCCCATTTATGAGAAGCAATATCCCGATGATAAGCGACCTCGGCAGGCGATTGAAACCGTAAGGCTTTTTGTTAACGGCAAAGCTACAAAAGAGAAATTAGCTAGGGATGCTTGGGATGCGACTTGGGCTGCTTGGGATGCGACTTGGGCTGCTGGGGATGCGGTTAGGGCTGCTGGGGATGCGACTTGGGCTGCTTGGGCTGCGGCTTGGGCTGCTGGGGATGCGACTTGGGCTGCTTGGAATGCGACTTGGGCTGCTGGGGATGCGGTTAGGGCTGCTGGGGATGCTGAAACAGTTTGGCAGAAAAAACACTTTATAAAATTATTAAAGGAGGACTAAGAGATGCCGCTATTCAATTGGACTCAGGTGGTTATCGTCAGTGCTAAGGATGAGAAAGAAGCCAAAGAGAAGGTGCTTGACAAGGTCAGCGAAGCCATCGTTAAACCAGAGGGTATCATCCCTTATGGCAAGCTAGAAAAAGTAAGCTAATGCAGGTAAAGAAGAGGAGCCCTGGGAGACCGGGGCTTTTCTCTTTATCAACGTACCTTAGAGTATTTAGACAGTTCCTTAAGACTTCTTAGGAATTGATACCAACATAGTAGACCATGCTTGGTTACACCGACACCTTGGTATCCTCTATCCTTCTTCATGTAGACTAGAAACTCCCTGTATAACTGCTCTAATTCTTCTGGTTCACTCATGTTTTACCTCCTCTAAGCCCCCAAACACAAGAGCCAAGTCTCTTAATTTCTTTGCTTGGCTAGGGGTAGGAACAACTACTAGGTGTATCTCTTGGTTTAGGTGGTTATTTGATTTCATAAATACCCGTGCTCCTATTATCTTTGCTTGCTTTACCCCAACTACCCTTCCCACTTGTTCAATAAACTCAGTCAAGTCCATGCTCCCTCCTCATAGTTCCTCTTGCTATCTTTATAAATTCCTGTAAGTCCTTTTTGATTTGTTCCCGGTCAGCCTTTGGCGCTGTATATATTTGCCTTCTCAACTCATCCAATCCTTTTGAACCCAACCTCTTAGTGAAAACCTCAGTATTAAACTTAGGGTCTTTTCCTAACTCACTGTGACATTCGGCACAAACGCACATCGTGTTCCTAAATGACCACCTGAGTCTTTGTACTGTACGAGTTATATAGTGGTGAGTGTGATATTTCAGCGGGTCAGTAGGAACCACACCGCAAAGCTCACAGGTATAGTTAGCAAGATACTTAACAACCTTATTGTATAGTTTATCTAATCCATCTACTTTAGGTGCTTTCTTTTTTATGGGCTTCTTAGGTGTTGTTCGCTTTATGCCAAGTTTCGTCATGCTCCCTCCTTAATAGCTCACTTTTTCCCTATTAGCATATACCAGAACGCCCACCAAGCATAGGACAGGGCCAACCAGAACTTTCTGACTGTGTAATTCGCTTCATAGTTCTATATCACTCTCCACTTCATTGCTCTCATATACATGCGCTTCCACCTTAGCTCTACCACCACGAGCAAATATAACAAAGTGCCAATAATGAACATCGTTATCAACGATTAGCATAAAACAAGAATCGTCTAAACATTCCAAGTGAACATTTGCATCGTGAATCACCATCTCGTCTACTGAAGGTAAACCAGCCTTTGTTAATTCACCCTCAATGTAACTTACCCTATCAGGGTCTTTAGACCATTGCTTTTTCATTTTCCCCCCAGTGATACTTCTTCATTATCCCTTCTTCATGGTGTTAACTGTTATCCTTTAGTGTTATCTCATGTTATCTGGGTATAAGGGATAACA
>Ga0180007_10007101_pt1 | contig 10707 bp, 16 predicted proteins | sample MM_PC_MetaG_FD_121122 | JGI IMG/M metagenome (GOLD analysis project Ga0180007, IMG submission 121122) | Groundwater microbial communities from the Aspo Hard Rock Laboratory (HRL) deep subsurface site, Sweden - MM_PC_MetaG | ecosystem: Environmental > Aquatic > Deep subsurface > Groundwater...
TCGTTCTTCTTGTCTAACATATTTCACCTCTTGTTTGATTAGTCTGTGTATAACCAAGGCTTAAAACGAAAGTAGTAAATTTCGTCTCTGTACAAAAAATATCTACCTAGATTGTAGTATGTGTTTTCTTCTCGTGTTTCTTTGCGGTTTACGCTAAGGAGTTTTTTTAGAATTTTATTTGACCCATATAGTATAATATCGTTTTTGGTTATACTTTTAGATTTGTAACCTTGTTTTTCATAATTCCATAGAATTTTCTCAATATCGTCATATGACCATACTTGTGTTGTGTATAGATCTTTTTCTTTTAGTTTGCTCCAAATGTAATCTATGTATTCATTAGAGTATATGTTATACATGTCATTTTTTCTTATTTTAGTTCAGCGATAATTTTGGCGATTCCCTCGAAGATAGCTTGCAGTTTCTTTATTTTGCTTTCGAGTTCAGACATGTATTTCAGTTTATACTCTTCAAAGTTTTTCAATATTTCGTCTTTATTATCGAAGAGGTGTTTTATTTTTTCTTGTATCTCTGTGATTATGCTTGAGATGCTTTTAATAGATGCGTCTAGCGAGTCGGGCGAATTGTATTTGATGAACACTTCTTGTTGTGGGTCGGGGAATGTGACATCCAGCATATTGTTACTAAGTGCGCTTGTGAATGAACTCCCAACGCTATTGACACCGGCGTTAGTTGGCACGTCGAACAATTGTTCGGTATCACCTTTCTTAACGCCTATTTGTATGGCATTGCAATTAGCGGGTAGTCTAAACGAGAATTTTTTCTTTTCTGGGCTGGTTGGCGAGCCTTGGATTTTGTTCTCGCCAATGATTTTCTTCTCTATTTCTTTTATTTTCCCTTCTATCTGAGTGAATCTGTTATTTGTAACCAATTCTATTTGGTTTTTTAGCGTACTCAGCGCGCCTCCAGTCTCGTCAGAGGTTAGTTGAAGTATCATTTCCATTGATTTCTGCATGAGTGACATCGCTTCTTGGGCTTTTACGTTGCTCATTTTTTTTCTCCTCTTTTTTATGTTTTTATTTCTATATTATATACGAAAAAAAATCTATTATGTTTTTGGCACGTCTGCCTTTATTTTTGCGATCATCTCTTGCCAAAGGTTCGTGCCATTCACGCGATCCCAATAGATCATATCAAATTGCTCGCCAAGCGATGGAAATCTTTTCCGTCTCTCTTCGATATACCACACAGGATCATGGTTTGCCAAGATAGCTTGGGCTACGCCTTTTTGTTCCTCTGTGGCTTCGGGTTTAAAATCGATCCGGCCATCACTGGCACACCCGTCAATTGGGATGCCCGCCTTGACTAGTTCTGCATGTAATTTCGTTACGTTTATCAACATTTCCATATGCCTCCCATACCTGTCTGTATATCTGGACTACTGGCGCCATCTCCATACCATGTTGTTGTTCCTGTTGCTTCGCTTCTTTCCAACCATGCGTAATAATGAAATCCGAGTGGCACGAACTTCTGTAAGTTTGTGATAGCGCGAGAAATTGTGATGGCGGAGTCAGTTGTTCTTCCATAATTTCCTATACATAACGAATCTGTAGTAGTTCCATCTTCTCCAATACCTACATGGAATCTTACTGTACTGCCACTATTTGACGCGAAAGCAATTAAGTTCAAATCAATGATACTTTCTAATGCCCCATTGACAATTTGAATTCGGTTGGCGGCCGAATTATTAGCATTTCGATTGGTATCTGTTGTGTACGTCCATGTGTTCGTTGCTTCTGCTACCCGAACGCTCTTTTCTACTTGATTGTAAAAATTGTGAACAAACCGTTTCAAAACACTATCCTCAGTAGTATTTGTGCCGCTAGCTCGTATTGTTGCAACGCGCATTCTTGTATGATCCGCGGATTTGACCTCGACACCATCTTGATATGCTAGTGCATCCGTGCGCGTAGTGTCTGTAGCCCATGCGGCGCTAAGTTCTAACGCAGGTACTCCCGCATTCAGATACGCGAATACGTCATAAATCTTGGCGTCGGTAAGGCTTAGTGCCAGCGGTGTTTCAGTAAGCGCATAATATTTCCAACTAGTGCCATCGAACATCCGTACAATATTGCCTCTTGGCGATGGAGTCCAATATATATTGGCCGCGGCGGTAACATCTGCCGTTGTGACGTATACGCCAGTTGTTGCCGTTATGCGAGCTTGAACGATATGGGGTAGATTGGGGGCGATAATAGAAGGAAATGTCGACTCCACAGTGCTGCCGTCTAAATTCCGATATATTCCCATAGATCACGCTCCTGGGGGCATTGCCCCCCCGATCATATTAGACTAAAGGTTTTACAAATCCTACAATAACAAAGCCAGCACCTGCGGCAGGTATGTTGGCAACAGCTACGCGAACGACGCTTGCAGCAGCTTCCCAAGAACTATCTTGATCCTTTACATAAATGCCAGCGATAGTTGCGGTATTGTCGGTTGTGGCTTGGCACAACGTAGCAGTGCTTGTGCTTCCCACAGTAATAGTTGCGCCTGCGCTGTAGGGGGTTACGACTTTAACCCAGCAATAACGGATAATTGCATTTGCGGGAATTTGGGCGATAGAATCTTGAGATGCAGCGTTTGTTATTGCGAATCGGATTTCTTTTACTGTGCCTGCGGGGGTAGAAATTTCAAACCATAGAGAGCCATCAGCGTCCCAGATATACATTGTGTCTGCCTGAAAAATCACTGTGCCGCCGGACAAAGCGTCTGTGATTACAATTGTTCGCCCCTCAACCGCAGCAACTATAACCATATTGCCTACGCTAGTACCGTCGTCATACAGAATATCGCCGATGACAGCGCCAGTTCCTGCTGTTGAGACCACTACCCATCCTCTAGCTGCTGTATTTGCAGGCAACGCGGCGCTACAGTTCGCTTGCCTTTTCACAATTAGGGGTTTTTCTAAGGAGTCTACATAATATTTATTTGTAACATCCGTATCGCCCACGGGTGCGAGACATCGTAGAATCACCAAAGCGTTGTCATCCGAATTTTTCGCTTCAATTACGCCACTATTGTTTTTCAATTGCGGGCCGGTTGCGCCGCCAATTTGGAAAAGATTGCCTATGATACCTGTAAAATTTTTTAAAATACCCATTTTATAAAGTCCTTATTAAGTTTTTATCTTTAGAAGTTTTTTTTATGTATTTTAATATGATTCAACAATGACTTTACCAGCGCCGCCTGCTGATACGCCCGCGAAATATGCGATCATGGTTTCTATTCCTGCGGATGTCCTATAGACATCGAACAGGTATTTATTTGTTTCTGTCAGGTCGCAGTCTGTTGTGGCAACGATTTCGATTGGATTTAGTGGGAACCCGACAGAGATTGTAAAACCAGGATCGAACGCGGTTTCCACGATGATCGTTACGAATTTTATTATTGTGCTAATAGCCAGTTGTTTGATTACTTGTGATGGGCCCGAATCTTTATCGAAGTTCAGAATTTCCTTAACCAGCGGTATGTGTTCAGGGTCGAATTCCTGTATGGGTGTTCCTCTGCCGGTATCTAACTCGAAAAATTTTCCTAGTGTCATATATGTTTTCCTGGCTTAGTTAGTGGTTTAGATTTTAATGATATAATTTACTGTTCCGAACGGTGCGTTATTTAACGACGTTGATGCTGCTCCACCGCTTGCGGTATTGCCAACTGCGGCTGATGTGTTTCCTACTGCTACGTCGGTGCTGCCTGCTGCTTGCGATGTTAATGGCGCAAATCCTGGTGCTGTGCCTCCGGCTGTGGTATTGGCATCTGTTGAATCGATAGTTCTTGAAATTGTAGATGAGCCAAATGGAGGAAATGAGGGTGGAAAATCGGATATGTTGGATATTTGTCCTGCTGGTGCTGATGCGTTGCTGATAGACCACGACGGCACTTCGTGTTGGTGAAGAGCCATACCGTGAGAGTGACTATTCAAGTCATGGACGTGGCTATTTAGATCGTGGGCGTGTGCTGCTCCTATGTGAGTATGGTCGATGTTGCCACCATAACCACCTAGAGTAGAGCCTGTACCAGCCGCGCCTTTGCCTAATGGGAATCTTTGTCTCATATCTGGGATATTGAATGTGGTAACGCCATCGCCTGGCCCCCATCCAACATCGATAGCATCAAATAGTGCAGCATAAGTTGTTCTGGATATGGCGGAGCCATCACATAGCAGGTATCCAGTAGGTACGGATGCGCCCCCGTATGGAAACATAATACCTGCCGGAATAGAGATTTCTGGTGGAAGGAACATAGCCATAATTTTCTTCCTAAATAACGTATTGTATTGTTAGTGTGCCGGTAATTGTGGTTGTAATTGGTGCGAAATCAAATGTTGTGTTTGCTACCAATCCGAGCGTATTTCCGTCTAAGAAGTTAATGACGTTAAATGCGACTTTGGCTTGGCCTTGTATGCCTCCGATGGTCAATGTCGCGTCTAATGCGGCTGATCCGATAGGTACGCCGTCTACTGTGGGTCGCAGGTATATCGTGCCTGCCGTGATTGCCGTGTTCGCTTCGATGGTCACGGCCAGGATACTGCCATCGTAAACGCGGTACAGTTCAGTATCTTGCCCACCTTCTTCATATAGTGGCAAGTTTACTTGGCTTATACCTATTCCGCTAATATATTGGAATCTTAGTTCTTCTATCATTTTTGTAGGTTGTATTAAAATATGGGTACTTGGTTCGTTTGATTCTGGAGGTAAAAACATGGACATAGTTTTTATCCTTTTATCTACAGGTCTTAGACCCATAGAAATACAGTCTAAAGATTGTTTGGGCAACCGCTCCGTTTGTGTATCTTATTCTGAACAGCGTAGGTGCGATAATGGGTATTCCGAATCCAAGCGGGTCGCTTGCTGTATATGAAAATGACTGGACTCCATCATAGTTTGTGCCGTCAGAAGAGAATTCCCATTGCAATGTCCCTGACTGGTCGGCAAAGCAAGTGCCTGTAATGTAGTTATAGCCTTGCACCAAGATACCCGTTGACAGATATGTAGCGCCTATTATCAAAGGCGTTACTGTGTTTCCGAGCAGTGTTTGGTCATAATCCACAATTACAGGTATAACGAGTCCTGGCATTATTCCGAATAACTCTACAAATATTACTTCGTCTCTTACAATGGGATTAGACATATTTTTTCTACCTTATTGTGCTAGATTGTTTTTGCAAGTAATATGTTACGACGCTTGGATAAGATATTGGTATATCAATTGTTTCAGGTTTGCTTGTCGTCTGCATTCGTATTTTGTTTAGTTCTTTTTTCTTTTCAGTGTCCAGGTATATCCAATATATCATTACGCCGCTAACTGCCACTCCTGCGATATCGCCTATGGTCATTTTTTGTTCCTTTATATTATTGCTTTTATAATTCTGTAAAACTATCTTGTTGGTGCCAGTAATAGCTCAATTTCTTTTCTTCTTTAAAACGTTCTAGTTTTGTTTTCATTGCTACTTGTATGTGGTCGTATATTTTGTTTAGTTCTACGAATGTTTCAATTGCTAAGTTTTTTTCTATTGCTTCTTCCAATAGTTGATCTAATTGTGGCGAGTCTATTTCGTCTATTCTTTCGTTATTTTGGATATATGTTTTGATTGTATATAGAATTTCTATCCCATCAGTTTTAAAGTTTTTGAAGTTATCATTTTGGGGTTGAACTCGAGCGTATATTCTTTTGAGATCTGTTAATATAAATTGAATAATATTGAGTTTGGGATATGTTATAGCAGTTGTTGTAGTCTCTGTTTCGTTTGTGGTAATGATAGGACTATATTTGGTATTGCCATCATGTCCGGTCCCTTGCTTTGTCGTTTCTATTTCAAACGGGTATTTCCACCTGTATAGCTCTTGTGCAACGATGCCGAAGATATTGCCAGCGAATATCCATTTACCCAATTTCTCGGGCACTACAACCTTGAGCAGTGCGAGATACAAGATGGATATTGGATAGCTTACTAATCTAGGGCTAAAATCAGGCGGTTTTATTTCGCCAATGATCGGCGCTGTTGCGATAGTTTTTTTTTGGAATTCGAGTATTTTCCGTTCTGTTGTGTCTTTCAGGAACGCGCTTGTCAGGCTTCCGCCCACGAATCCAGTGTAATCTATCGCTTTGCCCGATTTGATTGTGTCTATTAATGGACTTTCAGGGATCAACTGTTTGTCTTTATTTTCTATTGCTTTTTGGGTTTTCCATTGTGTTTTCGGGAATCTGAGCGATTGCATGACTTTTCTGATCCTTCCGTTTTTTTTTAGAGCAATGATTTATCTAATATTGATTTTACTCTCTCTGCTGGCAACCCGGTTAATTCTGATATTTTATCGATTGCTTCTCTTGCGTTAAGACTTCTATATGACCATGCTATCGTTGTGCCATATTTATATGCTGCGACGATAGGAATGACATCCCACCAAGACGATTCTGTTTTTTCTGTTTCGTTCCAATATAGTTTTTCTTTGTTGTAGGATGTAATCCATGTGTTTATTATTGGATAGTATGATTCTGGTATTGCTGGATTGTTTCTGTTTTTAGTTTCCATATTCATAAAATTGATTATAGTCATTCTATGTTCGGGAATTTCAGGTCCCTCTATTGGATATTGTCGTATTTCACCTTTTGCAATATCGTAGGTTTCTTCGACTTTTTGTACTAATGGATGATATTCGGCAATTGTTTCTACAGTTTCCATAAATCCTTGTTCTTGTTCTTGTTCTTGTTGTACTTCTGGTGTCGTTTCTATTTCAAAAGGGTATTTCCATCTGTATAGCTCTTGTGTAACGATGCCGAAGATATTGCCAGCGAATATCCATTTACCCAATTTCTCGGGCACTACAACCTTGAGCAGTGCGAGATACAAGATGGATATTGGGTAGCTTACTAATCTAGGGCTAAAATCAGGCGGTTTTATCTCGCCTATGATTGGTATGGTTGCGATAGTTTTTTTTTGGAATTCGAGTATTTTCCGTTCTGTTGTGTCTTTCAGGAATGCGCTTGTCAGGATTCCGCCCACGAATCCAGTGTAATCTATCGCTTTGCCTGTCTTAATCGTATTCATGAATGGATTTTCAAGGATCAATTGTTTGCCTTTATCTAGTCCGAATTTCTTTATGATTGCGTTTTTATGGTAATCCAATAATTTTAGTGGAAGTGTTATTTTAGGATGGGATTTAACCCACTTGAGTGCTTCTTTGGCTTTCCATTGTGTTTTAGGGAATCTGAGTGCCTGGATAACTTTTTTTAGTTTTCCTTCTTCTTTTTTCGGCTCGCCCAAGACACTTCCAAAAATGCTATAGATTTCTTTTTTGGGTTTATGTCTAAGTTGTTTCCATCTGTATTCGCCAGGTTGGAATATTTTCGGGTCTTTTATGCGATATGCTAAGTAATTCTTAGTTGGTTCTAGTCCAGGCATTTTTTTACTGTCCTTTGGAATATTTCGGTTTCACATTCGTTTTCGTCTATCCAATGCAATCTATTTTTTTTGAGATATAGCTTCCCCTGTTCAGCTAGGCAACTTATATCTACTTCATGTTCAATATCGGAATTTCCCTTATATTTCGGTTTCTCGTCTTTTGTGCAATGTGCGATGAGCAGTGTTATCCCTTGGGTTTTCTCGTGTATTTCAGCTATTTTCTTGACATCGAACCCAACAATGGTGATGCTGTCAACGAATACGTTCTTAACTGCGTAACTTTCTATTATCTCCATGGGGTTTTTTTTCATATTGTCGATAATGAAAAGATTTTCGTTATTATCTATATTGTTATTGATTATTTTCTTCTTGAGCGTTGCGGAATCCGCTTTCTCTTCGAGCGATAGAAAGAGCGTGTTTTTGCCCATGTTGGCTAGCGCATTGGCGAATTTCAGCGCGAATGTGCTTTTGCCGCCACCAGGCTTACCGTAAAGCAAAATGGATACTTTTTGAGGCAGTTCGCCAAACATCTCGTAGCCTGGTATTGTTTCGTATTTGATATTATTTTGCAGGATGTCATTAACCGTGACCACATTCCTTTTCTTCTGGATTTTCTCTTCGGTAACGCATCCGTCAGGCACATCAATAACGCATGACAGAAGGCAATTACATTTCCCCGTATCCTTTTTTTTACCGCAACTCAAGCATATTTTCATTTTTCTACCTTAACACGTACTTGACGCCATCGCCATCGGTTTTCTCGTAACTCTGGGATGTAGACGAGTCCGGCACATTGCCCCTGCCCATCGAGATGAAGAAGTTCTTAACAGAAGTAAGTAACTGGATGATTCTGTTGATGTTTATGTCTTTTTTAAGTAATTTCTGTTTCTCTTCTAATAATTTCTTGCTCATATCGTTATACCTATTAGTTTTCGATATGATAATAGAAGTTGCTCTATTCAAATCTACTGATACCAAGTCTAAAGTGCTTATGAACTTATCTTCTTCGTCTAGAATATTGCTCTCGAATTCAATCTGTTTCTCGACGTACTCGTTATCCATGCCCATTTTCTCTAGTTCGGATATTTCGTCATATTTCGATTCGATAACGGTTTCTTCTTCGGCCTGCATTTCCGCGAGGACTTGTTTGGCCAATGCGAAATTGGCATCTACTTGGTTGGACATATCAATTAGCTGCTGGTCCCAGAACTTTTTACTTGCTACCGCCTCTTGCGCAAGCTCCTCTCTCTCTCTTTGCAGTTCTGCCTCTGCGCGTTGCTCTTCTAGTTCGTCTATCTCGTCGTAGACGAACCAATAATCACCAACTCTTATATTAGCTATTTGCCCGCCATGGTAAGACGTGACCATTACGCGCCAATATGTTTTTTGTGTTAATATGCCTAAAATTCCAATGTTATTACCTAATAGTTCTATTGCTTTCTTTAGCATTTCGGTACTTGTCGCCAATATTCTGGGCCAATTATTCTCTAGTTTTTGGATATCTGCTGGCAAATTGGTTACTAAGTAATTCAAATCTGCATCGCTAAGACTACCAAAATTAAATCCGTGCAATCCTTGTCCAAATGCATAATTATATAGGAGCTTAAAAGCGGGGAAACTCTTGCTTAGAGCATTTAGCAAAATTTGTTTTTCTATATTGTCATTGAATATTTCTGATGCTGGCGGTGGATAGAGCGTGTTTATTGAAGGGTAATACCATTTCCAAAATGTTTCAGGATCGACAATATAGAACAGATCACCTATTTGCGAAACGGCAGTATTGTAGATTTCTCTATCGAAATATGTGTTTGATACAACACCGGGCAGATCGAGAAACTCTGCTCTTTCAGGCAATGCTCCTCCGTGTTCTCTTTTGTATTTTTCTAATGCTTCACGAAGTTGGTCATTGGTTGCGTTGGGACTAAGTTGTTTTGCAGCTAAAAGAATTTGCAATTCTTTATATGGATCAGCCATAGGTGTTTATTCCTTTACCGCAACTCTTTTTCGGCGACTACTGCCTAATCTGATCCCGACTGTAGTAACGCATATAGCAAAATCACCATCTCTATCTTTTATTCTTCCTTGGTTTTCTCAAGTGTTTTGACATAGGAAAAAAAAGCTATTGAGGTATATGGTACGATTACGCCAGTGCCCAAGAATAGGAGTAGTCCTTTCTGTAGCAAGTTGGTGTGTGACCAATGTTTTCCGATACTGTTTTTGGTATCTTTGAGTAGGTTGACGAACCTGGGCGTTGTGAGGAACATGGTCGTTCCGAGCGCAATACCTAGAAATATCATGCCCAGGTTAAGTTTGACTTCAACTGGCACGTTAGTGTTTTCCGGTATTTTGAGATAATCCATTACGCATGACTCCTCATTTTGAAGTGTATCTTAACTGCTGCGATAAACCCCGACAAATTCTCTACTCGCATCCTGGCGAATTTGCCAGCGAGTGGGTAGTTCCGTTCCTCTGCCGTACCTGCTAGAACCGGGAAACTTCTTGAATAATCATAAACTGCTGGCAGTCCAGATTGGTCGTCAATGCCCATATCTATATAGACAGTAACGTCGTTATTACTGGTTACAATCCCGTATATCAAGACGTTGCCGTCTATTGGCGTGGGGTGTGTGCTGGAAAGTTCCGTTGCGCCATTCGCTATATTACCAACAAAGTCCATAATTACAACAGGTTCCTGGATCATTTTTGTGTTCTCCTCTTTACGTTATCATGAAGTATCGCAGTACTTCGGCTTTGCTTCTGCCTTTCATTTGGAAGTACCAACCATAGACATATAGTCTGATCCCATGTGGGTAGAAATCCGATTGGTTTTTAATTTGCCATTTTATTGTATCGTTTTCGAATGCGATCCCGAAACTGCGAGTATCTGTTGGCGTGAAATTATCGTGGAATCCTGTCCCTGTAACATTGGAGATGGTATCGAGTGGCAATCCAGGCGTTCCGCTCGTTCTTGTTTCCGATATTAGCTCGACTGGTGCAGACGGCGTTGTTGCTGACGGCTCTGCCTTCCCTGACGAGAAAACGGTTACATTGCCGAGATATAGCGAAACATTTAAATCTTGTCGCGCTTGTGCTGAGAAATGCTCTATTTTTGCACTTGCTAATCGGAAAGCGTAATTTCGAGGCACAACGAATACTGTCAATGTCGTTGTTGTACTTGGCAACAAGTTCCGTAGTTGCGGCGAAAACGAGAGCTGAGTACCTTCGACTGGTTCGATGTCGAATCCGCCCAGTTGGACGCTGAACCGTAGTTTCTCTGCCAA
>Ga0180007_10007102_pt1 | contig 10706 bp, 6 predicted proteins | sample MM_PC_MetaG_FD_121122 | JGI IMG/M metagenome (GOLD analysis project Ga0180007, IMG submission 121122) | Groundwater microbial communities from the Aspo Hard Rock Laboratory (HRL) deep subsurface site, Sweden - MM_PC_MetaG | ecosystem: Environmental > Aquatic > Deep subsurface > Groundwater...
ATTCAGTTTACGAACGGCCAGGTATTCCAGAATACGTTCCTTGACTTTTTCAAGCCCGAAGTGATCTGTATCCAGTACCTCCTTGGCTACAACCAGATCCAGGTGATCTTTACTGCTCTTTCTCCAGGGTACATCCAGAATCCAATCAATATAGGTACGGATAATAGTGGCCTCGGAGGAGTCGGGATGCATCATCTCCATACGACTGACCTGCTTTTTGGCCTCTTTACGCACGGGTTTCGGCATCTTGGTCTTTTGCAGCTTACGCATCAGATCATCAATTTCCTGGCCGCGCTCGTCTCCGTCACCAAGCTCTTTCTGCAGGGCATGCAGTTGTTCACGCAGGAAGTACTCGCGCTGAGACTTGCTCATTTCTTCCTTGGCGTCCGACTGGATCTTGGCCTGCACCGTGGACACCTCGAGCTCTTTGGTCAGCAGTTCGTTGACCAGCTTCAGACGTTTGGCCGGATCAAGTTCTTCGAGAATAGATTGGGACTCGGTGATCTTCAAACGCAGATTTGAACCCACGAGATCGGCGAGCCGGCCTGGCTCCTCAATATTATTGATAATCATCATGAGATCTGCAGAAAGAATGCCACGCAGAGACATAATTTTCTCCGTCTGCTCACGAACAGTGCGCATCAGGGCCTCTATCTCTACGTTCACCTCTTCCACTTCACTTTCCTGAAGGACATCGATCTTGACCTGAAAATGCGGATCGGTGCTGACATATTCCTTGATTTTTGCCTTGGCAACGGCCTGGACGAGAACCTTGAGCCGGCCATCGGGAAGTTTCAGGGTCCGCATAACCATGCATACCATGCCCACATCATACAGATCTTCCGGCTTCGGATTGTCACGGGTGGCATCCTTCTGAGTGACCAGCATCAGCAGTTTATCAGCTTCCTGGGAGGCGTTTACGGCATCCACCGAACTGGGACGCCCGACAAACAGAGGAATGATCATGTAATTAAAGACGACTACATCACGCACAGCCATCATCGGCAGTTCATCAGGAATGACCATATTCTCATGATTGGTAAAATCATCCATGCCAATGGATAATGAATCATTAAATTCCACAACAACCTCCTAGTATAGAGAAAAACAGAATATCTTAACCCTGCCTCTCAATATCACCTGGTGAATAGTTCACCCAAAAATTTTATATCCATAAATAAACAGAATTGTCAAAATATCGCGAAAACTTAAACATTGCCTATATTGAAGTCAAGCTGCCAATCACTTCCTGGTCAGTTTCCCCCCTTTTTTCTTGTAAATTTTCACATTTTCCACCATACTGTGCCATCGTTCACTAATACTTTCCACGAATTTTTATTTCCCAGATCCAGACAAAACCATGCTGACTACACAATCTTTTTTTGATCTCTCCCTCTTCCCGCACGCCTCCCTCTTCGCAAAAACCAAGCCGGTATGGGAAGCACTGAATACGCTAACTGCATACATGGATAAGCACAACTATCCTAAGCTGACCAGCCCCCTGCTCCCGGATAGCACCCCTCTGCCAGTGAGCATCATACTCCATCACGGAAATATTCTCTCCACCGTTGGCTATAGTATCGAGTATGGCAATACAACAAAAGGCGGATTATCAGTCAAAATGGGTGATATTGAACTGACAGGAGCCTCAGTAATTATGGCAGGGGCCATTCTCGTTGGCAAAAAGATTGATATCGGCGAGGGAGTTTTCATCGAAGGAGGCGCGTTGATCAAATCACCGGCCATCATCGGGGACTGCACAGAGGTGCGACAGGGAGCCTATCTCCGGGGCTACTGTCTTACAGGAAAAAGCTGTGTTATCGGCCACACCACCGAAGTAAAACACTCCATATTTCTCAATGATGCCAAAGCCGGTCATTTTGCCTATCTTGGCGATTCCATCCTCGGCCAGAACGCCAACCTCGGTGCCGGAACAAAATTTGCCAACCTCAAGTTTCTTGGCGGCAACATATCCATCCGAACGGAAAAGGGCCTCGTCGATACCGGCCGAAGAAAATTTGGTGCCATCCTCGGAGACCAGGCCCAGACCGGCTGCAACTCTGTCACCAATCCCGGGACAATAATCGGGCAAGGTGGAATCTTGATGCCCAACACCACAGCCCCCTCCGGCTATCATCCTCCGCAAAGCATCATACGCTAGATTTTTTTCTCTGCTGGCAGCAGGATATCGAACAGGGAACATCAACTTCTAAACCGTTTTTTCATGTCTTCGGTTCGCAGTTCCCTGTTCATCATTTTCTTTAAATGTTCCGCCAAGCCTCTCCCCTCCCCATCCCATAGATCGTTTCTCATTTTTATCAGAGCCGCATTTTTTCCTTGATTTTGTGCATAATACCATTATATTTTGTGCATTGGCACGATACGCGTGTCTATTTAAACCCTTTACTGTGAGGAAGCACCTATGAAAATAGCAATTTCAGCAACAGACAGCAATACGGGCTCTATGGTTGATCCACGCTTTGGCAGGGCAGCATGGCTCCTCATCGTAGACAGCGCCACCGGCGCCCTGATCGAGGCGATTGACAATTCCCAGAGCCGTGAAACTGCTCATGGCGCGGGGATCAGTGCTGCAGCCCTGATCGCCGATAAGGGCGTCGACGCCGTACTCACCGGAAGAGTCGGACCAAAGGCCCTGCCTATTTTAGAAAAGGCAGGGGTCAGAATGGTAAATGACGTCAGCGGCAGCATCCAGGAGGCTATTGCCCGATATGCTGGAAAAACGACTGAACCTGTTCCGCCGGAAACCAGTAAAACACCTGAGACTGCAGCGCCGACCCCCGGAGGGTGCGGTTGCGGCAAAGGTCAGGGCAAAGGAATGGGAGGCGGCCAAGGCCAGGGACGGGGTAAATGTCGCAGATAGGCAGCACAACAAGCGCGTAACAATTCACCAGAAACTTCATTTTTGAAAAAAACATCAGACTGTAAGAAGTTACCAGTGCCTCAGATAAGCGAGTGCCCTAAAACTGCACCTCTTCATTCTGCACGTTATACCATAGTTCTTCTCTATGTGAATCTCAATACGCACAGGGAGGGGGTACTGGTGAACTTTTACCGGAGAATAGCACTATGCAGATAACAGTGGCCAGCGGCAAGGGCGGGACCGGCAAGACTACGATTTCCACCAGTCTCGCCCTCTGTGCGGAAGCACCGGTGCAGTACCTGGACTGTGACGTGGAAGAGCCCAACGGCCACATCTTCCTCAAACCGAAGCTTGATTACAGTGAAATCTGTTCGGTGCTAGTCCCGAAGATTGATGAATTATGTTGTACGGCCTGCGGCAAGTGCCGTGATATCTGCCGATACAATGCCATTGTCCAGTTTGGCAAAAACGTGATGACTTTCCCTGAACTCTGTCACTCCTGCCTGGGTTGCTTCCTGGTCTGCGCCGATGAGGCAATCGGGAAAGAAAGAAGAGAGATAGGGGTGCTCCAATCGGGAATGGCCGGCAAGATCGACTTTGTTCAGGGTCGACTCCGAATCGGAGAGGCCATGGGTGTTCCTTTGCTCAAGGCTGTGAAGAAAAAAGCGAACAGGGCAAAACTTGTCATTATTGACGCCCCGCCAGGCACATCATGCTCCTTTGTGGAAAGTATCAATGACGCCGACTACGTCATTCTGGTCACGGAACCTACCCCCTTCGGTCTCCACGATTTGAAACTCGCAGCCACCGTACTGCGGAATTTCAATCTGCCGGGCGGTGTCATCATCAATCGCTCCGACCTGGGAGATGACCGGGTAGTCCAGTGGTGCAGAGCCGAGGGCATACCGATTCTGCTGCAGATCCCCTTTCAACGTGCCATTGCAGAGGGATATGCCCGGGGCAGAAACCTGGTGGAGACAGTCCCGGAGCTGTGCGACAGTTTTCGTGATCTCTTGAGAAACCTGAATATGACAATCGGCTGTTGATGGAGAAAAGAATGAAAGAAGTCCTTATATTAAGCGGAAAAGGCGGGACCGGCAAAACCAGCATCGTCGGCTCCTTTGCCCATATGGCTGAAAACAAAATCCTGGTAGACTGCGATGTCGATGCTTCAGACCTCCACCTCCTCCTTGCCCCTCGCCCCAGAGAGGAACATGATTTCTACTCCGGCATCAAGGCCCGTGTGGTTACTGACAAATGCAGCGCTTGCGGCCTCTGTGCCGAACTCTGCCAATTTGAGGCCGTGACCATGACGGAGACAGCAGCCATCTCCTCCTTTTCCTGCGAAGGCTGCGGCGTCTGCGCCCATTTTTGCCCGGAACAGGCCATTGTCCTTGATGAAAACCACTGCGGCTCCTGGTATATCTCGGACACTGCTTACGGGCCACTGGTTCACGCGCAACTCTTTGCAGGGGAAGAGAACTCTGGGAAACTGGTCTCCTACATCAAGAATCAGGCACGGCAACTGGCAGAAGCAACTATGGCAGAACTCATCCTCATCGACGGTTCCCCCGGCGTGGGCTGTCCGGTCATCGCCTCTCTTTCCAATGTTGACATGGCACTCATCATCACGGAACCCAGCCTGTCAGGACAGCATGACCTGGAGCGGGTCCTTGACCTGGCCAACCACTTCAAACTGCCTGCCATGGTCTGCATCAACAAATGGGATCTCCACCCTGAGATGAGCGGGGAAATCGCAGGAACCTGCCATACACGTGGCGTGGAGATACTGGGAAAAATCCCCTTTGACCAGATGGTTGTCACGTGTCAGACTCAGGGTGTCCCGGTAACTGACAGCTGCAACAGCCTAGCAGCTTATTCCATCCAAAAGCTCTGGAATCGACTACAAAAAAAACTATAAAACAACTTTCAGTTTTCAGTTTTCAGTATTCATTGATCGATGTTCAGTGTTAGAATACTCTCGTAAATGTCTGATCATAGATACCAACTTTGGGAGAGCTTCTTATGACCATCATCAAAAGCCAGGACTTTACCAGCTCGATTGCCGAAAGCCTGCAATACATCTCATACACACACCCCCGCGACTTTGTCCAGGCCATGGCCCGGGCCTATGAACTAGAGGAAAGCCAGGCAGCAAAAGACGCCATGGCCCAGATCCTCATCAACTCCAGAATGGCAGTCATGGGACAGCGTCCCATCTGCCAGGACACCGGCATTGTCACGGTCTTTCTCAAAGTTGGTATGAACTGCCGTTTTGACACCAGTCAGAGTATTCAGGAACTGGTGGATGAAGGAGTGCGGCAGGCCTATCTCAATTCTGACAACCCCCTACGGGCCTCGGTGGTTGCCGATCCGGCCGGTAAGCGGCTCAACACCCGTGACAATACCCCGGCAGTCATCTACACCGAGCTGGTCACCGGCTCCACCATTGACATTCGCATTGCCGCCAAGGGTGGCGGTTCGGAAAACAAGAGCCGTTTTATCACCCTTAATCCCAGTGATTCAATTGTCGATTGGGTGGTTCGTACCGTTCCCACCATGGGCGCAGGCTGGTGCCCTCCGGGAATCCTGGGCATCGGAATCGGAGGTACAGTGGATAAGGCCATGGTGCTCGCCAAGGAGTCACTGATGGAACCCATTGATATTCAGGAACTGATGGCCAGAGGTCCTGCCAACAGAATCGAAGAGCTACGCCTGGAGATTTATGAAAAGGTCAACGAACTGGGAATCGGGGCACAGGGCCTGGGCGGCCTGACTACGGCTCTGGATGTTAAGATCCTTGACTGCCCGACCCATGCCGCATCTCTTCCCGTGGCCATGATCCCCAACTGTGCGGCCACCCGTCACATTCACTTTACTCTTGACGGCACCGGACCTGCTCAGTTTTCCCCGCCTCGCCTGGAAGACTGGCCGGAGATCAAATGGGAAGTAGGCAAAGGCGTCAAACGTGTACAACTCGACGGAATCACTGCCGAAGAAACCGCTTCCTGGCAGCCGGGCGAGACCCTGCTCCTCAATGGTACGATTCTCACCGGTCGCGACGCAGCCCATCGCAGGATACAGAGTCTGCTCAATGCAGGTAAGCCCCTGCCCAACGGCGTTAATTTCAAAGGGAAATTTATCTACTATGTCGGCCCGGTGGATCCCGTCGCCGGCGAAGCCGTAGGACCGGCCGGCCCCACCACCTCCACCCGCATGGATAAATATACGGAGATGATGCTCAGCCAGACCGGCCTCATGGGCATGATCGGCAAATCAGAACGGGGAGATGCAGCCATTGATTCCATCCGCCGCCACGGTGCTGTCTATCTTATGGCCGTAGGCGGGGCTGCCTACCTTGTATCCAAATCTATCAAAAAAGCAAGGGTCGTAGCCTTCGAGGACTTGGGGATGGAGGCAATCTACGAATTCGAAGTCCGGGACATGCCGGTTACAGTCGCAGTTGACAGCCTTGGAGAATCCGTCCACAAGACAGGCCCTGCCCTCTGGAGCCAGAAAATACGGGACTATCGAGAGCGTACGTGACAGTTGACAAGCATTTCCTTTCGTTGTTGACAGTCAGGACTCCAGAGTGGATTGACCATGGAATTTGCTGCCCATCGAATATGCAATTTTTTACATTTTTTTATCTTTATTTTTTCCTAGGTTAGCCAGGCCAGGGGAAAAGCAATTGTAGCTCGAATCAAGGTGTCAACAGGAGCATCATGATAAAAACACCCAAAATCTGTTGGTTCAGGGGAAATTTATTTTCCACTCTGCTATGGACAATTCTTCTTACACTTTCTGCCGGCTGCAATCAGAGTATAGCGAGTACTCTTCGCATAGATACAGGTTTTACTCCTTCTTTTACCGATCACTATCAAGGAGATTTTGTCTATATCAATGGCATCCGGGAGCAAAAAGATGGAAAAGTCCTGGTCGCCGGTTGGTTTGAGACCGTTAACGGCGTCAGCCGCCGCGGCATTGCCCGCCTCAACGGCAATGGTTCATTGGATTTAAGCTATAATCCGGGGAGCGGTATCGACAATGAGATTAAAGCCATTAGCCTGCAGGCCGATGACCGGGCAATCCTGGCCGGTAATTTTGAGATCGTAAACGGCGTCAGCAAAGAAAATCTGGCCCGGCTCAATCTTGACGGCTCTGTGGATACCTCTTTTACTGCCTCGGCCGATTCACCGGTCTGGGCCATGGATATTTCCGGCGATATGATCACCATTGGCGGCCAGTTTTCCGTAGTCAACAGTGTTGGCATGAAAAACGTGGCCCGCTTGAATGCTGATGGCAGCCTGAACAGCAGCTTTAATTCATACATAGGAGTGACCTCTGGAAGCGGCAGTCATTGGGTTCGTGCCGTGGCCACCATCCCCACCATTATCGATATCTTTGGCACGCGAGCCGACAAGGTCCTGGTGGGAGGGGATTTTACCTCTTTTGATTACTCTTCCTACAACAGGCTGGTCCGTCTGACCAGCACCGGTGCCGTAGATACCTCCTTTTCCATAGGTACCGGCTTTAACGATTACAGCGTAGTCACGTCCCTTGCCGTACAACCCGACGGCAACTACCTGGTGGGTGGAACCTTTACCAACTTTAACGGGACCCCCCGTTTTGGAATCGCCCGCCTCCTCAGCACCGGCGCACTGGACACCTCCTTTAACTGCGTTGTCAGCGGCGGCTATAGAGAGGTGGATTCCATAGCTCTGCAGGAGGACGGCAGGATTGTCATCGGCGGTAATTTTACCACGGTAAACGGGGTGGCCAGAATGAATGTGGCTCGCCTGAATCCGGACGGCAGTCTCGACATGGACTTCAATCCCGGTGCCGGTGCTGACGACACCGTAAAAACAGCCATTTCCACAGGCCAGGGTCAGATTCTCCTTGGCGGCTTTTTTACTTCGGTAAACGGTGAAGACCGGGCACATGTGGCCCGCTTCAACGGCGATCCCTCCATGGCCGGCGGAGCAGCCAACCCCTACACCGTCTTTGCAGGGGGCAAGGATGACTGGAAGCAAATCAATCTGCCCAGGCCCGCCGTAAATAGCGGCACCCTCGACCTGCTGGTAGAAGGAACCCTCTATTACCTTTCAACCGTGGGTCCGCCAGTCTATCTTCGTCTCACCTATAATTCCAACCTGCATAAACCTTCTTCTATCAGCTTTGGTAAACGCTGGAGCTTTCTCTATGAATCCTCAATTCTCCGCCAAAGCGACAACCAAGTAGTTCTCCGAAAAGGTACCGGGGAAAAAGAGACCTACACCAGCCTGATCAATCTGACCACTGCAACACCCGCCAGCCCGATCACCCTGAGCCCGGCAAAAGGGACATTCAATCAGCTGATCTGTTATGGAACCTATTGGGAGTACAGAGAAAAAGATACAAAATACACCTACAGATTTGACGAACTAAGTTCTGCCTTGCCTGCCTATTTGACCAGTATCAGCGACCGAAACGCCAATACCGTGACCATTACCACAGACCTCAACACAGGCCGTATTCAGAAGATTATCGGGCCTGCCAGCAGGCAGATCAGTTTCACCTATAACCTTGCCGGTTATTGCAGCAAGATCACGGTCCCGGACGGACGGACAATCGAGTTCCTCTACGATGGATTCGGACAGCTCGTTCAGGTCAAGGACATGATTGGCTACCTTGGAAAATACACATATGATAACGGCTATATCATCAAAAGTGATCTGGGTGACACCAACTCCACCGGCGGTGGCCGTGAAACGACCTTCACCTATGGTGACAAGACCTGGGGCAATGGCAAATATGTCTCTGCAAGCCAGTCAGCAATGGGCAAGACCCTGATTACACCGGTTAACAACAGTGTCAATCAGGTGCAGTGGACCGACCCCCGGAGCCAGGTGACAACCATGAAGACAGAAAACGGAAGAACCACCGGTGTTGTTGACCCATCCGGGGCGATCCGCTCCTTGAGTTATGTAGAAGGGCAGCTCAGCAAGTACACCAGCGGCACTGGCAAAAACACCTCTTATGAGTATGACAGCCGTGGCAACACCACAGCCGTCACCGATGCCCTGGGCAAAAAAACCAGCTATTTTTACGATGGCCAAAACAACCTGATCCAGCGCCAGGACGCCCTCGCAAACACTACAATTTTCGATTACGACGGCAACAGCAACCTGAAACGGGTCCTCTATCCCAATAGCACTGCCCTTAATTTTGCGTACTCCCCCAAGGGCCAGTTAACGACGTATACCAATGCACGGGGAAAAATCACCGGCTACACATATGACAGCTACGGCAATCTGACAAAAATCACGGCACCGGATGGTAGCTTTGTCACCTATTCGTACTCGAGTACAGACAAATACAGTCGCTGTTATAAGATCACCGACAGCCGCCTCAATCAAAAGACCTACTCCTATGACAACAACAACCGGATTACAGCGGTATCCTACGGCAGCGTCATCCCCTATGAGGCCCAGGTTCGCTACAGCTATGACGCACTGAATCTCCTCTCCGCAACAGATGAGCTGGGCCGAACAACACGGGTGCAGCGCAATGACAGTTCTTTGATTACCTGGAGCTTTGATCCACTGAACAGGGCCACGCAGTTTCAGTATGACGCCAATGGCAATCTGACCCAACAGATCAACCCCCTGGGCCAGAGTATCAAGACCAGTTACAACGCTGCCAACCGACCTGTTCAGACCACCGATGCCATGAACAGAACCCTGCTCAGAAGCTTTGATACAGATGGCAACCTGCTCTCCATACGAGATGCCAATTTTCACACCACCAATTTCACTTACGACGACAACAACCGTCTGAAAACCATCAGAAATCCCCTGAACCAGGCCATCACCAAGACCTACGATGCTCTGGGCCGGGAGACAGAGACAGAAAACAGCCGCGGAATCAAGGTCATTCGTACCTACGACAAATTGGGCAATCTGCTCAGCAAATCATATGCTGGTTCAAAACAGGTCGATTACACCTATGACGCCGCCAATAATCTCCTCTCTGCCGACCACACTACCCTGGGCACAAAGACCTATACCTATAACGACAGCGGCCGGGCAGCGACCATCACCTGGCCGGACAGCAAAAGCGTCTCCTTTGGCTATAACAGCGAAGGACATGTCACCTCGCTCACCTATCCGGACGGCCTCACCGTCTCCTATTCCTATGACAGCTTCTGTCGGCGCAAACTGCCTGCCGAATTCCGACATGGTCCCCGCGATGATGTCAGTCCGCACAACGAAAAAAAGAATCAGGTCACCAGCATGTCCTGGCCAGGCGGATCCCTTATTACCCTGCAATACGACAAGGCCGGCAACCTCCTGAAGGAGAGCAGGTCCAACGGTACCGTTTCCAGCTACCTCTATGACGCAAATCGCAAGACCACTGCCATCGACCATAAGTATGGAACAACCAGTTTTCTGAAAATCAACAACACATACGACGCTGCGGGCAGGCGCCTTTCCTCCATTGACAGTCAGTCCCTGAACCCTCCACTCCCTGCCGGCGCGGAAACCATCAGCTATGACAATGCCAATCAGTTGCTTTCTTACGGTTCCACCGGCTTCAGTAATGATGCCGACGGGAACGTGACAGTCATCGGCGGCTCCTATGCTGCAAGCTACGATGCGGAAAACCGGCCTGTCACCACTACCATCAACGGAGTGACCACCACATACACCTTTGATGGCGAAGGGAATCCCTACCGTATTGTCAGAAACGGTGTTACTCATTTTTACCACTTTGATCATGGGGGACGCCTGTTATTTATCAGTGACATTGCCGGCACCATGGTCTCCCGTTTCATCTACCGGGG
>Ga0180007_10007103_pt1 | contig 10706 bp, 4 predicted proteins | sample MM_PC_MetaG_FD_121122 | JGI IMG/M metagenome (GOLD analysis project Ga0180007, IMG submission 121122) | Groundwater microbial communities from the Aspo Hard Rock Laboratory (HRL) deep subsurface site, Sweden - MM_PC_MetaG | ecosystem: Environmental > Aquatic > Deep subsurface > Groundwater...
AGCGTTCAAGCGTTCAAGCGTTCAAGCGTTCAAGCGTTCAAGCGTTCAAGCGTTCAAGCGTTCAAGCGTTCAAGCGTTCAAGCGTTCAAGCGTTCAAGCGTTCAAGCGTTCAAGCGTTCAAGCAAAAAGTGACCCTTTGGGCAATAATCGTCAATAGATTTTCGCTATTTTTTCCCATTTCTTCGCTTTGATAGCAGGCACATTTGCAATTTCCCATTCACTTATACTTTTTCAAAAAAAACGGGCGGCTGAAATCCTTTCAGCCGCCCGGGGTATGACTACGCAAAAAACGGTATTTTTTTATTTCTCTTCGGCGTGATTGGCCCGCATGGTTTTCGCCAGTTCCTTTATTTCGCCGAGATCCTTGGTCATCTCATTCCAGCCGTACCAGTAGGCGTAATCCGGATTAACATGGAAAAAGGCCTGGTAGGCGCGCATGCGGTGCTTCATATACATCTGCACCAGTACCTGGTCGATGTAGGACAGCCCGTCCAGATTCTCGTTCCAGTTGGCGCCGTTGGTATGCATGAAGGTCAGCAGGAACGGATAGTTATGCGGATAGCCTTCCGGTTTTTTGATGATGCCCTCTTTATACAGTGCGGCAACGGTCTCAATGGCATCAGCCATCAGCCTGTCTGCTTTCTGCAGAATGGCATCGCCCATTTCCAGCTGCTGCCGGCCATACTCTTTCGAATGGCATTCGGAGCATGTGGCGATCATCTGATCGCGCTCTTTTTGCCATGACTCCTGATCAAGTCTGGCCATCTTCACCGCCTTGACCGCATCAAAGATCGGAGTGGGTTCACCTGTCTCGGGATTCAATACACCCAGGGCCTTGAGGATGGTGACCCGGTCCGCCGCCGCCTGTTTGTCTTCCGGCAGAGGCAGCCTTACGCCGAGGAATCCCCAGGCCGTATGGTTGGCATGGTTGCCCTTCGGCATGTGGCAGTGCTGGCAGGTAGGCGCCACGGCACCTTCGGGCAGGCTTCCCTCAAGCTTGGCGAAATGGCGCTCACCGTGTTTGGAGCTTGACCACATCTCCCACTGGGGATGGTCATAACCCATGTGGCACTGCTGGCAGGCCCGCGGGTTCTGGGCCTCCTTCTTGGAGAAGCTGTGGCGGGTATGGCATTCATCACAGGAGTTATTCTGGTAACGGTAGCCTTTATCCCGCAGCTCTTTTTTCTGCTCTTCGCTCTTGATGCCCATGTTGTGACAGCCGCCGCAGCCACGGCCGCCTTCGATCAGCTCATCCGGGGCCATGTGGGTGGCGGGAATGGCATTGAGCGAGGTCCAGCCGAAATTATGCTTGCCGGCGGAAAACTGGTTGAACTGCTCTTCATGGCATTCGGCGCAGACCTTCTCGTCCGGCAGCTGGGCAAGCTTGTAGTCCTCGGCGGTCTTGTGCTGATCGCCGTGGCAGGTTTTACAGGTAACCTCCCCGCTCTCGGCATGCTTACTCACATTAAAATCCGCCACCTGGCCGGGGGAGATTTTGGTATGGCAGTCAATACATTCATCTGCGGCACAAAGTGCCGGCAGGGACAGCATACCGAGCGCTACTGCCGTCAACAGAAGTTTCCTCTTCATCATTTTCTCCTTTTTCTTGATTGATTCTCCTCACAAATGATGGCTTCGCAAAAAGTCATGACACCTAATTTTCGTGATTATCAAAGCCGGAGCAAGAATGATTTTCGCAAAACCCGCGAAAAAAATTAGGCACCTCAGTCTGGATGGTAGTTGTTGCAGGGGTGCCCCTTCACGGACATGGCGGTGCTTGATCCGGTTGTGCTTACCGGGAGACCTGCATTTGTCCAGGATTATGAATGACGTGCAGGTAATGAGGCAAGGGGCAGCAGAATAACGAAGCGTGTCATGCCGTTTTTCACCTCAATTTCGATATTGCCGTGGTTGGTGTGCACAAAACGATTGATGATATTCAGACCGCGCCCCTTGACCGCGCCCCGCCTCATCTTTTCCAGCCGCTCCGTCGGGATCTCGCCGGAATTTTCTATGACCAGTTGAGCCATGCCGTCCCTGCGGCCGACGAACAACGCCACTCTGCCCTCGCTCTGCTCGGCCACGGCGCGCACGGCGTTGCCCAGCAGATTATCGATCACCCGCTCAAGGCCAAAACGGGAACAGGAAACCATCAGCCCCAGCTCCAGTACCGGCTGCTGGACAGTGACCCTGATAAGCTTTGACTCGCGCACGACCTCCTCGATAATTCTGAACCGCATTGCGGCAACGGCCGAGAGTTCGACGATAGTCTCCCTACCCTCGCCGGTCATGGCCTGGGCCAGATCCTGCATGCGGGCGGCCTCGGAAGCCATGATATCGAGATAGCTTTTCAACTTGTTGCGCACCGACTCGAGGTCTTCATTTTCCAGCAACTTACGGGCCCGGTTGGCAAATCCTGCCACGGCGATTGCCGGGTTTTTGATGTCGTGCAGGATATCCCCGAAAAACTCGAGCTTGGAGGCCTTCATGATCTCCTTGCCGAAAAAGGTAATCAGCTCGATCTCTTCATCCAAGAAAAAATGTTTCTGTTTGGTGGCGTTGAATGCCAGGAGATGACGCACCTTGCCATCAACACTGAGGGGAAGCAGCAGAATGGAGTGGATATGATGGGCTATGCTGAATTCCCGCAACTGGCTGCTCATCAGGGAGCTGTGGGCCGGGTCCTTGATCAGCAGATAGGATTGGGTTATCCTCTCATACTCCGTGTCGCATTTTTGTTTTGTCCAATTGATGGCCGCCTGGAAATAGGGATGGTGCGCCACGGTAAAACTATGACCGGAATCATGATAACAGCCATCCTGGGGATAAGCCGCCTCAAGATTGATGAACTGCTGGTCCTCGGAAACGGTGAAGAGCGAACAGCTCTGCACTTCAATCATCTCTTTGAGTTCCGGGATCAGCAGTACGAAAAGATCTTTCAGCTTGATACCTTCCCGCCGGCTCAGCTTGACGAATATCTTGTTGAAAATGGTCTCTTTACGGCGATTCAGCTCCTCCAGATCAAGAATCTTCTTTTTGGCCAGGACAAAGCCGATACGGCGGGAGAGCAGTTCCGCATGAATGATCTCCAGTTTGTCGAATTGACGGTCATCCTCCTTGTAATAGATCTGCAGAGAGCCGAGCAGATCATTGCCTGGAGGCTTGGACATGGGCAGGACCAGGGGAACGGCCAGCAGGGAATTGAATCCCCAGGACTTGACCACATCCTTATTCTGGTAGAGGGGGTCCTTGAGAATGCTGGGCACGGCTATGCAGCGCTGCTCCTGCACCACTGAGCCGGAAATGGTATTTTTTACCGGTATGTCGGACATGCGCTGATAATCGGACACCCCGTATGAGCCAAAAGAGGTAAGTCGAAGGGTGTCGGGATCAAAAATGCGAATGGTGGCCGCATCAGCCGCAAGATTATGCACGATGCGCTCGGCCGCAACCTCAAGAATTTCCTTAAAGGAAAGACTCGGGTCGATGGACATGATTTCTTCAATTTCCTGAATAATGGTGGACAGAAACCAGGACTGATATTCCGATTCAACCGTATTGATCAGTTCCTGCAGTTGTCCCTCGTTCAGATTGCCTTTCCGGAGAAGATGCTGACTGAAAAAATCTTCCAGTTTTCTTTCCATGCCCGCCTCCTGTATTCAGATACTCACAGAAAATAGCCATCTGTCTCCTAACGGGAAACTACCTTTTTCCATCTTAAACTAACTATCAGTAATTTTACAGTTTTTCCTGCACTTTCTTTGAATTATTTTAATTTATTGCGACAAAATCGACAATTTTGGGATATATGAAGCAAAAAGGTATACTTTTTTGGCAATTGCGTCTCCCGCTTCTCTGTCTCTTGACTCCGGCTGCTCGCAGCGATAGATTGATCTGACCATGAACAAATTGAAACTCACTGTTTCCCATAACTGTACCCTGTCCGGCGCGCCGCCGGAGCTCATTGCCGTTCTCAAGAAAAAACTCACCCTGGTGAATCCCAAATATCGCGACGCATTAAAATATGCGCGCTGGATCGGCAAGAATCTCAAAAAGGAACTGCATTTTTATACCCTGACCGGCAGCGATATCGACTTCCCCCGGGGCTTCGGCAACCAGGCGGTGACGCTCTGCCGGAAATCAGGCTATGAGGTGGATATCATCGATCACCGGCGGCAGCTCGATCCGATTGATATTTCCTTCTCCGGCAGCCTGCGCACATATCAGGACAAGGCCTGCGACGCCATGCTCTCCCGGGAGTTCGGCGTGCTGGAGGCGGCCACCGGCAGCGGCAAGACCGTCATGGCCGCCGCCATGATTGCCGGACGCCGGCAACCCACCCTGATCCTGGTCCACACCAAGGAACTCCTCTACCAGTGGCAGGAACGCATCCGCAATTTTCTCGGTCTGGAACCGGCCCTGATCGGCGACGGCTCCTTTGCCGTGAATGATGTCACCGTGGGACTCATCAACACCGTGAAAAAACACCTCCATGAGCTGCCGGCCCGCTTCGGTCACATTATTGTCGACGAATGTCACCGCACCCCGAGTTCCATGTTCACCGATATCATCAAGGAGTTCGACTGCCGCTACATGCTGGGGCTCACCGCCACTCCCATGCGCCGGGACGGGCTGACCGAGCTGATCCACTGGTATATCGGCGACCTGGTCCACCGTGTTGCCCAGAAGGATCTCGACCGACATGGCGCCGTGTTGAAACCGAGCATTATCCAGCGGCCGACCTCCTTCACCTTCAACTACAGAAGAAACTACCAGGACCTGATGACCGCCCTGACCGCCAACACCGCCCGCAATGAACTGATTGTGGCCGATATCTGCCGCGAGGTGGAAAATGATGCGGGAACGGTCCTGGTGGTCTCCGACCGGGTGTCACACTGCGAGTCCATGTGCAGAATGCTGGCGGACCGGGGGCTGCAGCCCCTGCTCCTCACCGGCCGGGTGGCCGGGGAGGAACGCAGCGACATCGTCCGCCGGGTGCAGCAGGGTGAAGTGCGGGTTCTGGTGGCCACCATCCAGCTCATCGGCGAGGGTTTTGACTGTCCGGGTCTGACCAGTCTCTTTCTCTGCACCCCCATCAAATTCGAAGGCCGTCTCACCCAGGTGATCGGCCGCATCCTGCGTCCCGCCCTGGACAAGGAGCCCAAGGTGTACGATTATGTTGACCCGGTGGGGGTACTGAAGGCCTCGGCCAGGTCCCGCCGGCAGATCTATGAACTGACCCTGGGCTCCTGCGAGCATCCGTGAGCACTGTCGGCCTGAACCGATCACAGCTGCTGTCCGAGGCCATGGCCTCGCTCACCATCTCCGCCACCCTGCCGGAGATCCGCCAGGCTTTGGCCAAAGGCTCGGCGGTGCTTGCCTCCCCGCCCGGCTCCGGCAAAACCACCGGCGTGCCCCTGGCCCTGCTGGATGAATCCTGGCTTAACGGCCGGAAAATTCTCATGTTGGAGCCCCGCCGCCTGGCCACCCGGGCTGCCGCGTCGCGCATGAGCCGTCTGCTCGGTGAACAGATCGGCCGTACAGTGGGTTATCAGATCCGCTTTGACCGCTGCATTTCCCCGGCCACCCGCATCGAGGTACTCACCGAGGGGATACTGACCCGCCGCCTGCAGAATGACCCGGAACTGACCGGTGTGGGGCTGGTCATCTTTGACGAATTCCACGAACGCTCCATCCATGCCGATCTGGCCCTGGCCCTGTGCCTTGACATCTGCCAGCTGCGGGACGACCTGCGGTTGCTGGTCATGTCCGCCACCCTGGATGCCGGGCCGGTGGCGGAAATCCTCGGCCAGGTGCCGCTGATCACCGGACACGGCCAAAGCTTTCCGGTGACAACCGACTACCTGGATCACGAACCGGCCGGCAGGATCGCCGCGGTCACGGTGCAGGGCATCAGGCGGGTGCCGGCTGAACGCACAGGAGATATCCTGGCCTTTCTGCCAGGCGCAGGCGAAATCAGGGAGGCCACGGAACTGCTGACAGAAAGAAAAAACGCCGACACCCTTATCCTGCCCCTTTACGGCAACCTCAGCCAGCAGGAACAGGACCTGGCCATCCTGCCTGATCCGGGCGGCAGACGGCGGGTGATCCTGGCCACCTCCATTGCCGAGACAAGTCTCACCATTGAGGGCATCGAGACGGTGGTTGACAGCGGCTGGTCCCGATTGTCGCGTTTTCAACCGGCCAGCGGCATGAGCAGGCTGGAAACAGTGCGGGTGTCACGGGCGGCGGCCCGCCAGCGGGCAGGCCGGGCCGGCAGGCTGGGTCCGGGCTATTGCCTGCGGCTGTGGACCAGGCACCAGCATCATGGCCTGGTGCCTTTCCATCCACCGGAGATCCGCGCCGCCGACCTGGCCCCCCTGGCCCTGGAACTGGCCCTGTGGGGGGTAAGTGACCCAGGCGAGCTGCGCTGGCTGGACCCGCCGCCCGAGGCGTCCTATGCCGCGGCCCGTGAGCTTCTCCTGTCGCTTAACGCCCTGGATCAGTCCGGCCGCATTACCCCAGAGGGAAAACGGCTGGCCGCTCTGCCGCTCCATCCCCGCCTGGCCCACATGCTGATTAAGGCCGGTGAGTTGGGCCAGGGAGCCCTGGCCTGTGATGTGGCGGCCCTGGTTTCCGAACGTGACGTTATCGGTCAAAGTTCCATGATCGTCAGTGCCGATCTGCATCAGCGTCTGGCATTACTGGCCCGTTTCCGCAGTCGCGGACCGGCAGGTGCCAGGGAGCAGGGCGGCGATGTCCAGACCTGCCGCCGGGCGGAACAACTGGCCGGTCAATGGCGGGAGATGCTGCACTATGTGGGCAAGGGGTATGATGAGGAGATGGCGGGCCTTGTGCTGTCATTTGCCTACCCGGACCGCATAGCGGCCCGGAGGCCAGGCCAGCGGGAACGCTATCAGCTGGCCGCAGGCCGCGGCGCCTTCCTGCCGCCGGGTGATCCCCTGGCGGCCAGTGAATATCTGGTGGTGGCCCAGCTTGACGCCGGCCGTAAAGAGGGGCGCATTTTTCTGGCCGCGCAGGTAGATCCTGCGGAACTGAGAAACTGCCAGCCGGGACTTTTCCACTGGCAGGAACAGGTCAGCTGGGATGATGGGCAGCAACGGGTTACGGCCCTGCGGCGGGAATACCTTGGCAGCCTGGTAATGAGTGAACGAAACTATCCCCAGGCCGGGGAAGAACAGATCATGCAGGCCATGGCCGACGGCATCCGCCGCATGGGGCTCGACTCGCTGCCGTGGAATGCGGGTGCCCGCCGGCTGCAGGCCCGCATCAACTGCCTGCGGGGATGGCAACCGGAAGGCAACTGGCCCTGCCTGGAAGACGAGCATCTGCTGGCTGATCTCGGCTGGCTCACCCCCTATCTGACCGGTATTACCCGACATGACCAGCTCAGGCAGCTGAGTCTAACCGGCATCTTGACCGCTATGCTTGACTGGCGACAGCAGCAGGAACTTGACCGGGCGGCGCCGGAACGGCTGGAGGTTCCCAGCGGCTCCCGCATCCGCATCGACTACCGGCCCGGTGAAGCCCCGGTGCTGGCTGTGCGTCTGCAGGAGATGTTCGGCCTGCAGGAGACACCCACCATCTGCCACGGCAGAGTCAAGCTGCTGTTGCACCTGCTCTCCCCTGCCCAGCGGCCCATCCAGGTCACCGCTGATCTGGCCGGCTTCTGGCAGCGCGCCTACCCGGAGGTCAAAAAGGAACTCAAGGGCCGCTACCCGAAACACCACTGGCCGGATGATCCCCTGTCAGCCCGGCCCACGGCAAAGACGAAGAAACGTTCCTGAGGGTAAACGATCCAACGTTCAAACGTTTAAGCGTTCAAGCGTTCAAGCGTTTAAGCGTTGGAACGTTGAAACGTTGAAACGTTACAACTGCACATCGAAATTAAGCATCGCATCAGGCAGCAAAAAGACCGGTCGCCGGGCCTTGACCTTGATCTTAGTGCCATGGCCCTTGTACAGCAGGTTGATTTTAATGTCATCCACCGTGTGCACCTCATGGCCGTCCAGGGTCAGGATCACATCGCCCTCTTTAATGCCGGCTTCCTTTGCCCCACTGTTGGGAGAAAATCCCTCAATGGTCGGGCCGTCCTCCTTTTCAGCCAGCATGACACCCAGCATGGGAGCCGGCGGCAGATTCACCTCCTCCGAGAAGAAAACATAATCCGCTTCACTGGTTGACAGATCACCCTGCTGTACATTGACCATCACCGTCTGTTTCACGGGAATCCGCCTTGCCACCCGGGGCGGGATGGCATTTTCCTTCACCACATGGCCGGAACCGGCAATGACGATCATTTTCGCTTGCGGATGCTCGCTCAGATAATCGGCAATGTTCTGGGACATGGTTTCGTCCCAAAGTACCTGGGACTCGACGAAATTTGTCATTTTTTTGGCGTTTGCATCAAAATGCGGCCCGCTGTGGTTCTGGAATACCTGGGTAAGACGCTGACGGTAACCCGGCATGGAGAGATCGCGCTCCTGCGGCAAGGTTTCCTTTATTTCCGCGGACAATTGGGCAATGCCGCCATCCCGGAAGGTATCGCTGACAATGTCCTTGTCAAGATTTAAGGCCATGACCGGCAATTTGTGCTGCCGGGCATACTGCAGGATATCCCGGTAAAAACGATAATCATAGCCCCAGTTCTTGAAATACTGGGCATCTTTCAAGAACTGCCGCTCGTCTATGTCACCCTTGATATAGGCGTCAAGGGCCGGCTGGCTGCTGCGGTTAAACATCTCCATGCCCACGGCAACTTCCGGATACCGCTGGTGGATGGCCTGCAGAACCCGGAACTGCAGCAGGTGATCAGCCTGATTCACATGGGTCTCCCCCACATAAACCACCCGGCTGCTGTCCGCCACATTGTCCATGATGGCATCGAAATCAAGGCTCTTTTCCACGGCAGTGCCCCGGGGCGGCTGATCAAGAAAATAGCCGATGCCGTAATCAGACTCGGGAACCTTCTTTTCCGTGTTCCTGCCGTCCTCGAAATGCAGATAACCATACTTGCCGTAGTGGCTCAGCTTGCGGGCGACCGCGGCCACCTGTTCCATGCTCTGGGCCTGGACCAGCACGGCAACCAGGCCAGGAGCATGGGGATTCTCCCGCACCTCAAGGGTAAAGCCGGTAGCCGGGAAAGCAGGTTTGGCAAAGAGCCCCAGGCTGACCTTGGAGCCGGTACCCAGAAACAGCAGATTTTTTACCCCCAGGTCCTGCTCATCAAGCTCACTCTCCGTGACAACGGCGCAGTCCATCTCTTTCAGCATGGGCAGCAGCGGCGCAAATATCTCTTCAGTACCGTCCGCCAGCACGGCAAGCTTCTCCACCCCGCCCTGGAAACGGGACCACACCGGCGGCAACTCGTCGGGCACCAGCCTGCGCATCAGATCATAATCAGGATCAATCTCCATGGTGGGCGGCATGTTGGTAAGCGAAAAGGAAACCTGCGTTTTTGCCTGGCTTACCTCAACATCCTGCCTGACCATCTCCTTGCCGTTTTTCACCTGCACCGGCACGGTGAACTGGTAGGGAGGGGTATTGTGCTGCACCAGATCAAAGGTCAGTTGCGGCTCGCCGTCTTTGATATCAAGCTTTAATTTCTGCACGGTGAGTACCGGCACATCCGGCCGCAGCAGCCACTGATCAAAAAATGAGGTCAGATCGAGGGCTGCGGCCTGGTTAAAACTCTGTTTAATGTCGTCCCATGAGGCGTGGCGGAATTTATTGCCCTGGTAAAAATTGCGCAGGGCGGTGTAAAAGACCTCATCGCCCACTTTTTTGCGCAGCATGTGAAAGATCATGCTCACCTTGTTATACCCCACCGCCCGGCTTGCCTGGCTGGCGATGCCGTGGTCGCCGGCATCCTTGAAGTCAGCCACGGTCATGGTGTTGTCCGGCCGCACCAGGCTCTGGTATTTGATCAGCTGGCCTTTGCGGAAGTCCACATCATCACCCTTGTCAGCGGCATAGGCCTGATCCGCCAGATAGGTGGTCAGCCCCTCACACCAGTTGCCCAGCTCATAATCCACCCCCACGGCATTGCCGAACCAGGAGTGCAGCACCTCATGGCCCAGGGATGTTTCCGTGATAAAGGGCAGGCGCACCACGCTCTGGCCGAGCAGGGTGAAGGTGGGCATGGCAAAACCGGTGGGCAGCCGGTTTTCCACCACAGAGTAACGCTTATAGGGATAGGGACCGATAAGCTTCTCATAGCGCTCCAGATAGTCCCTGGTCTTTGCCCCATACTGCTCGGCAAATTCCCGGTCTTCCGGAAAAAAATAGGTAGCGACAATGGTGCCGCCGGCCATCTCTTCCTCCCGCACCTGGTAGGGTCCGGCGATGAAATGGACATAGGACAGTGGATGAGCAAAGGAAAATGAGACCTTCCTGGTCTCGCCCGACTGCTGGTAACTGATTTCATCCGCTTCGGAAACCGCAGAGAAATCAGCCGGAATTTCGGCAATGAGACTGATTACCGCAGGCTGCTGGGGAAGAGGGTACCAGAGATCAAGCAGCACGATCCCCTGGCTGTCGATCATGGAGTCGGCAGAGGAACCCGGCTCGATTGTTCTGGCAAAGACAATGTCCACCGCCTGACTGCCGCTGCCCGGGTTGAGCGACAGCAGGCCGTCCTCGCCGATGCTGACCTCCTGCTTTTTGCCGTCTACCACAACGCTGCC
>Ga0180007_10007104_pt1 | contig 10705 bp, 15 predicted proteins | sample MM_PC_MetaG_FD_121122 | JGI IMG/M metagenome (GOLD analysis project Ga0180007, IMG submission 121122) | Groundwater microbial communities from the Aspo Hard Rock Laboratory (HRL) deep subsurface site, Sweden - MM_PC_MetaG | ecosystem: Environmental > Aquatic > Deep subsurface > Groundwater...
AGCATACAAATACATTGCTTGTAAAGGCCCACATGCAATAAATAACCCGCTTAATAATCCTGTGACAAATGGGGCTTTGTACGGTCCTTTAGCATCTTTTGAAACTTTAGAGCTTGCTTTCATTAAGAATTTCGGATTAAACTGGAATCTTTTAAAAAACCCAATTCCCATCATTCCCAATGCATAAACTATCATGAATAAGCCAGCAGCAATTGCAATACTTCCTCTTAATTTGACACTAAATGCGACTATCCCTCCTATTAAGCCAAATACTCCTCCAATCAATGCATAAGAAAAAACCTTTGAACCTCCATAAACCAAGTGCTGCTTAAAACTTTTATGCCCCTTTAATGCATTTTTGGTTGTATATGAAACAACAAACCCCCCACACATTGAAACACAATGAAATCCTGTTAAAATTCCAGCAACAAATAATAAAACCAAGCTTGTGTTCTCGCCTAAACCAGGAATCTGCACATCTATTCCTCCAATTAACTTATACAAGACAAAAAATAATAAAATTATAGATCCAATTAAAACAATGTATCCTATATTCCCACTCAAGCCTTTTTTTTGTTTGAATTCCTTTGTTTGACTTTCAGGCGAACTAGCCAGGGGTTCTTCCTTTTGTTCAACTTCATAACCGATTTCTTTTATCTTTTCCTTAATCTCATTTTCTGATATTTTTTCAGGATCAAAATCAATTTCTGCTTCTCCTTTTGAAAAATTTACAGAAATATTATTAACTTTTTCCTTAAGCCCATCTTCTATATGCTGGGCACATGAATTACAGTGCATATCCTTTATCTTAAATGTTTTTTCCATTTTAAAATCCTCATCTTTTAATTTCACAAAAATCTCCTTCTGCTGATTTGCATCTTCCTTCTTCTAAGCCTTTTTTGCATTCAGGGCAGACATCTTCACTCCTTCCTTCCCCCATAGCCTTATCACAAAAACAAGTTCCTTGCTCAAATTTCCAATTTCCTAAATAACACATAGTACAACCAGGTTCAATGCAGCAATCATAGTCTCCTTTTTCTGTGGCTTTTTCAATAGCACTATGTAATTTTTTGATAATTGCATCACTATCTTCATCATAATCTGGCTTTGTTAATGATGAAAAAATTAAACTGAGAATAAAAATCCCTGCAAATATGCCTATTATTCCCAATACATGTTTTCTGGTTATTGCTTTTTTTTCTTTTCCCATTGTTCTATTTTTAAATATTTCTTTCTTTATAATAACTTTGATGAAACTAGTTTCAAGAACATAAAAATAAGAATAAAAATTAAAGTTCAGCATTTATGGCTTGCTGAAATACGCTGAATGGCTGTGCACCACTTACAAGCTTGCCATTGATGAAAAATGCAGGTGTTCCTCTTACTCCAGCAGCCTGGCCATCTGAAAAGTCTTTTTTTACTTCAGAAGCCATTTTTCCAGAGTCTAGGCATGAATTAAACTCAGCTGTATTTAATCCTATTTCTTGTGCATATCTCTTTAAGCTTAGCACATCTATGGCTTGTTGGTTTTCAAAGATCTTGTCATGCATTTCATAGTATTTGCTTTGCTCACCAGCACATTCTGCAGCTTCTGCAGCTTTTTGTGCATTTCTATGAATATTTAAAGGAAAATCCCTGTAAACAAGCTTGACTTTCCCAGTATCAATGTATTCCTGCTTTATCTGAGGAAGTGTCTCTCTCCAAAATCTTGCACAAAAAGGGCATTCATAATCACTGAATTCAATTATTGTCACAGGAGCACCTTCATCTCCTAAAATAGCATCATCATCTGCGTCTATTTTTACTAGTGTTGCATCAGGAGCAGGATTATTTTTAGGAGCACTTGGGTTGACATCCTCTCCTCCAAATCCTAAACCTCCAGTAAAGAGACTAATCACAAAGAGTGCTGCAAATACAAAAGTTCCTATTTTCCAGAGCAGATCTTTTTTCATGAAAAAATTGTGTGTTTTTCCTCCCATAATACGTTTACCTCCTTATATTCTTATAAAAAACTCTTATTTAAAGATACTTTGGAGAAACTAGTTTCAACAGATAAATTACTCTAAAAATCTTTAATGTTGGTGTAATACCCCCACGATAAGTTAATCCTAAGGATGCACGCCCCCACGAGAAATAACTAACTGGTTTCAAAAGCAGGGGATTGGGAAAAAAAGGTGGCCAACCCCTCTTTTTTGTAGTCACCCAAACCTCTTTTTCAGAGATTTGTATTCTTTGATAGATAGAAGAAAAAAAGTTCATTCAAGTAACCATTTCCATAAGGGAATAAATTTAATAATTCTCTTATCTCCAAACCATTCTACTTTCTCTTCACTTTCTGTATCTTCAGTTACAATCAGAAGATTGTTGCACCTCAGTTCTTTACTAGCTTTAATCAATGCCCTTATTTCTCTATTTTTGGTTTTTAAATCCTTTATATTAAAACATACTTGAATTAATTGTTTAACTTTTATCCCTTCTTTTATCACAAAGTCAACTTCTTCCTGTTGTTGATTTTTCCAATAATAAAACCTTAACTTTTCATCTACTTCTTGTTTTTTTAATTTACTTGCTACCAAATTTTCATATAATTTTCCTAAATCAGGACTTGCTTTAAAGGATTTAGCTTGAATAAATCCATTATCTATACAATAAATTTTTTTATTTGAGGACAATTGTTCTTTGACTTTATAAGAAAATCTGCTTAAACTAAATAAAATAAAAGATTCTTCTAAATAACTAAGATACTTTTCAATTGTATGCGAGCTTTTAATTTTTCCAATCTTCGCTAATGAGTTATGGGAGTATTCATTTGCAATGTTTGAAATAAGATATGTTGCTAAATCTTCAATTTGTTTTGGATTTCTTATTTTATATCTTTTTATAATGTCTTTATATAATATTGAGTTGAATAAGAGTAATAGGTATTCTTTTAATGCTACTTTTTTTGATAGTATTTCTGGATAACCTCCATTAAACAAATATTTTGATAGTTTCTCCTTTGTTTCAGTATTTGTTAATTCTTTATTTTCAAATTTAAGATATTCTTTAAAAGAAAATGGAAAAATATTAGTTAATAAATGCCTTCCAGTTAGATGTGTTGCCAATTCTCTACTTAAAAGATTTGAATTACTCCCAGTAATAATTAGTTTATAACCCTGTCTTTGTAATCTATTCGCGAACAATTCCCATTTAGGAAGATTTTGAATTTCGTCAAAAAGAACAAATTTAGGGTTATCATAAATAGAGTTCATAGCAGTAATTATTTCATCATAATTATTTACCTCAGCTAATTTTTCATCATCAAAATTGGCATAACCAAATTTTCCCTGTTTATTTAAGAAGTGCATAGCGAAGAACGATTTTCCAGCTCTTCTTGGTCCAACTATTACTTTTATTAAATCATTATCTAATTTTAAGTTTTGGTTTCTTTCAATGTACTTCTCCCTGAGTTTTGCTTCAATTTCTCGTTTCTGTAGAGTTATTATTTCTTTTATTTCTTGCAACATAATAAACATATTACAATATAGTTTATAAATATTTGTATTATGTTTTAATATAATAATTTTGCACGCCCCCACGAGATGTTTAACCTAATCTCTTAACACAATAATGTTATTCATTCCTCTTCTTTTTCTCTCAATTAATTGTTTAGCTTCTAGCTTGTCTAAAAGCCTTGTGGCTTTTACTTTTCCAATTTCAAGCTTTTCCATTAAACTAGCTTGAAACATAGCTTTTCCTTCATTTAACAATAAATCTATGACTTTTTTCTCATCCTTGTCCAAACCACTTAAATCAAGTTTCTTCTTTTTCTCTTTTTCCTTTTTGATAATTATCTTTTCTTTTGGCTTTGTGAACATGATCACCAGACCTATAATAACAATAACTCCAACTATAGCGAGACTTATCCATGTCTGGGTTTTTATTGTATCATACATAGAGCATGAAGAGCCATGAGTGCATGTCTGGCCAACAATATTCTTAAGAGCACTATTAAAAATCAAAACTATAATTACCATTACAACAGCAATTCCGATTATTAACATTCCAACTTGTTTGTTTTCCATTTTTTATTGTGTTTATTATGATATCTTAACCATTTATAATACATATCATCATTATCATTAGATAATCGCGAGCTAATAAACCCAAATAATTTTTTTAGATAAACCAAATCCATTTTAAAGGGCACTTTTATCTTTAAACCCAAGACCATGATTATTTCAGAATCTTTAGCATCCTCATCACGCATTTTTCTAGTTATTTTAATGATTGCATTCTGATTATATTTTGATTCTTTATATAAATCAACAACCCCTTTTATTACACACCCTTGTCCTGCATGTTTTATTAGATTACACATCTGGCATATTACTTGTAAATTGTCATAGGTATTATTTTCAGGATTTCCATCAATGTGGTCAATAATCTGATATTTTTCAGATCTATAATTGCAATACGAACAAGTGAAATTATCTCTATCTAGTATTTTCTTTCTTAATCTTTGCCATTTTTCTCCTTCTATCCTTCTACTCTGATTTGCATTTCTCCATTTCTCTGGAGGAGCAAATAATAAAAATAATGGTTTCATTTTTTGCCTCCTTTTAGTCCTTTATTTTTCTTCTTATAATTCTCTATCGCTTTTTTCAAAGCCTCAATTCCTAAAACAGAGCAATGGATTTTAATTGGAGGCATTCCTCCAAGTTTCTTGACTATATCATCTTTTGTTATTTTTTCAGCTTCTTCTAAGGTTTTTCCTTTTGCAAGCTCGCAGACAACATCAGAGCTTGCAATTGCAGCAGCACACCCAAAAGTTCTAAATCCAATATCCTTAATCTTATTTTTTTCAACTTTTATTTCTAAGTGCATAATGTCTCCACATCTGATATTCCCAACCTCTCCAATTCCATCTGGATTTTTAATCTCCTTGACATATTTTGGATTATTAAACCGCTTTAACAAATTTTTTGTATAATTAAGTGTCATTTTAACAGATTATTACTCCTTTTGTATTCTCATTTAACTTAATTGCTTTTTTTAAGAAAGACTCAAAACTTTCCCTATTCTTCCAAAGTTTCTCTAGTTCTGCCATAAATTGAGGATTTTTTTGTATAAATGGTTGCTTGTTATAAGTTACTGAAGGATGTAATAAAGTTTTGAGTGGAGATTTAAAAAGTAAAATGTAATCTACACCTTCAACAAGAGGAGACACTAAAGCTTTTTTAAGATTTAACTTAATTAAAAAGTCAGCATAATATAGATGAATTAACTCGTGAAGAATCATAAATGTTAATTGCCTTTCATTATAACCTGCTCTAAGATAGGCATTTTTCCTTCTTCTTACATCGGCAATTGAATTGCGTAAGGAGGGTGTGAAATAAAAAACTTTATTTTTTTCCAATTTTATTTTTGTTAAACTCTCCAATGTTTTAACAAAATCTTTTTCTATTCTATTCCAATATGCTACAGAAAACTTCCTACTTTTTTCAAGTTTTTTATTATATTTTTTGTGCAATTTTTTAACCTCTTTATAAAGTTGTTTTTTAGTTATCCAAGTAAATCTTTTATATGCTTCTGAAGTTAGCATTCCATATCCTCCTAAATCAAGAACATCTGGAATATTTTTTGCTTCTTCTTTTGGATTAATCTTAAAAATTACTTTTGTCATCTTCTCCTCTATTTTTTCAATTTTTTAAGAATTTTCTTGATAGCATAATAACTTCCGCCAAAGACTAATACTCCTGGTATCAAGGCAATTCCAAGAGCAGGAGCAAGGCTGGCAGCACCGATTGTTCCTAAAAGGCCAGCACCTAAACTTTCTAGCATAGTTGAAATTCTTGGAACACTTTTTTCAACATTTTTCTGAAGAGCGTCAATCTGCATGATGTATTTTCCATTTTTGAAAATCTTGACTTTTTGCTCTTCTTCAGAGCATAATATCGCTGTATTTCTTTTTTTAGAAGCAGTCATGGCAGCAGCATGACGTGTTCCATAACCAACAAAAGCCCTTGCTTTTTTTATCATTACTCCATACTCTTTTACTATTCCTTTTTTGTCAATGATAACTGCTCCATCAATGATTCCAAAACTCTTTAATATTTTTTCAGCCCCTTTATCAAAAACACTGAATGCTTCAAATTTCTGCTTTAAAAGCCTCTCATATTCTACTTTATCTCCAATAACAAAAAGAGCCCCTTCTCCTTGCTTTGCTATTTCTATTGCAACCTTTAAGATTTTTTCTTCAATTTTTTTCATGTTTGAGCTCATTGTTTATACAAATTACTTTTCTTTATTAATCTTTTTAATTAACTCATCAATTTCCAAATTAATTTGTTCAGGGGTTTTAAATAAACCAGCATTATCAAAAGTATTTATTAATATAGGATTAAGCTCCATTATTTTTGAATAATTTTTTTCAAGTTCATTCATTTTTTTATTGAACAAATCAATTTGCACAGTATTTCTTTTGATAAATTCTCTTCTAGCAGCTTGATGATTGCCTCCAAACCAAACAAATACAAAACCAGCCTTAATGATTTTTTTAACCAAGTTAAAGGCTAATTCTGAGGTCTGAAAACCTCCAGTTATAACGGCATCTTGTTTTTTAGCTGATAATTCATTAATAAATTTTTCTGGATTTTTTGTTAACTCCTGAAATTTATTTTCATCTTCCATATTAAAATGTAAAAATGATTTATTATCACGTAAATAATTACCAATAAATGTCTTTCCTGTACTAGGGATACCAGATATTAATAATTTTTGTAACATTTTCATTTTTTATTCAACCTCTTAATTAATTCATCAATTTCTTTATTATTCATTCCATGAGCTCTGCACCCCTGCTCTATTGTTTCTTGTTGTGCCATTACACATCCAACACACATCATTCCTGCTTCAAAGAGTATCTCAGCTGCTTCTGGCTTGATTCTCAAAGCTTCTCCAATTGGCATTTTTTTTGTTATTTTTTGTTTCATCTTCTAAATATTACTTTTAATTAATAAGTACAACAGCAACAACACTCACAATTTGATCTACACTTGCATGGTTCACATTTACAACACTCGCAAACTTTTTGCTTTGTTTTCTTTTTTACTGGTTTTTTCATTTTTATCTTTAATTTATTTAATTAACAAGAGGAGAAATTTTCCTTAATTTTTCAACGATTTTTATTAATTTAACCATTACATAATCAACCTCTTCTTTTGTTGTATACTTGCTTATGCTTATTCTTATAGAGCTATTAGCCTCTTGCTGTGAAAGGCCTATTGCCTTTAAAACATGGCTGGCTTCTAAAGTATGTGAGGCACAAGCAGAGCCTGTTGAAGTATAAATTCCTTCATTTTCCAAATATCCTCCAATAGCTTCCCCTTCTATATTTCCAAAACTTACATTAATATTATTGCAAAGCCTTTTTTCCTTAGGACCATTTAATCTAACATTTGGAATTTTCAAAATTTGTTCAATAAAATAATCTCTTAATTTTTCCATGTTCTTAACATTTTTATCACTTGCAATATCAACTGCTTTTGCAAACCCAACTATTCCAGAAACATTTTCACTACCAGACCTCAAACCATTTTCATGTCCTCCTCCATGAAATAAAGGAGTAATCTTTATACTCTCTTTAACATACAAAGCTCCAACACCTTTTGGCCCGTGAATTTTATGAGAATTTAGTGTAACAAGAGATAAATTCATTTTCTTTACATTAATTGGCCCTTTTGTAAAACTCTGACAAGCATCTGTGTGAAATAAAACTCCTTTTTCCTTGCAAATTTTTCCTATTGCTTCTAAATCCTGAATTACTCCTATTTCATTATTTCCATGAATAATACTAACTACTAATGTTTTATCAGTAATAGCCCTCTCCAACTCCTTTAAATCAATAAACCCCTTTTTATCAACATTAAGATAAGTTACTTTTGCTCCTTGTTTTTCAAGCCATTTACAAGTATTAATCACACAATCATGCTCTATCTTTGTTGTGATAATATGATTTTTTTCTGGATTTGAGAAAAATAAGCCTTTAAGAGCAAAATTATTTGCTTCTGTTCCTCCAGATGTAAAATATATTTCTCTTGTGCTTGCTCCAATTGCTTTGGCAATTGTTTTTCTAGCTTTTTCAAGGGCATTTTTTGCCTCTTGGCCAAAAGCATGAACAGATGATGCATTTCCATATTTCTCTGAAAAATAAGGCATCATTGCATCTATAACTTTCTCATCAACTTTTGTTGTTGCAGCATTATCAAGATATATGGTTTTCATTTTACAAGGTTAAATAATTCTTTTTTACTTTTAACATTTTTAATCTTATCTTTATACTTTCTAATATTAATTATATGGATTTTAAATTTCCTAATTGGCTTTAAATAAGCATACTCATAATTCCCAAATTCTCCTTTTTTAACTTCATTGTTTTGTAGGTCTATTTCGTATACATAGCCTTTCTCGACTGGTTTTAAATTGCCAACAATAATTATTTTTCCTGGTGGAAGAGCAAAAGGGGTTTTTTCTTTTAAAGATTTAGCAAGAGAGTAAAGTGCAGCTTGATCAAAAGATTTTGTTAAAAAGATAGCTTTCTGATTTTGAAATTCATTTATTCCTCTTGCTTGGTAAGGATATAAAACTTTTAATTTTTTAGGTGAACCATGATATAATTTCATCTTCTCATTGGGCAGTTTTTGCAGAATTTTTTTTCATGATTATCAATGATTTTTAATATAGGCACTATTGTTTCTTTATTTAAGGAATAAACTCTTTCTTTGCCTTTTTGTTTAACTTGGACAATATTACAGCATCTTAATGAAGCAAGAGCATGTGATACCTTGCTTTGCTCTACTCCTAATTTTTTGGATATTGCTCCAACATTCTTCTTATTATCCCTTAAAGCCAGAATTATATCCATTTTCAAGGAATTAGCAAGCTTGTTAAAAAAGTAGTGATATGTTGTTTTAATCATATGAAATCCAATTCATATGTGTTTATAAATCTTGCGGATTTTGGATCTATTTAAGTCGGCCTTGGTTTTGTCCATTTACTTGAAAAATACAAGAAATCTTTTTTTGCTTCTTCCTTCAGACCATGAGCCATTTCTTTTTTTAAAATTCCTTTTTCATACTTCTGAACCTCTCTAACTTCTTTTACTTTAGATATCATTATAAAATAAACAAAGAGCCTAGCTAAGCCACTTAGAAGGAATACAAAAAGAATAGGAGATAATCCTATAAACATAAAGTTCAATGAGGAAATAACTCCTCCAAGGCTTGCTCCAATAAAAACCCCAAAACCATTTAACATATTTGAATAAGCAAAACACAAAGCCATTCTCTGCCTTGTAACAGCGTCATAAATGAAGTTTATTATTGAAAGGTTAAAACCAGCCCAAACCGCTCCTGAAAATAACTCCACTAGAATAAGATAAAAGATTAAAGATGTCTCACTAATCTTTATTATTAATGGAGATGCCAGCCATAAAAGAGGAATTATTGATATAAGAAATCCTGTGATTTTTATAACTCTTATGTTTCCATACTTGTCTGCAAATTTGCCCCATAAAGCCATAAACATTAAGGAGCCTAATGAACTGGCAATAACAACAAGTGTCCAGTTGATATAGGAAAAATTAAGCTCCTTAAGCATATAAACAGAAAAAAATGGAGAGGCAATTGCAGTGGCAAACATCATCAAAGAAATAAGAACTGCAAACCTCCCAAAATTACTTTGTGGAATCTTTTTTAAGAACTGCTTAAAACTGAAATAATACTCCTTTTCAAATTTTAATTCTGGTTCATAATGCTTGGATAGTATATATGCTGAAATGCTTCTGGCAATAAATGCAATTCCAAAAATTATGCAGAATCCAATGAATAGTTTTGTATGCTTAAAATAATCCAGGATAAAACCCCCAATTAACAGAGAAACAAGACTAAAAGCCCCAATAATCTTGTTTCTTCTTCCAAAATAAGTTCCTGAATTGACTTTAACAATGTCATTCATTAGAGAATTCCATATTGGATTTAGGATTCCTCCAAATGCAATTAATATAGAGTAAATTAAAATAACAAGGCTTGGAGTTATATAGGAGTCAATTCCTTTGTAAAAAAAGAAAAACCCAATGCTGATTAAGGGAAGCCACATTAATGCCTGCAAAAGCACTCCAAACGCAAGTATTTTCTTTCTTGGATATTTTTCAATTAATCTAGAGGTAAATAACTGGCAGAAATTGCCAAACAAAGAGGGTATAGAGCTCAAAAAACCTATTTGGCTGTTGCTTGCTCCTAAAGCAAGAGCATAAGGAGTTATGTATCTGAGCCCAAACCCATCCATAAAACTATAAGCAATTCCTTCTTTGATGCTAAGCTTTTTTGTCTTTTCCTTCAAAACTTCCTCATTATTTTCCTTTTGCTCCATAACTCTATAATTTCCTCTTTCTTTCAATAGAAATTAGTAGGAAAGTTTATGCTCCTTTTTAAAGCTTTTTTAGAATTAAAGAGTGAAGGGGAGGAGAGAATATCCATTTATTACAATAATCTTTTTAAATTAAATCTAAGTAATTATCTAATGGATCTTATAGAAGAGCTTTCTAAAACAGAATTTGATGGAAAAATAAAGTGGGAAGTTAATAAAAGATGGTCAGGAATACCTGTAGATGTTGCTCAAACAGATACTCATTATTTTTATAGGCAGGGTAAGGACATATTTACCC
>Ga0180007_10007105_pt1 | contig 10703 bp, 9 predicted proteins | sample MM_PC_MetaG_FD_121122 | JGI IMG/M metagenome (GOLD analysis project Ga0180007, IMG submission 121122) | Groundwater microbial communities from the Aspo Hard Rock Laboratory (HRL) deep subsurface site, Sweden - MM_PC_MetaG | ecosystem: Environmental > Aquatic > Deep subsurface > Groundwater...
GGATAGTGGTGATGTAATACGGCTGGAAGCTTTCCTTGATGTCATCGGCTTCGTTCACGAAATCCAAGACGAAGACCTCGTCCTTGCCGGACTTGGCCCGATTGAGCCGCCCAAGAGTCTGAACGGCGTTAACGCCGCTAAGCTTCTTGTCTACGTACATTGACGCAAGCAGGGGTTGATCAAACCCGGTCTGGAACTTTTCGGCGACAATCAGGAATTTATACGCGTCTTTCTTGAATTCTTCAGCAGTATTCTTTTCGGGAATACCATTGTTCATTTGCGATTCCGTGTAATCCATTCCGCCATCGCGGACAGTTCCGGAAAAGGCCACGAGCGCCTTGAACGGGTAGTTGTGTTCGGTCAGATACTTATCAAACGCCTGCTTATAGCGGACGGCGTGCAGACGAGACTTGGTGACAACCATGGCCTTAGCCTGCCCGTGGATCTCCTTGGCGATGCGATTCTTGAAGTGCTCGATCATTACCTCGGTTTTTTTGCCGATAGCATGTTCGTGTCGCTCTACGTATCCCACCAGCAATCGCTGGGCCTTGCTCTTGTCGAACTCCGGATCGTCCTCGATCAGTTTCATCAAGTTAAAGTAGGCCTTGTAGGTCGTGTAGTTCTTCAGCACGTCCAAGATGAACCCCTCATCGATGGCCTGCTTCATCGAATACAGGTTGAACGGGTAATATTTTCCGTCCAGCGGGTTCTTGGTGCCGAAAAGCTCCAGTGTTCGCTGTTTCGGGGTCGCCGTAAACGCAAAAAAGCTGATGTTCGGCGTTTTGACCTTTCGGCTGCGGAGCTTCTTGAGAACCTTATCCTCATCGGTTTCTGGCTTGACTGATTCCTCTTGCTCTTCAGCTTCATCCAGACTATCGGTTTGCAGCACTTCGCGAAGCTGCGATGCCTGGTCGCCTGACTGGGAGGAGTGGGCTTCATCAACCAGGACAGCAAAATTTCGGCCCGGAATAGTATCGATGGTGTCGATGATGAATGGGAACTTCTGGAGGGTCGTGATGATAATCTTTTCGCCCGATTCCAGAGCCTCTTTCAGTTCTGCAGAGCTTTCCGTGATTGGTTTGACTACGCCTGCCACCTGTTCAAATTGTTTGACGGTATCGCGTAGCTGACGGTCCAAGACGCGGCGGTCGGTTATGACCAAAACCGTATCAAAGACCTTCTTGTCGTCAGATCCGTACAGCTCGGAAAGTCGATGGGCAGTCCAGGCAATGGTGTTGCTTTTGCCGCTGCCAGCAGAATGTTGGATTAGGTAGTTGCGACCGGAGCCGTTTTCCTGGGCGTCACTAATTAAGTCAGTTACGGTCTTGCGTTGGTGATAGCGGGGGAAGATAAGCTTTTCTTCCCTGATCGTGCGCCCCTTTTTGTCTTCCTTCTCTTCCACCTGAACAGTGATGAACTTGTGGACCAGCTCCATGATGCTGTTCTTGAACCAAACATCTTCCCAGAGATAGGCGGTCTTGTAGCCGCCCTCGATTGGCGGGTTGCCTGCGCCGTTTTGGTGGCCCTTATTGAAAGGCAGGAAGAAGGTTCTGAGGCCGTCCAGCTTCGTGGTCATGTAAGCCTGTTCGGTGTCTACGGCAAAATGAGCTAGGCAACGCTTGAAACGCAAAAGAGTCTCCTTGGGGTCACGGTCCGTGCGATATTGCTGGATAGCATTTTTGACTGTCTGTCCGGTGAGTTGGTTCTTCAGTTCGACCGTGAATATCGGCAATCCATTCAATAACAGCACGACATCGATAGAGTTCTCGTTTTGGGTGCTGTAGTGTACCTGTCGCATGACGGTCAGGATGTTGGCATCGAACAGTCGCTGGCTCTCGGGGTTCATGCCAGAATTCGGTTTGAAGTAAGCCAGGTCAATCTTTTGACCGTGATCAGAAAATCCATTCCGCAGAACGTCTAAAGTTCCTCGATCCCTGATTTCTTTATCAAGACGCGCGAAGACCTTGGCGTGAAGCAGATCTACATGGATCTCGCGTAGGCGCTCCAGTTTTTCCGGTTGAGTGGCCTCAATGAATTCCATAAGGATCTCCGCATCAATGCAGGGACCCTTCTGGTATTTGCTGGCCGGGCGGCTGCGGTAGCCTCGTTCATCGACTAGGAATTTTTCGATGTAATCCTCAAAGCCGACTTCTTTGATGTTGGTTGTCATATGATTTATCCCCATTTAGTGGGACTACTCTTTAATTCCTCTACTTCTTTTTTAGTTCTTCCAATTCCCCAACATCGGAAGTGGTTGGGGTTAGTTCTGTTCTTGGGCGCGATTTTATCTTATCGATTATTAGTTTGCAGCTTTTTCGTGTCCTGTGCCATGCGATTCCAAAAATTAGTCCCAAAATTATTCCCACCACCCCAAACAGATAGTTTAGAAACAGCGAAAGGGTTACGGAAAAATCGTCCCCAATTTTAGTTATAGCAATTGCGTTGATAAGCGTAGGTATTCCAATAGACAAGGACACTAGACAGACATCCTTCCAGAGTGGCTGTGAGGAATTGGCGACGTTATCGAGCTCTTCCTCAGAAAGTCCGTACAGAACTCGATCAGGATCGTGGTGAATGTAATCGGCCATATCACTTTTTCTTATCTGCATCAATACCTAGTGCACCCAGCGCCAGAAGTCTGACATTTCCACAGTTATTGCAAATCAAACTTACACAAGGTATGTGAGGTTGCGGCAGCCTAACACCTCCTGAGAGATCGGTAATCGGAACAGAAGTAGCTTGGTCAACAAGCGTCCAATTGTTCTTGCTACAAATTTCACAAGTGCGACTTACTCCGCGCTCGCTTAGTTTGTTTAGAACCTGCTCTTTAAAATTTTCAGGTAGTCCCATATGTTTGATTACGTGATTAATATTTTCCCCGTTACCGCATGAGAGATGAGAGAAGTTCGATATTCTTGCATCAATAAGATATCTTGCTCAATTTTCATTATTAATTCGCTGATATCTTGTGACTTCGAATCAAGATAATTGGAGATAGTACTCTGTTCATCGATTGATGGCAGAGGAATATGTTCTTGCAGGTACGATTTAATGTCCAAATTTTGTATGCCCGTTGTTTGTTTGATTGATTTCAACGTAACTTTTTTGTTGTACATCACACTATTCAAATAAACTGCATACTTTGGGTCTAGGACTGGTGCCGTGCGAACGGTTTCAATAAAGTTTGAGTTGACGGCAGTCGTGTGCAGATTATTAAGAACTACTCGACCTACCGGCGTTCTTTCACCACCACCCGATTTCTCCATCAGTAAATCGTTCGGGAGTAGTTGTTTGGATCTCAGTTGCGCTTTGGAAATTGAGCGATAAGTGAAGCCGTCCTCTTTCAGACGCAGATTATCGTAGTCAAAATCAGCCACTCTCACACATATCGCACCAGTAATGTCAGTGGCATCGTCATCACCCCATGTACCACCAAAATGATTGAGTATCCCATCTTTCAACTTTATGGTTTTCCACCCCCCCGGAATCTCCCCAATCCACTCAACTCCTGAATCGATCATCTCCGCATCCGGATCAAGCCCCTTGGTTACGGCTTGAGTAATTAGGGCAGCGCGTTTTTCTTTCAGCAGCTCAATCTGCCGTTTTCTTTTCTCGACGATTTGGTCAAGCACGGCGGTTTTTTCGTCGAGGAAGTCAGCGATTTTTTGTTGGTCCGATTTGGGTGGCAATAATACAGCCAGTCTCTCGAAATCATGTCTCTTTACTTGCAATGAGTTTGGTCTAACACCATACAGAAGGCTCGTGTATTTTTGTACATAACTTTTGTCTCGGAGTAGGTAGTGGGCGAAGCTCGCGGTTATGGAATCTCCAAGAAAATAGTTTTGGTAGGCTGGACTGACAAATCCGTCATGTTTGGATACGCCGAGACCGCTAAAATTGAGCCACATGGTATTAACAACCATCTGCCCTTTTCTTACTACGCGGTAGTTGCCGGGATCCTCGGAAATAACTTGCCCGTCATTAGTTGTTACATTTCTAAGTTCGACACCGCGATATCCGGATACAGATAATGCTGTGTCAAAATCCGGATGATCCTTCAGTCTCTCGTCACTTGGCCTCATTATATATTTGAGAGGTCTTGTCTTCCATTTTATCGGAATCTCTTCAATCCATTCCAAACCCGATGGTCGGAGATCAGACTCTTTTCGTAATGTTTGTTTCATATCGCTTGCAGGCTAGCTTTTTTTGAACCGTATTCAATAAAGTAGGCCGTGGTGTAACCTTGAGCCGATTTATAGTCAGCTAGCTTACCTTTATCTATGGCGCGGCCCTCGTCGTTCCAGTGGCCTTTTGCCTCGATAGCACAAATGTTGGGGCCTTCAGGGCCTCTTTGGTGGATGATTATGTCGGGCTGGACTTCCTTGCCTTCGCTATTACATTTCGGATTATCACCTTCGCGACGGTACTCAACATCGACATTCCATTCCGGTAAATGGGATTGGATATAGCAGGCCAATTTGGCGTTGATGGTGACTTCAAGACCTCGTTGATTAAGCAGGTCGCGGTCTTGGGTATAGAGCATCTTAAGAGAGCTGTTTATCGCTTCCTCGATTCTTTCTCGAGTTGGTATTTCGGTGTTGGACATACTAGATTTGCTTAATCAGCTTATCTAACTCGGCTTCTACTTCGGCGATGTCATTTTGAATTTCATCCAACGGCCTCGGAGCTTCGTATTTATAGAAGAAGCGGGTGACCGGAATCTCATAGCCGACCTTGCCAACCTGATTATCCTTGTGGTCCTTCTTGCTCTTGTCAATCCAAGCATCAGGGACGTAGGGTTTTACCTCTTTTTCAAAATATTCGTATATATCCTGACCTAGCGGCACGTTCTCTGTGTCGCGTAGGCTAGTGTCCGGTTCCGGGTTGCCGTGGGTGTCGAGACAGATTGCGGCGGTCTCGTCCTGCTCGGACAGGGACGAAAGGACAGCTTTCTTTATCGGGGTAGGTATTTTTACCGAAGCCTTCTTGATGGCAGCATCCATGACTTTGATGAATTCCGGGCAGCTCTTAAACAGCGTGTCCGGCATGCTTTCAAGGACAGTGATGATTTGGGCCTGCAGCTTTTCGCCCTCGGCGATTTCTTGCTTGCCCTTTTCGCCCTTCTTCTTAGATGTAGCTAGGTTGGTGAAAGCGTTATTCTCTTTAAGAAGTTCGATGCGCTCCGGTGAAGCCTGGAAATTCAGCCTGAGCGGGCGTTCGACCGTGATCTGGCGGTAGCCGAATGACTTGGTCTCAAAGATTTTGCAGCGTTCGCCTTCGGTATAGGACTTGGCCAGTTCGACGATCGCTTTGCGGTCTTCTTCGGTTATCTCGTTGCGCTTGTTGCCGAGGCTCTTGCGTAGCTTTTGGAACATCTCCCGGGCGTCGATGATCTGAACCTTGCCCTTGCGTTCGGCTGACTTGCGGTTGGTCAGGAACCAGAGGTAGGTCGGGATGCCGGTATTGAAGAACAGTTGGTCCGGCAGGGCGATGATGGTCTCCAGCCAGTCATTCTCCAGGATCCAGCGGCGGATTTCGCTTTCGCCGCTTCCGGCGTCACCGGTAAAGAGTGGTGACCCGTTGAAGACGATACCGAGACGGGAACCGCCTTCGTGTTCAGGTCGCATCTTGGAAATGAGATGCTGAATAAATAGAAGCTGACCGTCTGAAATCCGGGGGGTACCGGCACCGAAACGACCGGCGTATCCTCGTTCGGTCTCACGCTCGATGGCCTGCTTGTCCTTTTTCCAATCCACGCCGAACGGCGGATTGGTCAGCATGTAGTCGAAGTCCTTGCCGAAGAACTGGTCGTTGGAGAGCGTGCTGGCGACCGAATGGTCCTTTTCGCCGCCCTTGATGTTGTTCGGGTCTTCACCCTTGATCAGCATGTCGGCCTTGCACATTGCGTAGGTGACCGGGTTCAGCTCCTGTCCGTAAAGGTAGATGTCGGCCTCGCTGCCGATTTCCTTGGTGACATGATCCTTGGCGACTGAAAGCATGCCGCCCGTGCCGCAGGCGCAGTCGTAGATGGTCTTGATGAGGTCCTTGTCCTTGAGGCGGGCGTGGTCCTGAGCGAACAGCACCTCGACCATGACCTTGATGACGTCGCGGGGGGTGTAGTGTTCACCAGCCGTCTCGTTGGACTGCTCGGCGAATTTGCGGATTAGTTCCTCGAAGATGGAGCCCATTTCATGGTTGTCCACGCGGTCGGGGTGCAGGTCGACCTTGTTGATGATCTTGATGATCTCGTAAAGCAGGTTGCCGCCCTCCAGTCTGTCGAGTTGCCGCTCGAAGTCGAACTTCTCCATGATGTCCGTGATGTTCTCGCTGAACTTGCTCAGGTAGTCGCGGAAGTTGGCAGCGATGCCGGACGGGTCGTCGAGCAGGGACTCGAAGTCGTATTCGGAGATGTTGTAGAAGCCGACGCCGGACGTGGTCTTGAGGATCGGATCAAGGTCATTGATTTCCCCGCTCAGCTCGTTGTATTGCTCGAGTACGGCCTTCTTGGTCGGGGCTAACAGGAGATCCAGACGACGGAAGACAACCAGCGGCAGGATGACATCCTGGTACTCGTGTTGCTTCCAGCCGCCACGAAGGATGTCGGCGATACTCCAGATCAGTTGGGCTTTCTCTTTGAAGTTGGTCATATTAGTTCGTTGAACAGTTTAGTATATTCGTGGAGGTTGAAGACGCGGAAGCGGCTGTAGCCGGTCGTTTCTTCCAGTATGTTAATTGGCGGCTCTTTTATCTCCTTAGCCAGCAGGCTAATGGTCTGAAAAGTTCCTTCGCCGTAGTCGTCCAGTATTTCTTGAATTCCGAACTTGGGGCGGCGCATCATGTGGGGTAGGAGCTTGGTCAGCAGTTTTTTTCTTTGGGTGGCCAGGCCGTTGGTTCGGTCCGCGTAAGTCTTGCCGAGGCGGTTGATACCGCGGAGGATTCGCACCATCTTTTCTGACTGTTCGGCGAACCATTGGTTCGCTTCGTCTATTGGCGGCGGGTTATGGAAGGTAAAGAGGGGGTAAGGGGTGAGGCCTGTCGATTGGAGATAGTAGTTCGGAGCGAGAGCGGCGATCCTTTTGTTCCCGTCGTTGAACGGTTGGAGCTTCAGGACGAATTCATGCAGCCGGATCGCCGTCTTGAATGGGGAAGTGTCGGTTTCCAGGCTGTCGATGACGCCATCTATTTGTCCGGCCTTGGTTTCGTCCGCCCACTCACCGGGGTGTGACTGGAAACCCTCTTTATGAGAGAACATTTGCCGATGGATCTCACGGAGTCTTTCCGAACAGCTGTTTTTGCGGGGCGGTTCTAGGAAAAGCTTGACGAAACGGCCTGTAAATTCTGGTTCAGAAGAATCTGAGAGCAGGTTGGCTATGTCGGAATTTTCTGATAAGTTAGCCCTGTTGATCAGCTCGAAGGATAGCTTGGCTATTGAATAACGAAAGCAGTCACCAAAAACCGATGATTCAACTAATCCAGAAATTTGGCCTATATTGAGCAGAGTTTTCTGCTCAGCGGTGATATCTCGCATAAATCAATTCAGAGTTTGACTCATATACCTGAACGTGCTAAGAATAGGCCATGTTCAGTTTTTAGTCAAGCCGATAACCATTATTTGTCTAAAATTGGATTTATTATTGTTGGTCTATCTAAGAAAGCATAGGTGGAATCAAGGAAATGACAATTACTTTTGTTGCTCCAAATAAAAAAGAAAAAATAAAATCAATACCGGTAAAAGAGCTTGGATAAAAGAGCTTGGAGGTATCGATCATTTACCCGATCATTTAAGTGATTTACTGAAATTTTGATGATATCAATATTATGACAAAGAAAGTTTTTATAATTCATGGTTGGGCGGGTTACCCCGAGGAATGCTGGTTTTTATGGTTAAAAGAAGAATTGAGGAAACGCGGTATATCTGCTGAAGTCCCCTTAATGCCGGAAGCGGAATCACCAAAGATTGATTTGTGGGTTCCTTTTTTGCAAAATCTCGTTAAAATTCCCGATCAAAACACTTATTTTGTCGGACACAGTATCGGTGTTCAGACAATATTGAGATTTTTGGAAAAGACCGATGTCAAGATTGGCGGTGTTTTGGCGGTTGCGGGTTTTTATACTCTCACCGATAACGCTTTTGAGGATGAAGAAGATAAAAAAACGGCCAAACCTTGGCTGGAAACGACTATAGACAATGAAAAAGTGAAAAATAATGTGAATAAAATCACGGCCATTTTTTCCAACAATGATCCTTACGTTCCGCTGGAAAATGTTGATTTTTTTAAAAACAGATTGGGAGCCAAAACGATCGTGGTTCAGGGAAAGGGACATATTGGAGGCAGTGACGATATTACGGAATATCCTTTGATCTTGGATGAGTTGTTTAAAATTATTGAAAGCTAAAATATTACGACCATGCCCCCATCATTTGACCTAGACAAAATAAAATACACCACCGACCAATCAATCTACGAAAAGGCGGTCGGTTTGTATGAGTCGGGAAAAGTTACTCAAGTGAAAGAAGGTATCGGTTCATATTCGGCCGTGGTTCTTGGCTCTCATCCTTACAATGTTTCCATTGAAGCGCGTCGTTTCGGTTTGGGATATTGCGATTGTTATCTTGGGCAAAGAGACACGCTTTGCAAACATATTGTTGCTTTGTCCATTTATGCGGTAATGGATGGCAATAAACTGCGTGATGAAGATAAAATTCAAGTTGCTGGTCCCGTTTGCAGTGGTAAGTTGGGAGAATTGAGCAAGGAGGTATTGGCTGAAACAAAAAAGGCCATCACTTTGGCCATGAGATATATCAAGCCATACAATGTTCCTTCTCGACTCTGGTTTGCTTATCAGAATTCACTTGATGAAGGTTGCGCGCGGTTGGCCAAGCTGGTTTCAGATTTGCCCATAAGCGAACAAACTGGCAAATTGTTGGTTGATCTGCTTTTGAGACTCGACAAAAAGTTATGTACAGGCGGAGTGGATGATTCCAATGGCACAGTCGGTGGATTTATGCAGGAATTGGTTTTAATGCTTGAAGTTTACGCCAAGCTTGATCAAAATTGCATAAAAGCGTTTGAAAAATTGTGCGGTTGGGAGACTTGTTTCGGCTGGGAAGAACCTCTGGTGCGAATAGTTGATGAGGGACTGGAAGAATAATTGGTATGTGCAAAATATGCACAATCTTTTTCAAAATCGTTAATCCATCTTAAATTTGGAACAGATTAACGTTTTTGACAGTCACATAATTTCAAAACAATAGTGTAACGCGGGGTGGGGTAAAAATCACATCGTCGCGTATTCCCTCAAGTCAGGGATATAAATATAATCTTTGCTGTTCAGAATAATGGTTCTAACATCCTCCACGATACGGAACCATGAGTGAACCTGTGTGGCGATCCGCTTGCCGGCAGGCGGACACACATACACTCAGTCAAAAGACAGCTATGAAAAAAGTGACTAGTTTTTGTACCGGTTCTTTAGTTATCGGCACCAACGCAACGCGGCAAGCCCCAATGTTTGTCACAGAGGTACACCGTCGCAAGCATGGTGCGGCTTGACAAGCAGTCGCTAATCAGGCAAATTTTATTATTAATAATTTAGATAACAAGAGAATTTGTGGAATCGGGAATTATCTCAAATCTTATCGACTACTATCGCGACCATCCGAGGTATAGCAAGGAAAACCTGTGGGCTTGGCGGGAGTTTTTTGGCGGTGGTTATCGACCGACCGACTTGGAGATGGGCTGGTTTGTTGAGTGGTATCTGTTCGAGTTCCGGCTGAAGAACGGCAACAGCGTTCTCGAGGAGCATGTGCAGAACAATCCTTGGCGCGAGTCCGAGCAAATGCTGAATTTATATCGGAACTTGGCAGACGCTAAATTTGGCCTGTATGAGGTTCTGAGGGTGGATCTCGGTGAAGGATTGCGTCTTAGAAACGTGCAGAATGCGGAGGAGGTAGAGGTCAAGGAGTGTTCCGCCACGTATCAGACCAAAGACGGAATGCTGGTGCTGGCACGTATTGCTCAAGTAGGGGATCACAACGAAATCGTGGGTTCGGATACTCCCATGCTAGATACACGGATCGGTTCGGGGTTACGTGATTATCTCAGGCAGACGACGGATACACTAACCATGCGAAATATACTGCAGATGTCGCAAGATGCAGCTTCCTCTTCGGAGCTTGGTGAGTCAGCCCTAAATGAAACCTTGTATAACGAAATGAGCCGGGCGATTGACCCAGCTAAGACTAAGAACAATTTTACCGTCGCGCTACGAGATTTAGAGTTGGAGCGGCTGGTTGATGTGGGGAAAGTTCAGGAGTGGATTGAGCGTAGCACTTTTGAAGATAGTTTTACTCCTCTCGCCATGCTATTAGGTTTGGTCTCGTCAGATATCGAATTGAAAAAACTTAATCGTCTGATCGAAGTCATGAATGACTTTATGAACGTCACACCTCGTGAGTCGCTGGGCGGAAAAAGTCCGCAAGAAATGGTTCAGAGTAATCCCGACCATCAATCGGATATCATGACCGACCAGATGTTGTTCGGCATAAATTGTTGCGGCGACGAGATGGATGAGGCCTTCGGCTATATGCAGAATCGCCAGTTCCGGAAGTCCGCCAGGGTTTACTGTAAGGTTTTTGAGCAGTTGCTCAAGCACCGAACTACGCTGTACGAGATATATCGACTCTATGCCAACAAGGCCAC
>Ga0180007_10007106_pt1 | contig 10703 bp, 6 predicted proteins | sample MM_PC_MetaG_FD_121122 | JGI IMG/M metagenome (GOLD analysis project Ga0180007, IMG submission 121122) | Groundwater microbial communities from the Aspo Hard Rock Laboratory (HRL) deep subsurface site, Sweden - MM_PC_MetaG | ecosystem: Environmental > Aquatic > Deep subsurface > Groundwater...
ACGCTTTTCATTTAACTCTTTTGAATTCACAGACATGATTTAAGCCTCACTTTGATTTAAAAGTAGACTCAATATGTCATGATCTGAACTGGATTATAAGATGGGGTTCATTGAGCGCTTACAAGATATCGACAATGCCTGCCCCTGTCTGACCACCAAATAATCATTCCCGGAACCTTTCCCACATTTGGCCACTCTACGGCTTGCAGATCCCACAGGATTTGTATCCAGCAGTTAAAGCTTCATGCCGGTCAGGAAAAGCCTCTGTACAATTTTTGCAGTTAAAATACCGGCATCCCGGTTGGTGGAATATCATGCTTTTGACATTCCCTCGAACCAACTTGCACGTAAGATCCTCAGTGCCTGTAACCAATAGATGGGATGAATGGGAGATAAGTGAAGTAGAAAATTTAATTTGTGCTATACCAAAGGTCAACTGGGATAGCATACTCTTGGTAATACTGTTGATTGCCACGTTTTTTCACAATATAAATATACCTATTCCGCCATTCTGGGAAACAACAAAGACAACAAAGATATAATGAAAATGGGGGAATTAAAGCTGGAGGTTAAAGAACGGAGAATGATATTTTTGAACTTTAGTGGGGACGAAAAAAGAAGCTGATTGACAATCAAGAGATAAATTTGGTAGGGATCTCGAGTCAGCAGAAAGGCTGCTTACCGCAGGATCGATAAAATGACAGCCTATTCAACCCGCAGAGGCTGTTTTTGAAAATTCAAGAAAAATGCAGTAAGTTCTTGAGTGATATGATAGGGGACTAAAAGTAGATTCTTATGAATGATGAGATGAAAATAATTGTTCTTCGGCTCCGGCACGTTATTGGATTTCTTGGCGAACGTATGCAGTTCAATTGGTGGCCAACCGGTTTTTTTGAATCATCAAGCCGTCTTTTCCTGGAACCGGTTTATACAAGAACATCGGCTTTGGCTCAATACCATGGTGTCGTGGAAGCTGCTCGAAAATTGCATGATGAACACTTAAATGTGGGTTGCTATCATCTTTTTCGGTTTCCCGAGGAGATCGAACATTCCTTGCATGTATGGGTCTCAAACAAAGTTGAGGATGACGTTATATTTCATTCTCTCCAAAGTAAAGAAAATGCCCTTGCGTCTTTAAAAACTATGTCTGGCAGCAATGTAGCGGCCAGCGAGGGACCAATGCTTGTCGGCAAAATCAAGGATTTTGAGTCGGTCAAAGCATTGGAGACAACCGCAGGGGCTTATTTTGCGGCCTTTGAGAAGAGCTTAAAAGTATTTCCGTATTTTATGAGATGATTATGGCAGTAAAGAAACAGTATAATAGTCGATTAGGAGCTGGTCTTGGCCTTGTAAATGAGACCAAGACGCTCCTTGAATTATGGTCCCCGGGCATGTCGACCGGAGATCTTTACCAGGTTGCGCTCGAATCCGGACGATTCCCAACAATCACGGCCCGCCGGTTGCTCAACATTATAAAGGAATGTTTTGCCCCGCGTTACCTGGCGGAAGACGGCGCTCCGGTTCGGAACCTTAAACAGCTTTCTCTCGTTTTTTCAACCCCGGAACTTATGCAGATGATGTTTATCTTCACGTGCCGGGCCAACGCCATCCTTGGAGATTTTGTACGGCAGGTATACTGGACCAGATACGGCGGTGGGCATAGCGAGGTAACCAATGCGGATGCCCGGGCCTTTGTTGAACGTGCCATAGATGACGAAAAGACGTTAAAACGCTGGTCCGAATCCATGGTCCGTAATGTTTCAGGTTATCTGACCGGATGCTGTGCGGATTACGGATTGCTGGAAGCCGGACAGAAAACCAGTCGTCGGATTATGCCATTTCGCATTTCCCCGAAAGTGGCTGCCTACCTTGCCCATGACCTTCATTTTTCGGGCATTGGCGACAATTTTTTGTTGACCCATGAAGACTGGCTATTGTTCGGCTTGGAACGCGAAGACGTTCTGGAAGAGCTGAAGCGGATCTCGTTAAAGGGGTTGCTTATCGTTCAGTCTGCCGGGGATGTGATCCGCATTGGCTGGAAACAATCAAATATGGAGGTGCTCTGCAATGTCCTCACTCAAGGCTGATTTTGACGAACTGCGGGAGCGTATCCGGCATGGCCGGGAACTTGACCACGCAAGCTTCGAACCGATCTATTTTCTTGTTTTTCCTCCCGATCAGATTCTTGAAGTCAAGCGACAGACCCCTGCCTGGATCTCCAAACTGCATCAGGAAGGTTGGGATGTTAAACTTTTTTCAATTGCCGAGGAAATCAGTGCCATTCTTAAAGCAGACCCTCGTCGGTTCCTGTGGCTTCTGGCGGACAAAAAAGCGCCTCTGGACTGGGCAAAAACCAATCAGTCCCTTGCAAATGCATTAACAACAAATTCCCCCCTGCAACAGCGACTGGAATCGCTTCTGGCTTCCCAGGAAGGACGTGTCAACAGTCTGGTCCTGGTAACAGACATGGAGGCACTTCACCCCTATCTCAGAATTGGTGCAATCGAAAGTCAACTTCAGGGTAAATTTCATGTGCCGACCATCTTCCTTTACCCAGGAGTTCGCACCGGCAAGACTCGGTTGAAGTTTCTGGGGTTTTATCACGAGGATGGAAATTATCGCTCCGTGCACGTTGGCGGCTAAAAATATTTAAGGAAACTGAATATGACCATCAGATCTCTCTTTGATTCGAATAAAGATATTTACCGGACGATTGAAAAGGTAATTTCCTACGGAGCCTCCCAGGAAAGCCGACTTAAGGCGGAAATTACCGAATATGTGGTTACCGAAAGCATTGAGGAGCAATTTCGAAAACTGCTTGACCGCATGCAGCTTGCCATGGAATCTGGCGGAGAAAACGAAATCGGCGTATGGGTTTCGGGTTTTTATGGGTCGGGTAAAAGCTCGTTCACAAAATATCTGGGTCTGGCGTTTGACAGCAATACCTTTATTGATGGAACCCCATTCATAAAACACCTGCAGGATCGTTTCCATACCCCCCAGGTCAAGGCCCTTCTCAGCACGGTTGCCCAGCGATTTCCCGCTGCCGTCGTGATGCTCGATCTTGCCAGTGAAATGCTGGCCGGTGCAACCATGGAGGATGTGTCCACGGTTTTGTATTACAAAGTCCTGCAATGGGCTGGTTATTCCCGCAATCTAAAAGTGGCGGCACTGGAGCGCAAACTTGAAAAAGACGGTCGACTCGAAGAATTTAGGGAAAAAGTCGAAACGGCATTGCCTGGAATAACCTGGAAAGAGATGCAGAATGATCCACTGGTGGTGGATGGACTTATTCCACAAATTGCCCATGACATGTATCCCGGGCTCTTTCCCACCATAGCCTCCTTCTCTTCCAATACAGAGGGCTTTATTCAATTCGAGGATCAGCGGGTCCAGGAAATGATCGACATCGTTCGTGAAAAAAGCGGCAAGCAGCACATTATCTTTGTCATCGATGAAGTTGGCCAGTATGTTGCCTCACGAAACAATCTGATTCTGAACATTGACGGGCTTGCCAAGAATCTCAAACGGTTGGGGAACGGGAAGGCCTGGATAATCTCCACGGCCCAGCAGACCCTGACCGAGGATGATCCCAGAGCCGTATTGAACTCCGACAAACTTTACAAACTCAAGGATCGGTTCCCCATCCAGATTGATCTGGAATCCAGCGATATCAAAGAGATCTGTTACCGGCGTCTGTTGGGCAAATCTCCTTTTGGAGAAACAGAGCTTGGCAAATTGTTTGACACACAGGGCCAGGCCCTGCGCCACAACACCAAGCTCCAGGATGCCAAATATTATGATGCTGATTTCAGTCGTGAAAGCTTCATCAATCTTTACCCTTTCCTTCCGGCGCACTTTGACATTCTTCTGCATTTGCTGGGTGCCCTGGCAAAATCAACCGGCGGTATCGGGCTTCGGTCTGCCATCAAAGTAATTCAAGATATTTTGGTCGAGGGCCATGATGGCCATTCGCCGGTGGCAGATCAGCCATTGGGCTGGCTTGCCACAACCGTCACCTTGTTTGATGCCCTGGACAAAGACATCCGACGGGCTTTCCCTTCGGTTCATCAATCGGTGGGCAAGGTTCAAATCCGATTTCCGGATTCCCAGGTCCACCAGGAAATTGGCAAGTCCGTGGCCGTGCTGCAAATTCTGGGCAACCTTCCCGTTACCCTCCATAATGTTGCAAGCTTGATGCACCCGTCCATTGACAGCCCTTCACAGATGGATGTCGTTCGCAAGGCGGTTGAAGAGATGCTGAACGATGTGCATGTCCCGCTGGGCGAAAAGGATGGCACTCTCTGTTTCCTTAGTGAAAAGCTACGGGATATAGAGCAGGAACGCGGGGCCATTCCCCTGCGATCCGTCGATGTCAGGCGCATTTTTAACGATGCGTTGCGGGATGCCTTTGATCCTTTGCCCCGGGTAAGTCTGCAGGGAACCATGGCGGTTGCATCAGGGCTCAAGGTTCAAGTGGGGAGCAGCATTACCAGCCTGGCAGGCGAACAGAATATTGTCCAGACAATTGTGGAATTTGTGGGGACCAGTGACTATGAAACCGCCCGCAACCGCATGCTGGACGACTCCCGCAGCCGCTCGGGCCAAAATACCATTGCCCTGATGGCCCGGGGCAATATAGAACTCGATGACCTGGCAAGCGAGATCTACCGCTGCCGACGTATTGCGGAACTGCATCGAAACGAGCCGGATCAAGAGATCAAAGAGTATTGCGTGGGCCAGCTTGACCGGGCGGCAAATCTGTCCGCAGGGCTTCAGAGCAAGATCAAACAGACCCTGCAATCGGGTTCCTTTATCTTCCGCGGGCAAGCGACTGCGGTCACGGCACTGGATTCGAATCTGCTCGAGGCAGCAAAAAAATTGATGGCTGATGTGGCTGTCCAGGTATTTGATCGCTATATCGAGGCGCCGGAACGTGCCGGTACGGATCTGGCTGAAAAATTTCTGCGGGTGGCCAACCCCACTGCCATCAGCCACGCAATCGATCCCCTGGGCCTGGTCGAAACCGTTGGCGGAAGGGCTTTGTTCAAGACCGATCACAAGGCCATGGTCAGCATAAGGGACTACATTGACCGGAATGGCACGGTTGAAGGCAAGCGCCTGCTCGGACATTTCAACAATGCCCCTTTTGGCTGGTCCCAGGATACCACGCGCTATATCGTGGCAGCCATGCTGATGGCAGGTGAGATCAAACTCAAGGTTTCCGGCCGGGAAGTGACAGCCGCCGGACCCCAGGCCATCGATGCTTTGAAAACCAACAACACCTTTAAGCAGATCGGTGTGGCCCTTCGGGATGAACGACCCTCCAACGAAACCCTGGGCCGGGCGGCGGAACGCCTCACCGATTTAGTGGGTGACATGGTCATCCCGTTGGAGCAGGAAATCAGCAAGGCCGCCGCCAAACACTTTCCCCGGTTCCAGCACGATTACGCACCCCTGGCCGAAAAGCTGAGCGGTTTGGGAATGGTCGGCAGTGACCGTATCCGGGCGCTGAACCAGGAGATTGCAGATGTTTTGTTCACCGATGCCTCGGATGCCCCCCAGCGCCTGGGGTCTGACACCTCTGCCCTGTATGACAACCTTACCTGGGCTTTGGAAGTAAAACGGGTGCTGGACAATGGTCTTAACAGCACCCTGGGCGAGCTGCAGGTCCATCGCCGTGAGATCCAGGCCCTGCCCGATACCGGCGTGCCCGGCAACCTTTGCCGCGAGGTTGCCGAGGATCTGGAGTTGCTGTCAGAAAGAATGGCCAGGGAGGACTTTTACAAGTATACAGTGGACTTCAACTCCCAGCTCACCCATCTTAAAAGTCGTGTGCGGGATGCCGTGATCACGCTTTCGGATCACCAGAAACTAAGGCTTAAGGAAGGGGTTGAGGATCTCCAGCGCATCCCGGAATGGGAAGAACTCACCCAGGAAGAACGCGGCAATGCCGTGGATCGACTGGATGACCTGGCATTGTCTGCCTCCCAGGATCTTGCAGGGTTAAAAAAGCTTTTGGCCCGGGACTATGACATCAATATCACCCTGGAAGACCTTAAACGATCCATTCAACGCCAGGGACAGGAGCGCCAGCACCAACGCCTGGAAGACGCGCGGGCCAGAACCGGAGAGAAAGGCCCGGCGAAGCTTTCCACATCCATCTTTGTGCCACCCAGGGTGACCACGTCTTCGGATCTGGACACACTGATCCGGCAGCTAAATGAGATCAAGGCAAACTGGGGTCTCTATGCTGAAATCGAAGTCACCTTTGCCATTAAAGGGAATCAATAAAAATGGCATTTGACCAGGCAACCAGAACCCGGCTCCAGCGGTTTGTCAATGAGGCGCGCAATGTACTGACAGAAGAGTTTATCCGGCAACTCCAAAATGACTACGGCCTGGACCCGACCTCGGGCGTTGTGACCGAGCTTGACAAGTTGCGCCATCTCAACGACGCCCAACGGGAGACCGCCCGTATTTTGCGGGACACCCTGGCCCATTACAAGACCGGGCTAAAGGGCGAAACCCGGACGGTCATTGAACGTATCATCCGCGAGCAGGCATTTACCGTTCTCAACCGGTTGTCGGCCCTTCGCATGGCAGAGTCCCGGGGACTTTTGATAGAATCTGTGGGCAACGGTTTTCAGGCCAAGGGCTTTCAACTCTATGCCCGAATGGCAGGAAGCGGTCTGGGCGAGACCGGAGATGCCTACCGCATCTATCTGTTCAGTGTATTTGACGAACTGGCCCGGGATCTGCCGGGATTGTTCCAGCGGTACGCTTCCCAGGGGCGGTTGTTTCCCAGAGAAGCTGCCCTGTTGAAACTGCTTGTCCTGATCAACGATGCAGACATTGAACCGCTGTGGGCGGAGGACGAGACCATAGGCTGGATCTACCAATACTTCAATGATCCAGTAGAACGAAAAGCCATGCGCAAAGCCAGCCAGGCCCCCCGTAACAGCCGGGAGCTTGCGGTTCGCAACCAGTTTTTCACCCCCCGCTATGTGGTGGAATTTCTGGTGGATAATACCCTGGGCCGCATGTGGTTCAATGCCACGGGCGGCCAAACCGCTCTGGGTGACCGCTGCCAGTATCTGCTGGTGAAGCCGGATGAAACGCCTGTCCCAGCAGTTCACCTGCGCGACCCGCGCACGATAAAACTCCTTGATCCGGCCTGCGGTTCCATGCACTTTGGCCTGTATGCCTTTGACCTTTTTTATAAGATTTATCAGGAAGCGTGGGACTGGGAGCAGCAGCACGGACCCGGCTCGCTGGATATTTCAACGCAGCCGGAAGCCCGGTTCAAACCGTTGATTCAGACTTATAAAGATCAAAATGCCTTTCTTCACGACATCCCCCGCATGATCATCGAGCACAATATCTACGGGGTAGACATCGACCCCCGGGCCGCCCAGATCGCTTCCCTGGCCCTGTGGCTGCGCGCCCAGCGCGCCTGGCATGAAGTCGGCGTCAAAGCCAAGGACCGTCCGCTCATCGGCAGCGGTCATGTGGTGGCGGCAACGGCACCACCTTCCGAACTTGAACTTCGGGAGCAATTTACCGCAGACCTTGATTCCCGGGATGCCGAATTGTTTAAAAAGACCTTGCTGCTGCTCAAGGGCCTGCCTGAACTGGGTGTCCTGCTCAAGGTGGAACAAGACCTGCCCAATCTTATCCGCGAGGTTTTTGGTGAATTTGGTTCTCTTTTCAGGGAGGAGGACATGGTTAAATGGGGCAAGGCAGAAACAAGATTGCGAGAGGCCCTGACCGATTTTGCCCAGGCCTCAAAATCCACCTACCAGGGGCAACTTTTTGCCCAGGATGCTTTGGAGGGATTGCGGCTCATGGATGTGACCCGGGAGTCCTTTGACGTGGTGGTGATGAATCCGCCCTTCGGGGCATTGAGTCTGTCGGTAAAAAACAGTCTTGCCAAGGCATACCCCAACAGCAAGAATGACCTTTTGGGTATTTTTGTTGAACGGGGCATTGAGTTACTGCGCATTGGCGGCCGCATCGGGGCCATCACCTCCCGCACCTGTTTTTTTCTGACCAGTTTCAGGAACTGGCGGGAAAACGTTGTGCTGGGAACAACCCTGCCGGAAGTCATTGCTGATCTGGGCCATGGCGTGATGGATGAGGCCATGGTGGAAGCCGCCGCCTATGTATTGGAGAAACAAGCATGACCACTTTCCTTCGGTTGTTAAATGATAATGACAAAGCGGATGCCTTGTTCACCGCAAGTCAGATGTTGCGCAGGGGAGAGACCGAGCCCAGGATGTTTGAAGTGACACCGGAATCTTTCAAGACGGTGCCGGGGGCTCCATTTGCCTATTGGGTGAGTGATAAAATCCTTGAGTTGTTTAAAAAGCTACCTGCTTTTGAAGAGGAAAAACGGACTGCTAAGCAGGGGTTGGCCACTGCCGATGATTTTCGTTTTGTGCGTACCTGGTGGGAGGTTGAAACAGGTACCGCTCATTGGCCCGGCTTTGCAAAAGGCGGTGCATTTTCTCCGTATTATGCCGATATTTACCTTGCGGTGAATTGGGCAAAAGATGGAACAGAAATTTGTAACTTTGTAAACATTAAGACAGGCAAGCTTAATTCACGCCCACAAAATACAAACTATTACCTTCGTCCCGGCCTAACGTGGTCACTTCGCACCACCAGTGGCCTTAGCATGCGTGTCATGCCAGCTGGCTGTGTTTTTGCTCATAAAGGTCCCTCATCTTTTCTCAATAATGATGAGCCAGATGAAACGATCGCACTGCTGGCACTGACAAACTCTGTAGCCTTTCAATTTCTCGTTGAATTGCAGCTTGCCGCGGCAGACGCAGCGGCAAGGTCCTATGAGGTTGGTGTCATCCAGCATACCCCTGTGCCGAATCTGCCAGGCAACCAACGTAACCAACTCGCTGTACTTGCCAGTCACGCATGGTCCCTCAAACGCACTTTGGACACAGTCACCGAAACTTCCCACGCATTCCAACTGCCAGCAGCTTTGCGCCCGCGTTTAGGGAACTTCGACCCACCCGCCATGGAAGCACAGTTGGCTCGCATCCGGGCCGAGATAGACCAGATTGCCTTTGATCTTTACGGTTTTTCCGAGGCTGACCGCGCCGCGGTCTGTCAATCAAGACCAGGTGATCCAGGTGCACACGATGATCCGGAAGCGGAGGAAAAAAAAGAGGATATCCAGACAGAGCCCCCTGTGGATCATCAGACTTCCCTTCTGTCCTGGGCTGTCGGCGTGGCCTTTGGCCGTTTCGACTGGCGTTTGGCCACCGGCGAGCGAGAAGCACCGCCGGAACCAGCCCCCTTTGATCCGCTTCCAGCCAAGAGTCCCGGCATGTTGCCAGATGGTGCAGAGCCGTTTCATGCACACGCAGGGATATTGGTGGATGACCCCGGCCATCCCCATGACCTGACACACCTTGTGGAAGAAGTGCTGGAGCGGGTGGATATGCCGGTGCCCAATAATGTAAGACAATCGCTGCAAAAAGATTTCTTTGCCTTCCATTTAAAGATCTATTCCAAGAGCAGGCGTAAGGCTCCGATCTATTGGCCGTTGTCCACCCCCTCCGGCAGCTACACCCTGTGGATTTACTACCCCGGTCTCACCAGCCAGACCCTTTACTCGGCCATAAATGATTTTCTGGAGGGACCCCAGGGCAAGCTTAAGCAGGTGGGCAATGAATTGGCCACGTTAAGGATGAAAGGGTCCGGCCGATCCCAGGAGGATGAAAAGCAGTTTGAAAACCACCAGACACTTGAACTGGAACTGATCGAGCTGCGGGACACCCTGTTGGACATTGCCCAAAACTTTCCTCCCCATCAAGACGACGGGGTGCAGATCACCGCTGCCCCATTATGGCAGCTTTTCCAGCACAAACCGTGGCAAAAAGTGCTGAAAGCAACATGGGTCCAGCTTGAAAAAGGCGACTTTGACTGGGCTCACCTGGCCATGGGTTACTGGCCTGCCCGGGTGCGTGAAAAGTGCAGGACGGACAAGTCCCTTGCCATTGCCCATGGTCTGGAAGAACTTTATGCCCCATTGCCCGTCAAGCCGAAAAAAGGTGGCGGAAAAAAAACAAAGGAGGCCTGATGACCGTTCATTATCATTTGGGAAAATTCCCGCCTGTCGAAATGGACTGGCCAAAGCTGATTCCCATTATAGGACCCGCCTCTGCGGCAGTGGCACGCTACGACGGCACGCTTTCCGCCATTCCCAATGCCGCGGTTCTGCTCGCACCCCTGACCACCCAGGAAGCCGTGCTTTCCTCCCGTATTGAAGGGACCCAGGCCACCATGGGGGAGGTGCTGGAATTCGAGGCTGAAGGGGACAAAAAAGAATTGAGTTCCGAACGAAAGGCCGATATTCACGAGGTGTTGAATTATCGGGCCGCCATGCGCCATGCAGAGAAGATGCTGGCTGATTTGCCGTTGTCCCAACGCGTTATTCGGGAGGCCCACAAGGTGCTTCTGGACGGTGTGAGAGGTCAGGGCAAGGCCCCGGGGGAGTACCGGAGGATTCCCAACTGGATCGGTCCTGCCGGATGCACCATGGAACAGGCCCGGTTTGTCCCCATTGCAGCCGACAAACTGCCGGAAGCCATGAGCACCTGGGAGAAGTATCTCCATGAACAAACAGCTGATCTGCTGGTCCGGCTTGCCGTGCTGCATGCGGAATTTGAAGCCCTTCA
>Ga0180007_10007107_pt1 | contig 10701 bp, 13 predicted proteins | sample MM_PC_MetaG_FD_121122 | JGI IMG/M metagenome (GOLD analysis project Ga0180007, IMG submission 121122) | Groundwater microbial communities from the Aspo Hard Rock Laboratory (HRL) deep subsurface site, Sweden - MM_PC_MetaG | ecosystem: Environmental > Aquatic > Deep subsurface > Groundwater...
AACAATGAGGCACCGCACCTTAAAAGGTGCGGTTTGTGACAGCCCCTTGTTTTTAGGATGCTCAGGAATTAAAACCGTAAGCTATGACCACACACTAAAGTGTGTGGTTTTAATTCCCGACATAAATAAATTTTTCAAAACTTCGTTAACCAAAAATTTCAAAAACACTTATAAATATAACTTCCCTCTATTTATAATCAAAATACAATCAAAAATATGTCAAAATGCCAAAAAAATCAAAAACTACCCAACTCAACAATAAACTAATTTACTGGATCCTAGGAATTATTGTTCTACTAATTCTTTTTATGGTCCTTATGACCCTTCCAAAAGAAAACCCAACAGAAGATAATAAACTAGACGAAGAAGGATTTGCTTCACTAATCTCAGATGGATCCCTTGAAACCGACGAAAATAATTGCTTTGAAAATTGTTTTGACAGATATACTCAATGTATCTCAGATTGCAAAGATAATTTATGCATACAAATCTGCCAAGAAAATAGAAATCAATGCTTAAAAACCTGCGCAGACGAATAAAAAATTAATTCTCAATCTTTTTAAATAATATCTCGCCCTTCTTAATCTTACTAATTTTAATCGGCTCTCTTATAGAATCATATTTTATTTCAAACCCAATTTGCTCAGCAATCTTCTCACAAGTCTTAGGAATAAATGGCCACAATAAAATACCAATTGCCTTTATAGAATCAACTAATTCATATAAAACCTTTTTATCTCCAGTTTCCCACGGCTTCTCAGACTGAACATATTCATTACAAACATCAATAAATGCAAAAATTTCATTCAATGCCTTATCCAACTCAAAACCCTCTATCAACCCCCAAATTTTTTTAATATCCAACTTTCTTAGCAACTTATTTTCACATTTATCAAGACCATTTTTTTCAACCAAACCCGCAACACGACTAACTAAATTACCTAATTTATTTGCTAATTCATTATTATGCCGGTCGATTAAGGTTTCTTCACTATAATCCGAATCTTCAAAAACAGAACATCTAAGAAGAGAATATCTCAAAGCATCAGATCCATACTTGTTTGCTAATTCTATAGGATCAATAATATTCCCCAAAGATTTTGACATCTTCTGACCTTTTGTATTTAGATATCCATGAACCAATAATTTTTTTGGAAGAGGGATATTTGCAGACATAAGCATTCCCGGCCAGATAACTGAATGAAACCAGTTAATACCCTTCCCAACAATATGTAAATCTGCTGGCCAATTACCATCCTCTCCGGTTAAATAATTTATTAGAGCATCAAACCACACATAAATCTTAAAATCCTTATCAATAGGATTATCTATACCCCAATCAAGATTTGTTCTTGCTACAGAAAGATCCTTCAACTCTTCATTTTGCAATCTTGAAAGAATCTCATTTTTTCTTGTTTCAGGAACAATATAATCATTAACAAATTCAATTATTTTGTCTTTATACAAACTCAATTTAAAAAAATAAGTATCTTCAGATAACCAGGTAGGAGCTTTATCATGCTCTGGACATTTACCATTAACTAAATCTTTTTCAGTTATAAAGGCCTCACAACCAGTACAATAATTGCCTTCATATTTGCCTTTGTAGATTTCTCCATTATCATAAACTTTTTTAAATATATCTTGAGATTTCTTTTTATGCGCTTCTTCAGTTGTTCTTATAAATCTTGAATAATCAATATCTAACAATTTGCACAATTCTATATAAATTTGAGAGTTTTTATCAACAAATTCTTTAGTAGGGATACCTGCAGATTTTGCAGCTTGCACATTTTTTTGAGCATTTTCGTCAGTACCAGTAAGAAACCACACTTCTTTTCCGATTAATTTTTGATATCTTGCTATAACATCCGCTATAACTTTCTCAAAAGCATGACCAATATGAGGTCTTCCATTTACATAATCTATTGCTGTTGTCACATAATATTTTTTCTTTACCATTCTATTCAATGCTCCCTAATAGAAAACCTACAAAACAACCATTAATAAAATTATCTATTTCACTTCCCTAAAATTTATTAATGACCCTTCCCTCAATTTAACATCAAGCGCCATTGGTATAGTGGTAGAATAAAACCTTCCCAAGGTTTTGACGCGGGTTCGATTCCCGCATGGCGCATAATATTGTGAGCAAAGCGAACAATATTTGGGACAGGCGGTACTAAAAATCTTTGATTTTTTCAACCGCATGGCGCATCGCTTCAATCATAATCACAAACATTTAAATAAATAAAACAATTAATTAATCTATGAAAAAAAATATAAAAAAGTTTTTAGGAATCAGCCTATTTATACTAGGAATTTTCTTTATTGTAGTTCAACCTTTCTCTACAATGACTGGAGCAGTAATAGACCTCACAACAACATTTAATAAAATCTATTTTGGAATAGGACTTGCTCTTATTGTAATAGGAACACTACTAGTAAACTTTAACCAGCAATAGTATATACTTTGTATATACCTACCACCAACAATAAAAAATAATTCTTAAAAATATTAAAATAATGATGTATATACATAATATACACAAAAACACAAAGATTCCTAAAAAATAAAATAAAAACATTTAAATACAGTATATACTTTGTATATATGGCTCTGAAAGGGATAAAGAGGTGCACTAAGGGGATTTTTTCCCTTAGTGTTTCCAAAAAATAATTTCTGGAAACCTAATGCGTCCTAGTAAGGGAACAATAAAATGATAAAAAGAAAATTTGATGCAAAACTAAGAAAGGTAGGAAATTCATACGTAGTCACAATTCCAAAAGATACAATTGACAGATTTAAAATAAATGAAGGGGATTACCTGGCTGTAACCCTTGACCCCGCGGACATAAAGAAAAATGAATAAACCAAAAAGTTATATTTTCTTAATGAGTGCAGCAATATTAATAATATCGTTAATGATTGTATTTAATGTAGCAGAAATTCTCGGAGACAACAAAGAAACCATATTTAAGAAAAACAAAAAAGAGCTTGAAAAAAACTTATGGGAAAACAGGATAGAAAAAACAAAAGGAATAACGGGATTTGCAGTTTCAGATGAAAACCAAACTCAGAATTCAACAAATCCCAAATCAGAAGAACTCTATTCAGAAAAATCTTATATCATTTATTATGTAATATTAATTTTTTTAGGAGTAGGAATATTCCTAGTATCTGTAGGATTTATTCTTCCAAAAATTAAAAAATATACCTAATTTAATTCGGGGCTAAGTTCTTTCTTAACATCTTTAGAATACTTACTCGCTAAATGCATAGGTTCCGGCCTTTTATGAGGTAAATTAATAAACTTCTCAGAAATATCATAGGCACTTTTAATTGTAATTTTATCACCAGGGCTAATAAACATCGGATTACTTCCCGGCTTACTAACTAAAACCTTTCCAACTTTTTTATCCCCTTTTAATATGTCTGCAGCTTGTTTTACCTCCCCATCAACTTCACAATCAATTAAAGAACTTGAAACTCCAATTGTAGGAACACCCGTAGCCAAACTAAAATGACCTGCCAATCCCAGTCTAGGATGAATCAATCCCTGACCAGAAATAAAAACAACATCTGGTTTTTCATTAAGTTTTTCATATGCTTGAATCATTGAAGGCAACTCTCGATAAGCCCTAAAGCCCGGAAAATAAGGAAACTTAACTCGATCCAAAACATAAGACCTATCCAAGATTTCAAAATCCTTATCACAAACAATTATACAACTTAAAATTTTATTTTTAATAAAAATATTATCGACAGCACCAAACAATTCAGCTAAAGAAAAATCTATTTTATCTTTAATTTCAAGTTCTTTTGCTAACTTTATTTGTTCTCTTTCAAGTTTATCAAAGTCAATCCCATACTTCTTAGAAAGTTCTTCTTTCCGAGAATCAAGAGATTTTTCACCAGTATCATTCATATTTCTTCCTCCTTGATATAACAAATAACTCAGAATCAATGTCATTTGTTATGTTCGAGGAACACAAAGTATTTGTGTTCTTCGTTATAATTCATATGAAAATCCACCCCTTAAAAAGCTTTTGGTTTAAGAAAGTTCAAGAAAAAATGGTCCTGCCAAGATTTGAACTTGGGACCCCTACCTTATCAGAGTAGTGCTCTAACCTGGCTGAGCTACAGGACCAAACAATTCATAAAATCTAGAAATATAATAGGTTTATAAGGGTTTTTATTGTTGTCCGGTCTGCAATTCAATAATCAAATTATCATTTTCCAACCCATACCGCGAAATCGGAAGCTTAATATTCAAATTCTTTGAATAAACCTTCGTCTTAGAAAGAGCTTTAATCTCAATTGAACTTTCAAGTTGATTAATCAAAACATCATCAATCTCCTTTACACCCGGAACCGCCAACTCATAAATTAATTTTCCAGAAAGTCTCTTCATCGTTGTCTTAGGTTCTACTCTCGGCAAATCTGCAAACTTTTTTAATTTCTCTTTTGAAATAGTTTGCTTAATTTCAACTAGATTATTTCCAGGAACATCATTAAAATTTCTTCTTTGTTTTTCAGGAAAAACCTTTTCTCCATTAACAAAAAACTGAACATTTAGTCCCGAATCCTGCCGAGGATTTTGAGGCCCATTCTGTTTTGGAGAATTCATCTCGCTATTCATATTTCTCATCTGCTTTTCAAGCATTTTCATCGCGCTATTAAACATCTTATCAACAAACGAGTCAGAAAAACCAGCAATTGGCAGAGGATTCTCTACAAAATCATCCTTCCCCAAAAAACCATAATCTTCTTTATCATGTTTTGAATTCAGATTCTTATTACAAAAAGGACAATACTTAAAATCTTTTTTAATCTTATTCCCGCAACGAGAGCATTTCTTACTGAACATTTTTATTATATACACCAATAAAAAACAGTTTAAAAAGTTTTGTGTGGCTATTTATTGGCTATTTTTAAATGGTTCCACAAGTAACTTTATCAGCTTATTCCACAAATATTTATTAATAATTTTAAAACCCTGATATCAAATCTCTTCATCTCGTTTTAATTTTATAATATACTTATTTCAAGAACAAATCAACTTGTCAAAAGATACCTGTACAGCCAACCAACAGCTTTAAAAACACATTTTCTCTTTCTTTTTCATAAGAAAATGGCAAAAGGACTATATCACCAATTAAGAGAAACATGGAAGAAACCAAATACAGAAAGAGTTAGAGAATTAATGATTCAATGGAGAAAAGATAACGCAGTAACAAAAATTGATAAACCTACTAGATTAGATCGGGCTCGTTCCTTAGGATACAAAGCAAAAAAAGGATTTGTAGTTGCAAGAGTAAGACTAATTCGAGGAGGAAGACAAAGAGAAAGAACAAACAAAGGAAGAAGATCAAAAAGACACACAATAAGAAAAGTAGTTAAAATGAGTTATAAATGGATTGCAGAACAAAGAGCTCAAAGGAAATTCAAAAACCTTGAAGTTCTAAACTCTTACAATATTGCAAAAGATGGTAAACATTATTTTTATGAAGTTATTTTAGTGGACCCAAGTAAGCCTGAAATAAAAAACAATAAAACAATGAAATGGATTTCAAATCCTAAAAACAAAAAAAGGGTTCTAAGAGGTCTAACATCTGCCGGAAAAAAGAGTAGAGGCCTAAGGAATAAATCTCCAATGAACAAATCTAGACCTAGTGTAAGAGCTGGAAATAGACGAGGAAAATAATCAAGTTCTTCCTAAATTTCTAAACCATCTCATAAAATTATTACTCAAATGAATCTCATTAGGATCAACTTCCTTCCCCCCAATATTCTCTCTTATCCACCTTCCCGCAGGAGCACCAATATAACTCCCAGCAAAACCACTCCCTCCCGCAATTATACTACTATCTAAAGAATCTACCCTCAAAGAAACACATTCTATATTTGAAACAGATTCAAATAGGGTATAAATAAAAGCTGCATTAACAGCTGCACATCCTAATGCAGTTAAGTGAGGATGTTCCTTTGAAAAATTAGGGAAAAGAAGGCCTGCGTCAACACCCCATAAAAACCCATAAGGAAGAGTACATGCGTAAAAACCTAAAGAATCAATAGCATTACCAACAGCACCTAAATAATTCTCTAACATCTAAACTTCAACCTTAACTAATTTTTAAACTTAATCATCCCAAAACCTATAAAAACCCTTTTTACATTTCATTACAAAGATGTGTTTCACTCCAATTATCTCGCTAACTACTGCAATCACCGAATTCTTAATAGCAATTTATTTATTTAAAAGAATCAAAGATAAAAAACTTCGGGTCTTGCCAATCTTCGTTCTCTTATTAGGATTATACCAACTAACAGAATTATTTTTATGTAAAACCGCTGATCCGAATAATTGGGCAAGAATTGGTTTTATTATTTACACATTCTTACCAATGGTGTTTATGCAATTATTTTATAACCTTGCATCAAAAAAACTCAACAAATATTATTACTTAATTCCAACTGCATTTTCACTCTTGGCAATATTTTATCAAGATTTTATAATCAGTACTAGTTGCAATAATCTTTACATAAATGTTAATCACCTCATTACAGCTAACAAATTTTTATTTATTATTTACATTCTTTATTATGCTGCAGCGCCAGTTAAAGGATTTTATGAATTTATAAAAGATCAAAAAATAAAAAAACAGTTCCATAATTGGGAATTAAATACATTTCTTAGTTTAATCCCTCTTGCATTAATTCTTTGTCAAATATTCTTTATATTTTCAATGTTAAACAAATTAGAAGGCAAACTAACTTGGATAATAATAAGCATAGTTTTAATCCTAATATCTCTATCATTAATAATTCTAGGAATTATCTCAACATTTCAAAAAAGAATTAAAATTCGTTGGATTTTATTGATTATATTAATGAGCTCAATAGTAACAGTTTTTACATTATTTTACATATTTCCAACATTTAATTATAACTTTCCTTCAATCTTTTGCCAATTTTCTTTTCTTTATAGCATTGCAGCAATATTTCTAGTAGAAGCAATTCAACCCAGATAAAAACCTATAAAAACTCCCAAACCCTTCTTTAATTAATAAATGGCAAAACTACGAAGTAGCTATCTCAAGAGAAGATACATCGAAGAAACCGTTAGGTGTCTTAGATTATGAAATATTCAGAACTCTGTGATGTTTATGAAGACCTTGAAAAAAACCCATCAAGACTTAAAAAAACAGAAATACTCGCAAATTTCTTAAAAAAATTAAAAACTCAAACAGACCCTGAAACAATCTACCTCCTTCAAGGAAAAGTATTTCCAGATTTTTCTGAAAAAGAATTTGGAATATCTGAAAAACTAGTAATTAAAGCCTTAAGCAAAGCTTCCGGAATCCCAGACACAGAAATAATCCAAAAATGGAAAAAACTAGGAGACCTAGGAGAAGTAGCAGAAGAAGTTATGACAAACAAAAAACAAGGAACATTATTTTTTCAAGAACTAACTGTAAAAAAAGTCTTAGAAAATCTCCAAAAATTACCCGAACTCGAAGGCAAAGGTGCAGTAGACAGAAAAATGGCAGTAATTTCAGAACTCCTAACATCAGCACAATCAAAAGAAGCAAAATACATCACAAGAACATTATTAGGCGACTTAAGAGTAGGTGTTGCAGCAGGAACATTAAGAGATTCCATAACGCAAGCGTGCTTTAAACCCGAAGAACTAGAAGATACTGAAGACAAAAAACAAATAACAGAGGCAGTTCAAGACGCTTATGACAAAGCAACTGACTGGAAACTAGTTTTTGAACAAGCTTGTAAAGGAATTAAAGAACTAGAAAAAACAGAGTTAACTCCAGGAAAACCAGTAAAAGTAATGCTCTACCCTAAAGAACCAACAATTGAAGAAGGATTCAAAAGAGTCGGAAAACCCGCCCTACTAGATTTCAAATACGACGGATTCAGAATGATGATAAACAAAGACGAAACCGGAGAAATAAAAATATTCACAAGAAGATTAGATAACGTAACAAAACAATTTCCAGAAGTAAAAAAATACATTGAAGAGTATGTAAAAGCAAAAACATTCATAATTGATGGAGAAGCAGTAGGGTTCGACCCAAAAACAAAAGTCTACCAACCTTTCCAAAACATCTCACAAAGAATAAGAAGAAAATATGATATTGAAAGACTAGCAAAAGAACTACCAATCGAACTAAACATATTTGACATTATCTACTACAACGGAAAATCCTTACTTAAAGAACCTCTGAAAAAAAGAATAGAAATAATAAACAAAATAATTCCAGTTCATAAATTTAAAATAAAACCTGCTGAAGCAATCATAACTGAAAGTGAAATAGAAGCAGAAGAATTTTATCAAAAAGCATTAGACGCAGGAGAAGAAGGAATCATGATGAAAAACCTAAAAAGCCCTTACAAACCCGGGGCAAGAGTTGGACACGGAATTAAAATTAAACCTGAAGAAAATGATTTTGACCTGATAATTGTAGAAGCAGAATACGGAACCGGAAAAAGAGCAGGATGGTTAACTTCTTTCACAGTAGCATGCAAAAACAACGACGAACTCCTTGAAATTGGAAAAGTTTCAACCGGCTTAAAAGAAAAAGAAGAGGAGGGACTGAGTTTTAAAGAACTAACAAAAATACTAAAACCATTTATAATTTCAGAATCAGGCAGATCAGTAAAAGTCAAACCCAAAATTGTCGTAGCAATTACTTATCAAAACATTCAAAAATCTCCAACATATTCTTCAGGTTTTGCAATGAGATTTCCAAGAATAACTAGGATACGTCCCGACAAATCAACCGAAGACATAGCATCACTATCTGAAGTTAAAAGAGATTTTGAAAAATTAAGTAGGTAATTGGTTGGAGAAAACTCGCAATTTGACAAATTTAGAGAGGTAAACAATCTGCCTCAAAAATGGGTTTATTTTTATGTGTTAAAATTATTATAATTTGGAAATAAATAATTAGGTGGTTTTTTGGAATAATCGTATAACTCATCCTATTGTATTTAAAATCTATTATTTGGCATCCCTTTATTTTTTTTATAATATTCTGCAAATCTCCTTAGGTCATCATCATTAATGGGATAAACTGAAGGGATTCTGGCATCCGTACTAATTACCTGAAAAGAAATAGTTGAAACATAACAATTATTATGTATCCTAGAATCTAAGGCAGACATCCTTTCATCAAATTCCGCAGTCTCTTTAGCAAGACCAGAAATACTTTCTTGGTGTAGCTTAGAATCACCGGGTATTGCTAAATCTGCAAGTGCAAATTCCTGATTACTTCCATAAATCCATCTAACAACAATGTGGTGTGGAACCAATTTTCCCCCATACATAATTCCTAATTTATCTTCCATTTTCTTATATAATAACTTTATTAAAATTAGTCAAATTTTAACGTTTATAAATCTTACTCCCCCCTTAATGGAGAAAAGTATTTAAATAGGCCATGATTAGAATATTTATGCTAAAAGACAAACTAAATAAAATTGGATTAACTCAAGGAGAAAGTGAGGTATATGAATTGCTCGTAGAAATTGGAACTTGTAAAGCTGGAACTTTAATTAAACGAGCAAGTTTAGCAAGTTCAAAGGTTTATGATGTTTTACAAAGATTGACCAACAAAGGATTAGCAAGCTTTTCAATAAAAAATGGAGTCAAATATTATGATGCAACTCCTCCTGAAAGATTAATTGATTTTATTGAAGGAAAAAAACAAGGTCTTAATGATATTGAAGATGAAATTAAAAAAATTATCCCCATTATAAAGGGAAGAAGAGAATCCTTAAAACAATCCAGTTCTATTAGAATGTATGAAGGAATTCAAGGCCCAAAAATTGTGTTAAAAGAACTTATTGAAGAAAGTAAAAAATATGGAATAAATTACGGTTTTGGAACTCCAAAAAATCCTTTTGCAGAAATTTACCCTAACGAATTAAATGAATTTTTTGATGAAGAAAAAAAATATAAATTTAAAACCTTTTTGTTATTTGCTAAAGGAAATAAACAAAAACAGCCTTATGCTAAGATCAGATATTTACCTCCAGAATTTTTTTCACCAGTAAGAACCATGATTGCAGGAAACAAAGTATTTCTTGTTGATTTTACTAAACCATATACTTCAATTATTATTGAAAATAAACAAGTAGCAAAAAGTTATGAAGAACATTTTAAAATATTATGGAAAATAGCCAAAAAATAAACAACCAAACAATTATTTACTCCTTGTAAAAATACCCCCCCAATCAAAATCTTATCTAATCTCGCTTCTCAGGAAACAATCCCAATACCCCCTCTTCACTAGCATTACAAATACCTCTTTCTGTAATTAACCCGCTAACCAAACGTCCAGGAGTTACATCAAAAGCATAATTAGCACAAACGCTATTTTCAGGAGTTAAAAGAACCTTCTTAACCTCTCCCTCATGAAGACCTTGAATCAATCTAACCTCTTCGCCACCTCGCTCTTCAATAGGAATTTCCTTTAAACCATCTCTCATTTTCCAATCAAAAGTTGAACTAGGTAAAGCAACATAAAAAGGAACATTATTGTCTTTTGCAGAAAGAGCTTTCAAATAAGTCCCAATTTTATTACAAACATCTCCAGTATAAGTTGTTCTATCTGTTCCAACAATAACCATATCAACCATTCCATGTTGCATCAAATGCCCTCCAACATTGTCAGAAATAA
>Ga0180007_10007108_pt1 | contig 10701 bp, 13 predicted proteins | sample MM_PC_MetaG_FD_121122 | JGI IMG/M metagenome (GOLD analysis project Ga0180007, IMG submission 121122) | Groundwater microbial communities from the Aspo Hard Rock Laboratory (HRL) deep subsurface site, Sweden - MM_PC_MetaG | ecosystem: Environmental > Aquatic > Deep subsurface > Groundwater...
TAATCTCCTTGTTTAACGTCTCTTGGACGAAATTAAAATTTTTAACGCCTCGTGGGCGAAATTTAAATACCAGCGCCTGGGGCATCTGGAAAAACTAAATCAAAATTCTTACGAAACTTTTTATCCGCATCCGGTTGATGATTTTGCTCCCATATAATAGGATTTCTACCAAGAGGCGGTGGTCTATGTGACTTAAAATGTTTTTCAGCCTTTCTTTCGAATGCTGCTTCCTGTGCCGGTGTCATCTTTTTTCCCTCCTTGTAATAGCTCTAACGCGAGTTCCTGTCCTCGTAACCAACCGTCTTGGTCAACTTTAGCTTTATTAGCATTCGCGTCAATGAGTTTAGCTTGAGCTTCCACTTGTGCTGCTGCGGTTTTAGCTCGTTTCTCATCAAGACTTGCAATCTTATCGGCCTTGTCTAGCTGCTCTAATTCCTCCTGTTTTTGTTGTTGTATTGTTTCGTTTTGTCTAAGTTGAGCCTCACGTTCGTCTTTAGTAAGAGATGGATCAATCGGAGGTGTATTAGTAGCTGCCCTAAGTTGCTCAAGTAAGCCATCTTTATCCGGAAGATCTGAAAGTTCAAATGCCATGTTAAGCAGAATAGGCATCATCTCTGGGGAAGCTTTATTAATAGCCGCAAATAGCAATTCCATGTTCTTTTCACGCATAGCATCAGTCATTGGCTTGCTAGTTACTATTACATCATACCTACCCTGAGTAATATCATTTTTAATCTCAATTGCACCAGCTTGCTCATTGTATATTCGTTCGTTAATAACTGAAAACTTTTCTGCGCCTGTTAAACGATCAACAACTCTTAAAACCTTTTCTTCAGTCCATTCAGACTGAATTAATGCAATCATTTTCTCACCAAGCATTTTCTGAGACCGTCGTGCATTATCCAAAAGAGATGCAGTTACAGTTGAAGTATTTTGTCGTCTTTGTTCTAATGCTACTCCTGATTGGGCAGGTATATCACGCTGAAGTTCGGTATTAGGACCTGCTATCTCACTTATCTCACGCTCAGACTGTAGCATCAAATCTATTTGAGGAGCTGCTAGTTTAGACATATCCTCAATGACGAACTTCTTCATTTTGTCTTTCTTAAGGATGATATAACCGTCATGCCTATTAGCTTCTACAAAGGCTTCTTTTTCATTGCGCATAGAGCCTTCTTCAGCAATTACTCTACGACTATTAATCAAGGCAAGTGACATGGAACGTCGTTTATTAACTTCCATGTTCTGCTCTTTAATCTGCCGTGGAACACCATATGGTTGTCCAAATCTGTCAAGATACCCTACAAAAGGTATATATGGATATTCATCATGAATATAAGGCGACCTTACATGCTGTAATTCTAAACCATTTAAAAATGTTGATACCCACATTTTTTTAACTGGAACCTTAATAATTTCGCGAGCGTACTCAACAATCTGAACTGCTTCACGTATATCCATTTCACTTATGTCATGTACCATGCCATCATTCATTCTAGCAAATGTAGATACAACTGTTTTAGGATACCATAGTTCTACAGGTCTAACCCTCTGCCTACTTCCTCTAATCCAGAAAGTAGACATTAACATTGACTTAAATTCTTCAATTTCAGTATTTTCATCAATAATGGGTTGGTCAGTAGTACGTGACCACAGTTCATCAGCTATTTCATCGATATCTTTTTCTTTCTCAGGAAAAAGTATTTTTAGATCCTCTTTGTCTTTCCAAGAGGCTGTAAAAGCATATCTACATGTTTCTTTTTCCATCCATGGAGATGAATAAGGGTCCCACCAAACTGCATGCCAAGGTTGTTGTTTTACTTGAATTCTTTCACGCCTTGGGTCTGGATTAAAGCCTAGATCTAAACAGCCAAAACCCGCAGTTATTTGATCTTCAAAAGCTGAGCGCTGAAGAAAAGTACCATTATTCTGGTCATTAACAAATGCAATACCTTCAGACATAGTCTGACTTAATTCACCGTCTCTTTTAGTACGGCCTTTAGCAACTATATCCTTTTGGTTAAGAATGTAGCTACCAAGAAGAATATTAAGTACTGGAAAAACTTTATTAATAGTCAGAGCATTAATACCTTTGTTTTTCATAAGCTCTATATCTGCAGAATTCCAATGGAGTCCGTCTTTAAAAGCTGCGTCTTCCCAACTTTCAGACCGCCACACCTGATGTCCTAATTGGGCTTCACCTACCCAAGACAAAAACTTTCGTATTCTTTCATCATTAGTTTCTTTCATTATCGGCTCCATCGTGAATCAGTTTCAGCATTACGATTAAATCTATCATCAAACACATCATCATAACCACCTTTTAAAAGCATACAAATATATTGTAATGCGTCATGAGGATGTGAAAATTTGTTTTTATCAGGTACAGACATAAATTTTTCTTGGCCAACTACTTGAATTCTACGAAGCCTATAACCACCATTAAAACCACGTCGTAAAGTTGGGCATTTAATAGGGTTTAACTGAAATCCAGCTTTCCCACCGACTAAAAGTTGTAAAAAATATCTAACAGATTCTAATCTAGGTGTTAACAGATTTGTATTTCCAGCTATACATTCAATACCTAAATCTTCAAGTTCTTTAAAAACAGTTTGTTCATCCGTTTCAGCTTTATGATTGCCAGCAGGATCACCTACATAAACTATAGAGGCTTTATGATATTCTTTAGCTAATTTTGGTTTAAGTAGTTCTTTTACAAACTGATTTATTCCCAACCCACTAGCTACTAATTCATCAATTATATTAACGCCACCATATTGATTTAATTGTGCAAATATAGCACTAGGGCATAACCCAAAGTCTAAACCAATGAATAATGTAGATTCAGGATTATACACTACGTTACCCAAATGAATACTCTCATACCATTGTTCAGCATAAAGAGGCTTTCCATCAAGTACCGTACCATATTTATTTCCTAGGTTTACTCTTATCCACATTTCATCCTTACCTTCTTTTCCTTGGATATAATAATTAGGATTCAAATTTATTAAATTCTCAGCATTTGGATTAGGGTCCCATTCTTTAGTTATTGGGTTTTTTATAAGACCCCCTGGCTGCGTAAAAAATGACCATCCTTTTGGCTTTACTTCTTCTGCTAACTTATATAACCAATGATCATCGTCACACTGGTTAGTATCCCCTATTAAGCCGTACCAAGTTGGGCCACCTTCCATTTTAGATGGATACCTTCCAATACGTAAATCAATCATATCTATTACAGCTTTTGGTAACTCTTTTATCTCGTTTAACCAACCACCAGTTAGCTGAGAACCTCTTAGTTTCTTAATACTTTGAGGCCTATCCAAAGCTAAAAACATTAATTCTGAAAATACTATAGTACGATCTGGTAACTTAAAATGTGCTGTAAAAGTAGGAGGTGAAATTCCACCACCCTTAAAACTTCCTAAATCACCAAAGAGCTCCATAAAATCTTTTACTGTTGTTGACATTAAATCAGGATAAGTATTACGTATAGCATACCATCGAGTTTTTCGTATACCCTGATAATTTGGTCTTTGTTCACACATATGTGATACTAGACGCTGGCAAGACCCAAAAGTCTTGCCAGAGCCTAGTGGACCGGTTATAACTGAAACTCTATCCCTGCATTTAATATAGTCATTAAGTACAGTTTTAGGGCCAGTATTTATCCGTAGTCTAAATTCCAAAAATAGTCCTAGTCAGTGAGAATGTAAAATACTGTTACAACCATAGTGCCAGCAGCTGCAGTAACAATTGATGTAAAGTCAGCTGTACCTGTTATTGTAACACGTGGAGTACTAAATGCCGCAATTGGTGTAGCTGCAGTTGCAGCAAGTGCAGCAGATCCAACAGTACCAGCTACAAGGCAGCTTCCAGTAGTTAAAGCACTATAAGCATCAGTGTCACCACTAATACCTACCATAACTATTGCTGTTGTATCACCACCAAAACCTACAGAAGTAACAGCTTTCCAGCCAAGCACAATAGCACCAGCTGGGAGAACTCCTGTTGTAAAATCAATGTAGCCAGTAGCTGTACCAGCGTTGTCTGTAAAGTTAGCAATCTCAAGGGACTGAGAAACTAGAGCTTTCACAGGGTAATTGTTGGCAGCGTCTTCAACAACAGCAGGTGCAGTGTTCATGTAATAGATATCTACAACCATGGTACCTGTTGCATTTGTAACAATCAAACCAAAATCAGAAGCGCCAGTTACTGTAACTCGTGGAGTTTTAGCAACAGCAATTGGGGTAGCCGAAGCTGCCGCAAGAGATGCAGAACCCACTACTCCAACAGCCAGACAACTTCCAGCAACATTTGCGCTAAAAGCATCAACATCACCACTCACGCCTACTTGAACAACTGCTGTTGTATCACCAGCAAAGCCTACAGTTGTAGTAGCTTTCCAGCCAAGTACAATAGCACCAATAGGCAGCTGACCAGTAGTAAAGTCAATATAACCTGTCGTATTGGCGTTGTCTGTAAAGTTAGCAATCTCAAGGGACTGAGAAGTCAGCTTTTTGATACCAAAGGTAAGAGCTGTTTCTTCTTCAACTCCAGATACTCGAACTGTAATACCAGCCCGGGTAGATTGTACACAAATACATTCATTTGCACTCAGATTCAGACCAAGCAGAGGTATATACTCGCCAAGTTTAAGGCTGAAGCCTCTTATGATATAATCCTCGTCGGCCACATCACCAACAGCGCCATCAACAATGGCTACATCAATTTCAGAGTCTTCATAGGCTCCGGCTAAGTTAGAGATAAATACATTCACCAAAGCGTCATTGCCATCAGTTACGGCATAAACGCTTGTGAGGGTTGCAGCAGCGAGTTCTGCCACTCCTAATCGACCACGCTTTGTATCCATGTTTTGTTCTCCCATATTTAGGGGTTTATATTAGCTGTAAAATACAGCGACCTACATTAAGGTTGTGGAACTCTTTTTACTAGCTCTAATAATGCTGCCGCCATAGCATCATTAGCTTTACTTTCTGACTTATCCAAAGAAAACTTCCATCCCTTGGCTGTTTTTTCCACTTCAAGACCTGATATCTGTTTACTATCATAAGTATTATAATATACCTTTGGGCCATCAGGAATTTCAACACTAATCTTAGTTCCCATACAGCCAGATGTTAGCATCATTATAACAAAAAATAAGAGAATCACTATATTTCTCATAATCACTCCCTATTTACCTGCGTACATTACAATTATTGTGAGAATTATAGATATAACAATGGGTACAGCAAAAGATGCAAATAACGCCATGCCAACACTTTTTTTAACTTTATCTGCTGTTGGAGAAGCTTCAATTACTGTTTCTATTTCCGCTTTTATTTCTGCAGCACTCTTTTGTTTTGGTGTATCAGCTAATTGTTGGGTATGTTTCCTTAGTCTTATTTCAAAATCATTAAATTTACCCAAACAGAACTCACGGTTTGCTTGGCAATTTAGCATTCCAAGCTTTGTTGAATCAACTGTGGATTTAATCTCGTATAAGCATTTTTGATTAGCTGCCATACCTTTTTGCAGCTCTTTAGATAATTCTAAGTTTTCTTTTCTAAGTTCTTCGTATAACTTTTTATTATCTGCATAAAGTCCACGGTGTTCTTCAATCCAACTCAACAGAATCTGATCCGACATTCGCTTATTCTCCGTAAGTTCTATATGAGTATCCATATATGCCTCTAATTATAACGTCTGGTACATCTTTCGTAACTCACCTTCAGACGGGGCACCTGAAATTCTGCCATTAACCTTACGCTGACAGATTGAAAACTCAGCAGGCATTCCGGTAAATGACAACCCATCATATATAAACTCAAATCCTTGCTGCCATTATTTTCTTGCCGGTCTGTCAGCCAAAACCCTCTCACCACAGGAAAATCCAATATACGGGATCCCTGTAAATGAAGATGAAAGTCCAGATTGAGATCCAGGGACATAATCCTGAAACCAGTGATCACCGGCAGCTTCTTTAAACAAGAATGCTGCAATCTTAGGATATTGAGAGTTGAGAGCGCGCCAATCCGCATTGGGACCAAGGAGTTGCACTCCTTTAATTCCAGGTCCGGTTAGCTCCAGGTATTTAAACCCATCACGTTCTCTCAGAGTCATTGAGCCAAGATCCCCAAGATCCTTTACAACAAACCCAACCTCTTTCTGAAATAATGCTTTAAAAACATCCTGCGGATGACCCCTAAAAGGAGGAGCTTCTACCGGTGGGGATACAGGTTTAGGACTATTTCCAAATACTGTTTCAAGTCCAGGTTTATTTGTAAGTTTAAAAAGCATTTGGTTGTTCTCTTCAACGAGGGCCATGATATTCTTTAGTGCTGTGCCGATCTCTTCATTTGTCATTTTGTTTCTCCTATTCAATTAGTGTTTTTGGTTCAAGTTTTTTCAGCCTTGCATCCAAAGCTGATACGGTTGCTGTCAATGTGTTAATTTGCTCTTGCTGTGATTTAACAAGTTCATTTAATTGTTGAATTGCAACAACATTCATGGATACTGATGCCCCAATATTACGACCAGGAGTTTCAATGATTTCTTCTGTTACTGTCTCGTCTTGAGTATAAAATTCTCCGGTGGATTCATCAAACTTGACTCCTGGTTTAAGTTGCTTTTTGAGTTTCTTTTTTTCTTCTTTGGCAAGAGTTATTTTCTCGACCACTTCATCTCCAACCAGTTCAAATTTTGTTGATTCAGGAGATGCTTCTTGTTCGATTACTTCAATCTCTTCAAAAGCATCTTTTTTATCAACCTTTATTTTAGGTCCGTAGCTGACAGTCTTGTCTGTGCGCCGATTAATCACATGAGAAAAAGCAGGGAGGGTATCGTGATCAATCTCTCCATCTTTACCTTTGATAAGCGCTATTTCTGATAGTGCATCACCTTCGTAAAATGGAGTCCGGTCTGTAAATGTTAAGGCCGATACATTAGCTGAGAAATAGGCATTGCCAACGACATGTAAGGGAGAACTAGGACTCATCGTCCCTATGCCGACGTTTCCAGCAGAAGATACTCGCATTCTTTCTGTTGGAGTTGCAGCATCATTGGCAATTTTAAAAACTAAGGCTGACTGATTATCATTATCATCAAAAGTCTCTTCAGCTACAGCGGAAATTGAGGCAATTGGTACAATTCCATATACCCCACTTGCTTCTAATGGAGCTTGAAAATTTAAGGTTCCAACAGTATCTGTAGCAACTACTGTTGTATCTGACGTACTTAATGTTGCTATTCCACCAGTTGTGCCCCTAACTTCTAATAAGGATACTGGATCTATTGATACATTTATACCAACTCTTTTTGTTACTGAATCAAATGTCATAACTTCAGTAGCGCCTGAACCAATAGAAAAACGATCAACACCATCTGCATCTGTTTTAACAAAAAGATTCCAATCCATTGTCCCAGTAGTATTACCAAGTCTTATACCACCAGACTGATTAACTAAAGCAGGAATAGCGGATACATCCAAAAGAGCTTCAGGTGTGGTTATTCCACCCAAACCTGTAAATCCAGTATCTAAAACAACTGGTCCATTAGCACTGTTTTGTAAGAGTTTTCCTGTAATACCATCAAATCTTGCAACCACATTATCTGTTGAAGAAGCAGGACCAACTACATCTCCTGCGTTAGGCTCTAATATGGGATCTCCATCTACAGCCATAGAAACTTGAGTAACAAGGAGTATAGTTATTAATAACAAAATAGTTTTTATAAACTTCATAATACCCCTTTTATAACAAATCTCATTAGTTTATAACAGTTTAGTAAAAATTTATCTCTATTATATCCCTGCAGAAGCTCTTGACAATTCAGCATAAACTTCGTTAGCCCCAGCACTTACACAAATAAGTCCTATAGTATCTCCAACATTGTCTAAGGAAAAATCACCTTGCAATAATAGATAGGTCCCATCCTTAATAGTAATAGTATAAGCAGCGGCATGGCTATTCATTATAACTATAATATCTCCCACAGATGATCCAGCTAATTCAGTAATGTCATCAGCAGCAGAACCTTCCCCGTCTATATCAACAAAATTTGCTGTCCCAATTGTTGCTATGCCACTGGCAGCCTCAACGGCTGTAAATGCTCCAAGACCACCACCACCACCAGGAACACCACCATCAACGATATCACCATTAGCATCCCAGGTAGCCAAATTCCCATCTGCCCCAGCAGTACCTGTGACTAATTTAACATCAGTACCAGTTTTAAGGCCAGCAGCAATTTCGGTAATAGCGTCAATAGCGCCAGCTGCAGCAGACGTTGCTACGCCAACTGTTTCGTCACTATTAGGAAAAGTAATTGTTTTATCAGATACCGTTGGGTCTACTATAACAATAGATGTCTGATAAGCATCATCTGTAGAACCTTCAAATGAAATACCCGTACCTAAATAGGCTTTAAGCCAATATATTGCTTCGGTACCAAGATCATCTGTTCCTGCGGTATCTGAAATAAGACTCACAGGAATCACAGTGTTATTAATATTACTCAAGTTTATAACAGCTGGAACACCAGGTCCATTTATTAAATCACCATCAGCATTCCAAACAGCTGCATATGCATCAGTTCCAGCGGTACCTGTAATAATTGTACCATCGGAACCAGATAAGTCTGTAGACTCTAGTTGTGTAATGAGTATAGGCTCTAATACTGGGTCTCCAGATGCCGCAAAACTGACAGAAACACTTACTAGCAGGATTAAAATTGAAGCAATAAATGCCCTAACAAGTTTTTTCATTTTATTTTTCCTCCAGATTAAAAGTATTATTTAAACGCTGTTTAATTTCTATATCTAGTTTTTCTATTTCTTGATTTGCATTTATCCAACGTTTATCTTTAAAACAAAGACCAGTATACTCTAATGCTATACTTCTTAATAGTTCCTTATAATAAAGCATCTTCCATTCTGGTTTTTCTGCTATAGCAATAGTTTTTTTCTCGACTACACTATTTTTTCCTCCAGCTATGCTTAAACTACAAGAACATAGAAACAAAAGTGCCAACAAAATAATTATTTGTTTCATTATTAATCTCCTCCACTTGATCTTGATATTTCCACTAAAACATCAGACCCAATGGCTTGAAGTTTTATGCGATCTTTTGTGTTATTAAGAATAAAATCAGCCCCTCTACAAAGAACCAAGTTAATTCCGTTTTTAAGAACTACAGTACGAGCGTCATTATCAGGTGCTATAATTATTTCATCTCCTACTTCTAACCCTGTAATTTGTACCAAGTCATCTGTGGCAGCATCAGCGTTAGTATCAATTGTATAATATCCTGGAGCAGGTAAAACAGCAACACCAGCTATTGAAATTGTAATCTCTGTAGAACTGCCCCAAGCACCTAAATCAGGAACTTCTAGAATAACTCTTGCTTCTGTAGGAGTCTTTGACACAACCCAATCAGCCTCCCCACCACCTACAACAAAGTTGTCAGCTGGAAACATATGACCATCAATAATTGAACCAGTAGAAGGATTAGCTAAAGGATCTGCAAAACAGGTACTAGCAAAAATTACTATACCCAAAAGAAATAATATACTTTTCATTCTAATCCTTAATTGTTATCTACTAAAATCCAATCAAATGTCGCACCTGCATTACCACCATTCGCTACTGTAAATGTGGTACTTGTCTTAGCTGTTATAGTCACGTCGCCTACATATAATGCACTTGCAAAGGCACAAGTTGATGTCACTACTACTCTATACGCAGTCCCGCCTAAGTCTTCGCCTATATTAACAACAACACCAGCTGATCCAGCATAAACACCTGTACCTGATTTAATATTACCTGCAACGCTATATAAGGTATCAAAATAGGTTTTAAGAGTATCTTTTAAACTTAAGCCTGTTAACTTATAGTCAGCAGGTTCTGCCGATTCCACATAAAGCAAGTCTGTATCCAAAAGAGATGCTTTTTCAGTTTGTGCATGTAGATACTCACCCGCCATTATTATACTTCCACCGCTAAAGTTGCTGTTTTTAGTACAGCTAGTTGGAATACATTACATACAAACCCATTTGGATATGTAGCACTATAAATTATAAACTCTGTTAGGTCGGAACCGATGGGTAATTCTAGTGTACTTGGGATAATTGTAATTATAGCAGTAGCACCATCAGCGCTAAATGCTGCTGGATAAGCTATAGAATTATAGTAAGTTCCTTTATACTTGAGCTCATATTTGGTGATTGTGGCCATTTCTGCTGCTGTTAGTTTTTCACCTGTATCCAAATGAGTTAGGAGCACCTCAAATGGGTTGTCCCTTCCGTAGTATATGGAGATTCTAGAACTCATGATCAACTAATGCTCCTAAGTTATTTTGTGTTACAATTCCTTTAATACCTTGGCTATACTTCCTGGGCTGCGCTATAATTTTTAGACTTTCAGATACTAGTCCTAATAACCCACTTCTTGGTATTGATGTAGTAATTAAGTCCTGTGAAACAATACCTATTATTCCTGTTCTTGGTACTGATGTAGCAATATACTCTTGTGTAACAATTCCTTTTATGCCATACCTATAACTTCTTGGCAACGCTGAAATCTTAGGGCTCTCTGATACTAATCCTGATAATCCTGTTTTTGGTATTGTTACTGTTATAATAATTGAGTCTTGAGTAACAATCCCTTGGACATAAAAGTCCAGTTTTGGATGTAGTAA
>Ga0180007_10007109_pt1 | contig 10700 bp, 10 predicted proteins | sample MM_PC_MetaG_FD_121122 | JGI IMG/M metagenome (GOLD analysis project Ga0180007, IMG submission 121122) | Groundwater microbial communities from the Aspo Hard Rock Laboratory (HRL) deep subsurface site, Sweden - MM_PC_MetaG | ecosystem: Environmental > Aquatic > Deep subsurface > Groundwater...
ACGGGATGGCCTTGGCCAACCCCAGAAGGTGGTGTCGAGGATCGAGTTGATCGATCAGATCTGGGCAGAGGAAGCTGCGCTGACGGTCCGATTTTTTGGGCTGCATCGTTGGTAACCTCGGAGAGATTTCGACCAGAAAAAATGCATTTTTCACTGCATTACTGGTTATTTGAAATACATTATCTCCGATTAAATTTCAATTAATTTCGACATGTTGTCCTGTTTTTCAGGGCTGACTATTTACCGGCTAGACTATGCCAAGCAGATACCAGTAAGGATCAAAACTTCGTTCAACCAGCTGAGCAAGCTGCTGGACGAATGGACCATAATCCGCGTCCGTCCCCGCCTTGTCCAGATTCTGATAATAGGAGGCCCGATCCTCCACCGGGATGATGGCGGTCGGAAAACCTGCCCGCATGAGTTCCAGATTCATGGCGAGCCGGGAAGTCCTGCCGTTGCCGTCCCGAAAGGGATGGATGATGACCAGGTCGGCATGCACCCTGGCTGCTCTCTCCACGGGATGAAGCTTCTGGGCCTCGCCACGGTACCAATCAAAAAAGTTCTGCATGTGTTCATCGACAAGGTGATGATCGGGCGGTGTATGCCCTGCACCGGTGATGATGACGTTACAGCCCCGATAACGCCCGGCTTCGTTGTCGAGCCCTCGCAGTACAAGCTGATGTAATTCCTTCAATACGCGCTCATCAAGCGGGACGTTATCCTTCACGAGAGTTTCCAGATAGGTGATGGCGTCTGCATGGTTAACGGCTTCGAGATGATGCCGCAACAGCTTGCCGCCAATGGTCAACCCATCCTCAAGCACCACCTTGGTCTCTATGAGGGTCAGGGGGTTTCCCTCGATGGCGTTGGAATGGTAGGTGTACCTCAACACCATGTCCTTGCGCAGGCTCCATAAAAGGGCTGGAGCGAGCGGACGATGGTCGTCGAGCTTGGACTTCAGGTCGTCCAGAGTGGCGAAGGCGTCATGGTGCATGGCATATCCTTTTTGGCTTTCCGATTTGGTAAACGCGTTGCCCTTCCATGTCCAGCGAACCTACCACAAGCCGCAGCTGGGCAGCACCGGCTGCATGGGCATGGCCAGAAAATCGACAGCTCAAGGGGCGGATTCAATAAATTGGGGTACCAAACAGGGGTATTTGTTTTTTTATGTATATTTCATATTGAAATTAAAGTTAATATTCACAAGTTCGACCCCTGGTTGGCCCACCACAACCAAACGAAGCCCCACCATCGGGGCTTTTTTCTTGCCAAAACCGAAGATCACGCGGCTAACTTGCCCTGGCCGTGCCGATCCATAATGTTGCGATTCGTTCGCCCTGCGCTTGGCCGGAACAGATGACACTTGATGTCCATGTCCACGGCCCATATAGAACTCAGTATCCGAAACGCCGGTCTTGCCAAACGGACCAACCAAGGAGACGCCCATGGACAATCCAAAGCTCGCAACGCAGTTTTTGGCCAAAAAATACGCCGACAAGGGAGACCCGGACGGCTGGTTCGAGGAGTTCTACGCGCAGGCCGACGGCGAGATCAAAAAGGTCTACTGGGCAGACCTTGAGCCCAATCCCATGCTGCTTGACTGGGTTGACAGGCATCCCCGGCAGCCAGGCCACCGCGCAGTCGTGATCGGCTGCGGTCTGGGCGATGACGCCGAGGCTCTGCGGGAGCGCGGCTACGCGGTTGTGGCTTTTGACATTTCGCCCTCGGCCATCGACATGTGCCGCAGGCGCTACCCCGACAGTTCCGTGGACTACCTCGTCGCCGACCTTTTCGATCATCCTGCCCACTGGCTGCGCGGCTTCGACCTCGTGTACGAATGCAATACCATCCAGATCCTCACCGGCCCAAATCGCGCCAGAGCCCTATGCGCCATCGCGGATTTGGTCGCGCCGGGAGGCGAAATAGTGGTGTCGTGCCGTAGCCGGGAGATTGGCGACCACTCGCAGACATTCCCCATTGCCCTGGACCGGAACGAAATCGACGGCTTCGTGCGGGCCAATCTCGTCGAGAAATATTTTCTCGCCTACGACGACAACCAAAATCCACCCGTTCCCCATTTTTTTGCGATCTATACACGACCGGAACAATAATGCTCTGAAAATTAGTGCGTGATCCATAATATAGCATTATGGAATTATAAATCAGCGAATTCGCTGAAAAAGAACCCAATATCATAAAATTCAACGGCATGCACAATAAATGGTTACAAGCACAGTTCTCGCTAACAACATAATCGACTACATCCAAAAATATTTTGATACATAAACACGACAAGCCAATCTAGAAACATACTAAGCCAAACCTGCACAACTCCGTTGACAAATCAGACTTGTGCTTGCCTGGCTTGACGCTCCAGTTCCAGTTTGAAGGACGGATCAAACTTCAGCTGCCGGGCCAGCTCGTCCAGGTAGGCACGCTCCATGAAATTTTCCTCGTCCACCATCAGCAGGCTGGCCAAATACATTTCAGCGGCAATCTCCGGCGTTGTGGCTGAGGTAGCGATCTCCGCAGGATCCATGGGCTTGCGCAGCTCCTGGTCAACCCAGAACTGCAACTCCCGGTCATCAGTCAACTGGGCGATACTCTCGTCGATCAACTGCCGTTCACGATCGTCAATATGACCGTCCGCCTTTGCAGCCGCAATGATAGCCCGAAGCACGGCCTTTCCATGGAATTCGGCTTCGGCAGCGGGAATCCTGTCAACCGTCCGGGGTTGCGGTATTTGGGTTGCAGAGGAGCTGTCATGCTGCCAGGTGCTGAAAGCCTTGTAGGCCACCAGACCGAGCGCAGCCAGACCGCCGTATTTTAGAGCCGAACCACCGATCATTCGCGCTTTCTTGCTGCCCATGAGCACCCCGATTGTACCGGCCGCCAAAGCGCCGCCTCCCGCTCCCGTGAGCAGGGCACCCAAAGGATTTCCTTGAGCTGGAGCATACCCGCGATCTCCAGCGTTTTGCACTGCACCCTGACATGACTGCAACATTTGATCAATAAAATTCAAAATACTCATAAATTTACTCCTTATAAAGTAAAACGGCATTTTACAAAACACATGAACAAGAAAAAAAAATTAACTCATATCATTTCAAAAAAAAATAAATTGTTTTATAAATACATCAAACATCGTAAATCATCTGAATTTATTTCATATAAACAACTCTAGATGATGATTGAAAATAAAAACATACCCTTACAAACTTTTTCTGCTGGAACAATACCCACGGCAGCGGTGCTGTGATCAAGACAAACAACGCACTCATCGCAATGAATATTCCATACGATCCGGTCGCATCGGCTACAATGCCCCCCAGTGACGGTCCGATAAGCGCTGCAAGACCGTACCAGAGGAAACAAATGGGATATAAAGCCGGGGAAACAAATCTATCCCAAGCTGATCGACTATGGAGGCTGCGTAGACGACAAAGCACCCGCCAAATCCGATACCAGTGAACAGCACTGCGGCTTGCACCAGCGCGGGCGCAGGGGGCAGCAAAAAGAGCAGCATGCTCAATCCCACAAAAGCCAGGGAAAGAAAAATAGCCAGACGCGATCCGACACGGTCGTGGACCTGTCCCCAGCCTATTCTTCCAATGGCGTTGCCCAGGGCGAAGACCGATATGGCCAGGGTAGCAGCCGAATTCCCAACCCCCAGAGACAAGGCGATGGGCTTGAGGTTACCCACTACCAGGAGGCCGGCAAAGGTTCCACAGAACATGCCGAGACACAGAAGCAGGAAATTGCGCGAAGCCAAAACCTTGAAAGGAAAAGTTGTTCCGCCTGTAGTCTTACGGCTTATCGCGTGACTATCGGGCGGCGGCTCGCGCATAAGCAGGGCGCTGCATAGCGCTATTGCGCCAGAGCCAAGGGCGATAAAGCGAAAAACATGCATCACGTCCATGTCGCGGGTCACAAGAAGGTGCTCGCCCACGCCACTCAGAAGGATGGCGCCAGCCCCGAAACCAGCGACCGAGACTCCGGTCACAAGCCCCTTTTTATCCGGAAACCATTGCATGCAGACCGTCAGGGGACAGATGTATCCGAATCCGATTCCGGCTCCCGTGATCACGCTAAAACTCAGGAACAGCAGAAAGAAGTTGGTAAAAACCGCAATAGTGGCACCAAAAATGAGACCACACTGGCTTGATGTTAAACCATATTCGTTTTTCAGAAGCGGAACAAACTCACTCCATGCGCAAATGCCTCCAAGTATCATCTGGGTCAGACATCCTGCGCAAAGAACAATCCATTTCATTTTGAAGCTTCCGTAAAGCGCTCCAAAACTTCAAGGACGTCGCCAATGCAACATCCGCTTTCCAGGGGATGCCTCAGGCGTTGGTCGCGCAGGATGGTATAAGTGACCCGTCGGCCTTCGCGCGACCCGATCAGATAACCGGCGGCACGCAAGTCTGCAACGATGTGCTGGACGGCACGTTCCGTGATGCCGACCTCGCTGGCAATGTCCTTCATACGCATGCCCGGATCTTGGGACAGACAGAACAAGACATGCGTGTGATTGGTCAAAAAAGTCCATGAGGAAGCCAGAGGTGTAGAAGCCACAAGCAATCTTCCGTGATGGTAGTGTGGGATTTCGCAGTCAGAGGCATCGATTGTACGATATAATATTCATGAAACAAACTTCTTGAATAGGATTTTCTATTGCTCGGCATATTCGTCCATGTCAAGTCCAAGCCAATCACTCATAACCTAATTGACTCTTTTCAGACCACTCGAAACCTGAGATAGTCTTCTCCTTCGCCCCAGAGGACCATAACATGAACTTTTTAACAAGTTTGCCGAAGTTGTGCGTGCAACAGTGAAAGGAAATCTGCTTGTTGCAACCGTTCAAGGAATCTTGGGAGGATTTATTTTCTGGGTTCTCGATATTCACAGAGCGTTGTTATGGGGAGTCGTGATGACGTTACTCTCTTTAATACCAGTCATTGGAGCCGGATTGATCTGGGGACACGTCGCTATTTACCTGTTCGCTATTGGCGAGTGGTCGAACGGAGTGATCCTGGTAGCATATGGAGCCGGCGTCATCGGATTGGCCGATAATATTCGGCGACAGCTTCTGGTTGGACGCGATACCAAATTGCCTGACTATTCGTTCTACTTTCGACGCTTGGAGGTTTTTCATTGTTCGGAATGAACGGATTTGTTTTGGGACCCTTGATCGCTGCACTTTTTATTGCATTTTAGGAAATTTTTATTCGTGAATTCAACACTTCAAAATCCAGCAATGCCAGCACGGAATAACTAATATCACATCTTATTAAATTGAATCGCGAAATTTTTTTTCATAAGCCATACAGATTACGGCGAGAAACAAGAGAATAAGACCAAGAACAACGACTATAGCACGAGTGCCTAGCCATTGAATGAAAAAGAACGAAACAGCGATGGCTCCGGAAATACTTCCCAAAGTCGAAATAGCATAAACCCGACCAGCCGTTCGGCCTATTTCATCCAGTCCAGTGGCGCTCAATTTGATCACGAAAGGAGAAACCATGCCCATGAGCACCGACGGCACCAAAAAGAACAGCACGCTGATCAGGAGTACGGAAAACCGAAATTCAAGCCCCAGATCCGCGATGTACCTACCGACCGGCAGATAGACCAGCGGAAGAACCAGAATGCAAACCGCAGCAGACGCCAGTATCTTGGCCAGCACCACCAGACTCGGGCGTCTGTCAGCCTGGACGCCTCCGAGCCAGTACCCAATACTGAGGGCCATCAGAAAGACGCTGATCAGACTTCCCCAGACATAAACAGAATTACCGAAATAAGGAGCCAGGATCCGACTGGCTACAATTTCGAGCCCAAGCAGTACTCCACCGGACAGAAAAGCCACGCTGTAGACGAGAAAATCGAGGGAACGTCGCATGCTATTTCTCATCCTTCAAAAGGTTAACCGGAGCGTGATCATCGGTCAAAATCTTCGTACCGTCAGGCCACGTCGGATTCGGCTCGAAATGTTTCTCAAACATACCCTTCAAATCGAGACGCTCCGGCTTGCGCGTGTCTCCCAACTCCGCAAGCCTGTTGCGCACCTGCTCGGGAGAGGGCAGGCCACCGGGCGCTGCCACAATAATTCGGTTTGTCGACAATCTACCGATATAATGATGAAAATCTCCGAAAACAGCATGGTATGTTGCCGATTCACGATCGGCAAGGGCCTGATTGATCCAGGTGTTCGAACAGACTACGCCGCCCTGCGAGAGCCGCTCACGGACAATCTCCAGAAATTCGCGCGTAGTCAGATGAAAAGGAATATAGCCTCCATGATAGGCGTCGAGTAAAATCATATCGAACTGCTCTGTCGTGTTCCGCAACCAGCGACGTGCATCCTCCACCCCAAGCTTCATCTTTGGGTCTTCAACAAAACCGAAATACTGCCTGGCCAAGGCTACGATCTCGGGGTCGAATTCAACATTCGTGATTTGCGCATCCGGGTAGATCATTCTGAGGGTGCGAGACACGGTTCCGCCACCAAGTCCTACGACAAGAATCTTTTTGGGCGCATCCACATAGCCGGACACGAGCATCATCATTGCAGTGTATTCATAAACATGTCGATACGGGTCCTTCAAATCCATAGCACTTGACCTGTCTAACAGCGAACCGACATGCATTCTACGTATTCCATTAGCCTCAGATATGAAAATAGTCTGATACGGCGATTCCTTCTCATGAATAATATCAGTAGCTGTCGGCAGCACATAAAAAGCAACAATTGATACTAAACAAATTATTGCGACAAAAAATATAAAAAAACGCCTCAAATATATCTTCATATCACACCATTTTAAATATTAAGTTGTCTGCATCTGCGGAAATCAATGAAATATCGAAGCATTCTTTCGTAAGGCAGCCCCAACGCACACTCTCCTTCAGGTGTTTCTCCATGTATAGGAGTACCCTCATCCGAATTAAAATGAAACGTAATGAGTTAATTCTCATTAATGTCGGCATATACTCTCCCGTGGATAACTTTTGGCTGTTTGCGCCAACATCATGATGGAACCAACATGATTCTAACAAATCAGTCACAAATTAATGCAAAGGAAAGCAATAAGTCAATTTAAAGCTTGCCTGGCAACGCCTTGCAGCACACAAGCCGAGGAGTGATCCGCATCTCGCAACTAGCCCAAAGGCTGCCGGAGTCTGTGGCCATGGCTGAACCCGCCGCGAACTGAACTGCTCAAAAAATTTCTTACAACACCAAGCAAATCGAGCTTTTGCAACGGCGTATCATTCTGATGTGCGATCTTGTCTCTCGTGAAAGGAAAGGACCCGCACCCACACCCCGCTGAGCAGGAGACTGATGTCGTCATATAGAACGATTATGTTGAATTTGGCGGAACGGTTGATAAATTTCTTGGGCCGGGCTGCTCTCTTATTCCAATTAATCCAGTGTAATCAGCATAGTGCACCGGAGGCATCGTCCGGCACGGGAGTTGCCTTAGAGAGTGCAGGGCATGGGCGCACCCAGAGTCCAAGAGTTGGCTTCCGCGCGAGGTGGTTTGTATCGTTTTGTCCGGGGTTTTGTGGGCGGAACGAAGAGGGATGGACGAACTCGGTTTGGGTCGGGTGGCTGCTCTGGCGGCAAGGGAAATAAAGATTGTCGAGCTTCGCAAGCGAAAGTTGACGACGAAAGAGCGCCTTGTGGGCCTGAATAAAAGGAAAAATTAAATCATGCAGACAAAGGCTCTTTCCCCGGAACTCGTTACAATGCAGGACGCCTACTGGCGTGCCGCCAACTACCTGTCGGTCGGCCAGATTTACCTCTACGACAATCCGCTGCTCAAAAAACCGCTCACGCTGAAGCACATCAAGCCGCGCCTGCTCGGTCACTGGGGCACGGTGCCGGGGCTGAACTTCATCTATGTACACCTGAATCGCGTCATCAAGGCGTACGATCTGAACGTCATCAATATCACCGGGCCGGGCCATGGCGGACCCGGTCTTGTTGCGAACGCGTATCTCGAAGGGACCTACAGCGAGGTCTATCCCCACATTTCGCAGGACGAGGAGGGCCTGACGCGGCTCTTCAAGCAGTTCTCCTTCCCCGGCGGCGTCCCGAGCCACGTCGCGCCGGAGACGCCAGGCTCGATCAACGAGGGCGGAGAGCTTGGCTATGCGCTGTCGCATGCGTTCGGGGCGGCCTTCGACAACCCTGACCTTCTCGTTGCCTGCGTCATCGGCGATGGCGAAGCCGAGACCGGTCCCATGGCTACGAGCTGGCACTCGAACAAGTTTCTGAATCCGGTCCATGACGGCGCCGTGCTGCCGATCCTGCACCTGAACGGCTACAAGATCGCCGGTCCCACCGTACTCGCGCGCATTCCCCATGACGAACTGGAGGCGCTCTTTTACGGCTACGGCTACACCCCCTATTTCGTCGAGGGTGACGACCCCATGGAGATGCACGCCCTCATGGCCGCCACTCTCGACCGGGTGGTGGCCGAGATCAGGCGCATTCAGCGCGACGCCCGCGAACAGGGGTTCACGGAGCGGCCGCGCTGGCCGATGATCATTCTGCGCACACCGAAGGGCTGGACCTGCCCGCGAGAAGTGGACGGAAAGCTTACGGAAGGCACGTGGCGCGCACATCAGGTGCCCATGGGCGACATGGGCCATCCGGGCCATGTGAAGCTCTTGGAGACGTGGATGAAGAGCTACCGGCCGCAGGAGCTGTTCGACAAGGCCGGCCGGCTGCGCCCCGAGCTTGCGGGGCTTGCGCCGGAAGGAGAGCGCCGGATGAGCGCCAACCCCCACGCCAACGGCGGCCTGTTCCTGCGCGACCTGCGCCTGCCGGACTTTGGCGACTACGCGGTCAAAGTCCCGAAACCCGGCGCGGTGGACGCCGAGGCCACCCGCGCGCAGGGCGAGTTTATCCGCGACGTGATTACGCGCAACCCCTCCACCTTCCGCGTCTTCAGCCCGGACGAGACGAGCTCGAACCGCTGGGGCGCGGTGTTTGAGGTTACAAACCGCTGCTCGACGGCGACCATAATCCCCGGCGATGAGCATGTCGCGCCTGATGGCCGGGTCATGGAGATGCTGAGCGAGCATCAATGCGAGGGCTGGCTCGAAGGATATCTCTTGACCGGCCGCCACGGCTTCTTTTCCTGCTATGAGGCGTTCATCCACATCGTGGACTCGATGTTCAACCAGCACGCCAAGTGGCTGGACGTCACGCGCGGGATTCCCTGGCGCCGTCCCATCGCCTCCCTCAACTACCTGCTCTCGTCGCATGTCTGGCGGCAGGATCACAACGGCTTCAGCCACCAGGACCCCGGCTTCATCGATGTCGCAGCCAACAAGAAGTCCGAGGTCATCCGCGTCTACCTCCCGCCCGACGCGAACACCTTGCTCTGCGTGACGGATCAATGTCTGCGCAGCCGCAACTGCGTGAACGTGATCGTGGCCGGAAAGCAGCCCGGGCCGCAGTGGCTGGACATGGACGCCGCCGTCAAGCACTGCGCCGCGGGCATTGGCATCTGGCCTTGGGCCAGCAACGACCAGGGCTGCGAGCCGGATGTCGTCATGGCCTGCTGCGGCGACGTGCCCACCCTCGAGACCCTGGCGGCCGTGCAGCTCCTGCGAGAAAATTTCCCGGCTTTGAAAATCCGGGTGGTGAACGTGGTCAATCTCATGAAACTCCAGCACCACCGCGAGCATCCTCACGGCTTGAGCGACAGCGATTTCGACACGCTGTTCACCACCGACAAGCCGGTCATCTTTGCCTATCACGGCTATCCGTGGCTGATCCACCGGCTGACCTATCGCCGCACCAATCACGCGAACCTGCACGTGCGCGGCTTCAAGGAGGAAGGGTCGACCACGACGCCGTTCGACATGGTGGTCGTGAACGACCTCGACCGCTTTCACCTCATGGCCGACGTCATCGACCGCCTGCCGCAGCTCGGAGCCACGGCCGCGTACGCCAAGCAGGCCATCCGCGACAAACTCATCGAGCACCGGCAGTACATCGAGCGGCACGGCGAAGATCTGCCGGAGATTCGGAACTGGCGGTGGGGGCGAAGTGAAAAGGAAAAACCGGCAGACGGTAAGACGCGAGGGTTTGTATAAAAGCGGTGCGAGATTCTCATAATAAGCGGCCAGATCCTCCACCGGAATGATGGCGGTCGGAAATCCTGCCCGCATGAGTTCCAGATTCATGACGAGCCTTCCAAGATCAGATCTGCAACAAGAAAAAACCGCTGAAATTTTTTTACATTTCAGCGGGTTATCTTTTTAGATGGTGTTAAAGGGGGGACTAGCTAAGGCGTCGCAGCTAATTCTTTAAAATCAATCAAATTTAGCTATTTAAGAATAAAAACATTACGTAATTAACGACCTACGTTCTTAACCCCGCAGAATCAAGCAAAAAATGAAAATTGACAACTCATCCGCGATTGCTTTTGGGGGTGGTAGCGGGACCACTTCCCTTTGCCGTGTCGTAACTCCAGTCCTTAACCACATACCCCATGGCATGATAGCCTCGCTAACGCCTGGAAATCGGTTACCAGATCATGCAGGCCCAATCCGGCTGGTTTTGATAACCGAAAATTGACCAGGCAAAGGAGGTTGTGATCACCGAAAATTGACCATCATGAGCAAATGCCCTTGAGTAGCGTGGCGTCGGTTTTGGCGAGCCAGTTACAAGAGGGGGA
>Ga0180007_10007110_pt1 | contig 10699 bp, 13 predicted proteins | sample MM_PC_MetaG_FD_121122 | JGI IMG/M metagenome (GOLD analysis project Ga0180007, IMG submission 121122) | Groundwater microbial communities from the Aspo Hard Rock Laboratory (HRL) deep subsurface site, Sweden - MM_PC_MetaG | ecosystem: Environmental > Aquatic > Deep subsurface > Groundwater...
CGCTTCAGCTTCAGATCTTTTAATCGCAGATCTAAAAGCTTCCATCTGCTTTCCAATCTCAACATCTTTAAGTGCAGCTTCGTCTCCAACAGTTCTTCTTAAAGCTTCTTGTTCCGCAAGACTTAACTTACCAATACTCTCTGGTTCAGTAGTAAGCCTATCGATCCTTGTTTGTCTACCTTCTGCAGTCTTAAGATCTTCTCCAAATATCTTATTAATCTCAGTCTGTCGACCTTCTGGCGTTTTAAGATTAGCCTCTTCTATCCCAAGCTCTTTAACAAGACTATCTAATTCAGCCTTAGAAATCTCTCCAGTCTCAAAACTCTTCTTTAATTTTCTAAGTTGACCAATACCTTCTTTAGCTAAACTTCCTCCAGCATGAAGACTTTTAAAGGTAACTAATTCAGTTAAAAATTCTAATATGTAACCTGTTCGAGGATCAATCTTAGCTCCCTGCTTTCCAACCCACTTAGCAGGAGTAAGTAAAATATCCAAACCCTTCTCAACAGGTTCTAGTAAAGTTTTACTAAACTCTGGCTGTTCCCACCAAGGAGTAAACATCTCTCCTATGATACCCTCAGTTTCTCTAGCCATTTCAGTTATTTGCTTAGGAGTAAGATCAGTAAATGATCCCATAGCAATATTACTCAAGCCTCCAGCCTTACCACCTAACCAGCCAGCCATACCACTCATTAATCTAACTGGAGCATCGGCCAAACCCAGACCTATATCAGTATAATCTATTCCTGACTTTTTTCTCTCAAGCTCAGATAACATAGAGCCAGAATAAGCAGGAGCCCTATTATCAGGACCTTCACTCTCAAGCTGTTCAAGTAAAGTAGCCATTATTTAGTCGCCTCATAAACTCTTATAAGATATTCCTCAAGACTTATCTTCCCATCAGCTGCTTCTTTCCTAGCAATTCCCATAGTCATCTGAACGCCATTAACTTTAGGTAGATTAATAGCCTGAGCCTCTATATCGTTAACTATCCTACTAACAAAGGGAATATAACCAACTAGATCACTATCCTTAGCATATATATTAGCAGTCTGCACAGCTGGATTAGCTATAACGCTATTAGTATTCTCAGCAATAGAAGATTTAAGCTTAGTCATAACTATATCTCTATTAAACTGTTCTTTAGAATTGGCGGTTATAGCTTTTATCTGAGCCAAAATAAGATCAGCTTCTCTCTGTTTATCCCTATGCTTTCTAAGCTCATCAAGCTCTTCTTGCCTAATATCAAGAGTCCTACTATTATAATAGTTTCTACTCTCCAAATCTCTCTGCTGAAGCCCAAGTGAGTCTTTACGATATTTATTTAAATGCTGAAGCTCCTCTCTAGAAATAACCTGTTGAGAATCTCTAAACTTATTCAACGAAGAAAGCTCATCTTTCCTCAGAGCTAAATCATTATCCCTACTTGTTTTAAGATACTCCAGTCCCTTATCCTCAAGAGATAAGCCTCTTTCTTTAAGAGTAATTTCAAGCCTACTAATATCCTCCATAACCTTGCGATATTCTTTATTATCATCTATTCTTAATCTCTCAAGATTACGAGTACTCACTCTATGAGCATCAAGACTTTTAAGTCCTAACTTCTCAAGATCAAGACCCTCTCGTTTAAACTCCCGATCAAAACTAGCTAGCTTCTCACGAACATCAAGTTCTCTGCCACCAAGATTTAACTGGTCTTGAGCAATTCTCTCTCTGGATAGTCTGTCCTCTCTAGCTACCTCAGCCTGAACTTCCTGTCCTCTCATTAATCTAAGAAGATCTGCAACACCCAGTTTCTCACTAGCTATTGCCCTATCTCTAGTCGAAATATCTGCAATTTGTTGCGGGGTTAGCCCTGTTAAGTTGACGCCTCCACCGGCGCTACCGCCACTAAACAGGGCCTTTAAAAATTTGGGTCACTCATAAAATCCCTCAAACTCTTATACTCATTCTTCTCAGGTTTAGCAACAACTTCTTCTGTAACTCTTATAGTATTACCAGTTTTAGGATCTAGTTTTGTAGTAGTCTTACTAGGACCTACATCTTCAATAGGAGTTAAAGCCATAGTAGTATCTGACATAGGTACACCAGATTTCTCTCCTATTTTAGGAGGACCAACTAATCCACCTCCAGTACTCGTACCTCCACCAAAAGCCTGAGCTAGCATTTCTCTAAACTGTTGCATTTGAGCTTGCTGCTCTATTCTAGCTTTATTTGCCAAACTACTCTGTCCCAATGCTGTTCCAACTCCACCAAAAGGAGTAGTTGGCCCACCAATACTTTGCCCTGCCATATCAAGTCCTATGGCTAAAGCCTCAGGATTCTCCATCATCTTACTAAAATCAAAACCTTCAAAAAGTCCAGGCATTTTATCCTCCTCACATAGTTAGTCCCATAGCAAGTCCAGCAATCCCACCTATAATTGCACCAGGTATTGCACCCACTCCCATGACTGGTCCTCCTATCATAGCTCCAGCAGCAGCTCCACTAAGCGCTCCACCAATAGCAGAGGATGCTCTTGATGGCTTACTCGCACCAGTATTAATTGTAGAAGCACCAGATATAGATGCTATAGCATTACCCATATAACTTAACATTTCAAGATCCCACTTAGCTTCTGCATCTTCTATTTCTAGATTCATTTCATGCTGCTCCTTAGATGCTACTATACCCAATCTAGCTGTCTCAATAGTGTAATGTGCAAGAGCCCTCTTTAGCTCTCCTACACTAACAGCATAATTAAGCATAACCTCGGCAGACTTAGTAGCATTTTCATTACGCTGAAAATTAAGCCTAAGCATAAGTTCCTTAGAATACTTTGCAACGTCTCTCTGGCTAGAAGCCTCTATATAAGCCACTCCAATAGCAAAAGCACTTGAAGTAACCGCATTGATATCTCTCATCCCCCCACGAAAACGTGGAAGAGTAGTCATTGTAAGAGTATCATCTAGCAAATCCTTATAAGTCTTAACATCATCCTCGATATACTTATTATCTATTAGTGTTTCGTCAATTCCTACTTTAGCAACTTTAAGATGCGAAGCCCAATTAGTTTCCTCGTCATATGAGTTTATCATTGTACTTAAATCGGCAATAGCTATCTCCATATCTGTCAGATAAGAAGATGGATTATAAGCTGTAGCACCGGTGTTAACTGCTACATCATAAGGATTAGCAGCTATAGCCGCAGGAACTAATACTGACATACATACTGTTACAGGAAGAGCTTGAGCTGGCTCTCCTGAATTACTTAAAAGCTCACCATGAGCAGTTTGTAAATAATCTGGATAACTTACTTTACCGGCTCCTCCACCACCCCCACTTCCCATTAGTTTATCTCCTTAGGATCATATTCTACATGGATATGATCAGATTCTAAAACTACATCCCATCCTAATCCAAGTTCTTTTTTTATAGCTTCAATATTCATATTTCCCTTACGAATATCAAATGCATCTCCCCTATAGTGTAATGAACCAAAAGAATGATTTCCTTCACGGATTGACGTTACATATAAATCTTGGATATTATTTCGATGATATAATAAAGCCACCTTGCCAAGTCCTTTTTGCGCTTGCTGGCTTAGATCTCCACAAACACCCTGTTTAATCCAGACAGTCATAACATCACCTTTGTAAATTTAATTTACATAGTTAAATCAATTTCACAGAAAGTATATTCAGTACTCCCACTCATAGATTTAACAAGTTTTTTAACTGATTCTAACTTAGTATAACCAACAACTTTCTTACATCCTCGACTGATAGCATAACGCTTAATGATTTCCCAGCCAGAAGCCCAAGAAGCTCTGCTTACCTTACTTCCCGACCAAAGACTATGAATGAGCATAGTTTTAACTCCCTCAACATCATCATAAACAGAGACTATTAAAAGTCCGTCAAACTTAATATCTTCATCATAGCTAATCCATGCAGTCATTCGACCTATTAGTAAAGATTCTAAAATATCGTTCATTCGTTCGCTTGAGGCCCAAGGAGGATCTGGCGAAGCTTCGCGAATATAACCTTTCATTTCATCCCAGTTATCACAGATCTGTTCAGGCAGCAATATTGCTAGCATTAAGTATCTCCTTTTATCTTACACATGTTGCTGAATATTTAGCAAAAATATGTACTACTATATTCAGCTTTTTACCACAACTATTACACACAATATCAAACATATCATTAAAATGAGGATCAGCCCATTGCCTACGTCCAGGAAGTTCCCTTCTCCCAGTAATAAAGCCACAGTTAGGGCATACCGGATCATAATGTAGAGGAGCAGGGTTTCCACTACTCGGCTCCCTGTTGTTTTGATCACAGTGCATATTTATGCTTGGATCTATCATATTGATTCCTTAATAGCCTAACTAGCAATATTGCTAGCACTTCTCGGCCCTCTTATAAACCGTTTATCTGACATTTTTAACCTGGCCTTAATATAGTCTAAGGTCATAGTTGTATTTCTATAATCACTAATCCGGGCAAGCAGCTTAACCTCTGGAGCTGTAACCAAAACAACTGCAGTACCCTCAGGACTCAGCTTAACCCAGCTACTTTGCGTAAATCCACTTGTAATATGATCATACCTAAACTTTATCGAAGCTTCTATTCTCGTATTACTACCATCATAGTTAGCTCCACCAACCTCTAATCCACTAACAGTTTTCATTCCTCTCTGGCCAAAGTCCAATATATCTGTTTCTATCCTAGCTTCATAATCTGTATCATCCAAGAAGAATCCACACAGAGTCCCACGATAAAGTCCAGCTGACGACACGAGTTGATTTGTTGAGTACATCCCTTGAGGAGTCAAACAAAATCCAGTAACTCCATCAGAGATATAATATCTTTGTCGGCCCGGAACATGAGTTATTTGAATCTTTGATGTGGTAAGATCATCTATATAATCACTATAGCCAAGTTCCTCAATCTTATCCGAACTAACTCGCCAAACACTATCACTTTCGTCTATAAAAATATGCTCATCCTCAGAGCCAGCTACATGATTAGCATATCTGATTCCTGGACCTTCAAGATTCTTAAATCCAAAAGCAACAGCAGGTTCTGTGACAGGATATAAAAATCCTCTCCCTCCATCACCGTAAACCACTATCCCTTTTCCAAGCTTTTTAACACTATAAACTATTCCTGTATTCCACTCACCCCACTCCATGTTCTTATAACCAGCATCTGGCTGAATATAGAAATCTCCATCATACTTTTCATCACTCTTAAGTGGCGCAAGTCTAAAGTCGAACTTTCCTATCTTGCTCCAAGCTACTGTATTATAACCCATATCACCAAAGTGATCATCACCAGAATGCTTAATGCAGCCAATGATAGCTTGCCCATTAAAGTTGCAACACGTGCCAAAACTAGGTATGGAAGCCGTAGGCAAATCCACCAAACGCCCCGAAGGATCGCGCAGAAATCCATCCATATAGACAACATTATTAGTGATGCCAAAGTTTGAAACTGCATAAAACTCTCCAAAATCTGCAATAGCTACGCTATTTATATTAGTAATTGCTCCAAGTGACTTGACTGCTGTGGCTGTCCAAGCATCTCCAGTTGTACAATAAAGTTCATATACCCAAAGCTCACTACTAAGTCCAATTACAAAAGCGAGAGTATAATACTTACCAAAATATACTTTTGGATAAGGCCAATTAGCACCTATTGCCCAAGTACCATTTCCACCAGAATCAGTTATAGCCATTAGGTATTTCCCTTTAGAACTCTTATATTAATAGTATGTGATGCAATATCTAAAGCACCAGCAGTATTATTATATAAGTTACATTCAACAGTATCAGTATCTATAACAGTACAAGATAGTGATAAGTTTTGCAGATCGACCTCTGGTGATGCGAGAACAAAATCTCCTAACTCTGCTCCAGTTATATCACTCCAAGCAACAGCTGCATATGAACCAGCAGCAATACTAGAAGGATTCCAAGTCTTAGATGCAACTATATCTCCACCAGTATTAAATGCAACAGTTCTAACTGTATAAGTACCAGAAAGCGTAGGAGCCGCAGACATCTTATTACCTACAAGTGTAAGATAGGTAGCATTCCCATTTACAGTTACTGCACTATCAAACTTATTTCCAGTTATTGTTAAGTTAACTGCCTCGGCTGCACCCATAGAAAATGTACTGTCTGTAGAACTAAACTGATTACCAGTAATAGTAATGAATGTTCCAGATCCAGTATAAGTGTCTATATAAACTCCATTGTCAGGACTAGTATCATCGCCAGGAACAAAAGTATTATTAGCTATAAGAAGATTATCTGCCAAATCTTCTATCCTAACACAGTGCTGTAAATCAAGAGTCTCACTTGCAAGACCGAAAGTATTACCAATCAATGTTGTTTGATCAGAATCTCCCACCCTAACATATGCAGAAGTAACATCATCAAAAAAGGAATTAACTACTTTAAATCCAACTACTGTTGATATAGCTCCATCATGAGCATCTATGTCTATTCCATGCTGTTGTCTAGTTATTCTTATATCACTAACTGATGAGTTAGTTCCCTTTCTTACATGAATACCCCTATCACTAGCTGCTGGCGTACCTGCAGCTCTTGTAATAGTCAAATTAGTAACAGTACAATTATCTGCTACTACTGTTGTAGAGCCCATACTAATAGCTCCAGCATTATTATCAATGGGAGTAGTTATAAAAGTCGCATCTCGACCAGCACCTTTAAGATGCTTACCTGTTCCAGTAAACTCAAAAACTGTTGAGAGCATATAAGTACCCTCAAGTAATTTTATAGTTCCAGCACTAATAGAAGCCGAAGCAGCTTGAAAGGTCGAGAGATCATTAGTAGTTCCATTTCTAGCAGCTCCCCACCACTCAGGATAAACACAATCAACAGATGCCCCACTAAAGTCAACCTTTCCAGTACCAGTAAGACTTATCCACTGTAAAAGTGGCACATTAATAGCACCATTAACGGTCAGTGTTATTCCAGTAGCTACAGTAATTCTGGCTCCATTCTCAACAATCACATCTATATTTCTCGGAATAGTTTCGCTAGTTGAGAAAGTATAAGTCGTAGTATTCCCGCCACCAGAATGAGCAAATATCAAAGTAGTATATTTACTCGTTCCTATAGCATCAATAAGATCCTTAGCACTATCATAACTTGCATCAACTGCACCCTGGTCACTTGCACTAGCATCAACAAAGTAATATTCCGAATCTTTGTCCATTTTAACTGTAATAGTCTGTGTCATTTAAGTCACCGTAATATAGTCATTTACAAGAATATCATCAGAAGAATCTTTGTGAGAAGATCCAATAAGTCTTAATTTATGTACTCCAGGTCTAAGCCAACACTTCACGTTTCCGGCCGTATCACTTAAACCGATAAACTTTCCATCAACATAAACCTTTACACCATTAAGATCCTCATCAGTATAAACATCATCTATATTAATCACCACATCTTTAATCGGCTCAACTATAATATACTCGTTATAAATAACATCACTAGCACTACCAGTCAAACCAGTTTTAGTAAGAGTTAAATCATGAATACCTACAGTTATATTAGCCATACTTATATTTCCATCAGAATCTGTATTACCCTTAGCAACACCATCTAACATAACTGCCACTGTGCCTATTGATTCCATAGAAATAAAAGTAGTTACATTTATAACAAGTGTATCATCTACCATCGGCCTAGTAAGTTTGCCAAGTCCATTCCAAGTAGTTCCAGTAGAATTAAGGCTGATAAGAATCTCATGTAATTCAAGACCTTTCTCTGTCGGCATAAGATTATGACAACCTTCAAGTTCATCGCTATTACGAGTTGACTTGAATCGTCGAAGACCCTTATTAAGCATTATTGGAGTAGATTCAAATTCTTTCATTAAACTCCTCCTCAAACTTATCAAGCAGTGCTTCGAAAGCATCTCTAGGCCAACTACCTCCTCCACCATCTTTATAGTACTTAACCCACTTATCCCACTGCTTCATTATTTCTTCTCTATTCTCTAATATACTCATCACTCGACTCCTGCTCAATAATATCCTTCTCAATATCATAACCCTCTTCAAGGATAGCATTCTTCCAATCTTTAGCGCCCTCAGTATTTCGATAAAACACTTCGAGCTGATAAAGTGCAGCCTTTAATAAGGTTTCCGGCGCTGTCACTGACCAAAAACTAGTATCAGCATTTATACTAAGTGCATTAGAATCAAAGTGCCCAATCACCTCAATGGTATAAGCACCATCGGTCGGAGGCATAAAGAGTATGGCATTATAACTTCCATCATCAGTTGTTTTGATCCGATTAAAAAACGCTCCCTGGTCATCTATATCTGTAGCCTCAGTAGTTCTAATCCAAATAGGAGTATAATACTTGGGTGCCTCACTATCAGTCGCAGATCTTAACCCAGAATAGTTCCTTCGAATAATATCATAATCATATCTTCTTAATTGCCACCTTTCTTCATCATCGTTAATCCACACTGCCTTGATTGCTCGACAACTTTGGAACTCCAAATACCAAGCATCTGCAGCTACCGAGTCAAATAACCTGCCCATTGTTTTGCGAGTATAAAACCTTCTATCCAGCCATCTTTGTCCAGACTGGATATAAAAGTCTGCTCCGCTATCAGTTTGGAAGTCAGCAGACGAGAGATCATAACGTCCACTCAACTTGACAAATTGTTCTCTAACGTCTGCTAGGTCCATAATATTACCTTTGTAAATTTAATTTACATAGTTAGGGAGGGGACAGGATAGCTTTTCCTATCTTTTCGGTCATGAGCCTAGTCCCCAAATGTTATTGATAATGGAACTTATAGATTAAGGGGTTCCATTATCTGAATTAAAACCGTTGAGCCAAGCACCACCATTACTGTGCTGAAACTCCAATCCGCACTCAGTCAGATACTCTTCATCCGTCCCGTCAATCCTTCCCCTTCCCGTGTTCTGCTTATCCGGATCGGCGTAGAAAGTCGTATCAGTAATGTACTTATACTTCAGACTTTCCGGCTCAAAAACCACCATAGAATAACGGTTAGTAGTTTCATAAGAGAACAACGGATGCCTAATCATATTAATCATACCAAACGGAGTATGCCATTCAGTTACATTAATCCCATAAGCTTTGGTTTTAGGAGTAAACTCGAAATTCCCGTACTCCTTGATTAGTTTGTTAATAGCCAAAATAACCCCACTACCACAAAAGGCTACTCTCTCCCCTGAACCATATCTAAAGACTTGTTCCAGATTATAATCCAGCCATTCCTCGCCAGAATCCAACCAAGTAACATCAGTGAAATCCGTCTGGGTAGTAAAGTCACTCACGATTCCATCATTATCTCTAAGGAAAGGAATCAGTCCCCAAGTAGTTCTTTCAGGTTTACCGTTAGAACCGGTATTCTCAGTTCTAATTCCCTGCAAAAAGGCCTTCTCCATTTCCACAGAGTGCATTTGGAGTGCTTCACGCTTAGCCTTCTTATAATTGTCTCCCGTCCTCATATTAGTCATACGAGCAGTTCGAGTAATACTCAGAGGAGTTCGAAAGATCTGAGTATAGTTATAAAACTTAACCGGATCAGTCGCGATCGCACCTGGCATGGCTGCGCCTTCAGCATTAATGTTACCAATTACCAGAATCGTATTACAATCTGCAATTCCAGTAGTTGTTGGATCATCCTCAAGCAGTTTCACTGCCACATATGAACTCGTACCATTAAGCACAACGGCAGTTACCTTGGCATTAGTATCATCAGCATAATTCGCACTATTCCGCAAAAGTACCTGATGCCCAACCCTAAACTCTTTACACGTTTCCTCAGTAGAAATATTCACGTAAAGAGTATCGCCAGCAACTCCACCAGTAGTATAAGCAGTAGCCATAACCCCAGTATAAACCTCTGTCACTGTGCCTCTCTGTGCTGGCAATCCCTGAGTCCACCAGTGATACTGAGGATCATCTACCTTTTCCTCACCAAGCATACTCGTAATTGCAGTTAGCGGAGCATCTCCATTAGGAAATCTATATAGAATCCCTTGCCTCCAGCTCAACGGCCGCATATCGGTTGTCCAGTCGCCATTTCCTCTCATCCCCAAAAAAGTCGTCATTTAAAAGTCCTCCAGTTAGTTAATTAATCTCCAACAAATTTCTCATAAAGAGTAAAATGATCTTCTTTAAGTTGTTTCTTTTTATCTAACTCTTTAAGAGTCTCAACAATAAGATCAGTCATTTTTTCGCCTATCCCAATCTCCTTAACCTGCACCGCACTCTCATTCCATCTAACCATTTCTCCTTCTTGAATAAAGTTAAGATTCTTATTTTCCAACTCATCAAATGATAAATCCTCTCTCATCTTACGAACCAGCTTAAGAGTCGAAAAGTTTCCTTCTTTAGGAAGGATGTTTAGCAACACTAATCTTTCTACTACTGTAAGTTCCATTTATATATCTCCTGTAAGTATCCCTGGTGTTAATCGCGGGAAGGCCAGCCAGGAAACTGGCCTTTCGAGCCATGGCTCTATCCCGCAATATAATTTGCACTAACCTGCTGTTTCCATTATGAAGAACCCAGCCGAAAGACTCCATTGTTTCCCGTTTGGGACTGTCTGGGCTAAGTAATCAACCCAGTCTCCATTTTGAACTTTTACACGAAACTGAATCTTGTCGTGTTCTGCAAGAACGATA
>Ga0180007_10007111_pt1 | contig 10694 bp, 24 predicted proteins | sample MM_PC_MetaG_FD_121122 | JGI IMG/M metagenome (GOLD analysis project Ga0180007, IMG submission 121122) | Groundwater microbial communities from the Aspo Hard Rock Laboratory (HRL) deep subsurface site, Sweden - MM_PC_MetaG | ecosystem: Environmental > Aquatic > Deep subsurface > Groundwater...
ATATATGTTCTTCAAAATCCTTCAAAGTTTTCATATTAATTTATCTCCTGCATAATATTTTATTGTGCTTACTTCAACAAAACCTTTGGATATATTATTTGGAGTTAGCAACCTTTTTATAAATTCTTTGACATCTTTAACCATTAATAATTCTGTAAGCCAAACATCCTCAGGTAAATCTTTATTTTTACCTATTATTTTCTTACTTAAATTAAATTCTTTTTTCATATTAATTTATCTCCTGCTCGTCTATTTACAATATCATCAAAAGAATGTTCTGTTAAATCTAAAGTTTTTAAATCGTGTTTCAATAATTCTATAAATTCTACGACGTATACTCTCGGAATAACATAATAATCAACTCCCTTTTCTCTTTTGATTGCTTTAAACTTTTCCCAACTGATTAAATAATTACTTAAATTAAATTCTTTTTTCATACATTAGATAGCACACACTACTATTTAAATGTTTCTATTATGATTTACTTTGTCAGAGTAGTAACTAATTTGTCAGCATTGGAAGAAATAATTTTAAAGTGCTGTCGTCGTTAATTATGTTGGCCACAGTTCTGTTTCCCGGGTCATGTCCAAGAAAGCAGGTTGTTCCAGCAGTTCCTGTAATTGTTATTTGTATTGTCAGCCTTAAATCTATTCCTTTTTTAATTATTGTATTGTATGGAATAGTAAGACTTACTCCAAATCTATGTTCTGCAAATGTTGTTCCTGTAATATTCACAGCAGGATTAGTTGTTGTTGCAATAGGAGTTTCTGTTGTTCCATCCCATTTGCTTAATGTTGCTGTTGTTGTATAATTGCAGTTCATAGCTACACCATTATTATAAATTGCCACTGTTCCATTTACTATTGCTTCTCCTCCTAATCTTAAAGTCTTTCCAACTTCAATATCAAAATCTTTATCGACGCTATTCGCAATTATCCATGGAGAATACCATCCATTAGAAACATATGAGCTGTCAAATACATGAGTTCTCATAACATTAGCCCCAGAAAGAGTTGCACCTGCATACAGAGTTGCATAAGCTTTGCCTGTGATTAAATCAACAAAATCATAATTAACTCCTTTTAAAACTTTACTTCCAAATTTATTGCTCAATGCCATGTTTCTCGTGTAATATATAATTTAAATATATTCCACAATCTTTATAAGAGTTTGTATAGCATCTCCAATACTCCCCCGAAATCTTACACAACTTCAACGGACATAAAACTAAGTCTCTTTCTTTATGGATAACTTTTTCTAAATCATTAGGTTTGCCTTTCATGGTGTTATCGCAGCAGATACAATCTGTCCTCCTTTCAATCCTGCCATTAAATATGTTCCGCTTAATCCCGCTACTAATCTTTGTCCGCTCATAGCAGATGCTATTGCATCATCTCTTATTGTATAATATACTCCGCTGTCTGTTCCATGATTTCCATAATTTGAATAATCATTTGAATTGCCGTTAAGTTTCCATCTTCCGATTAATCCTTCTTTGACATTTCCATTTGCATAGACCTTTGCAATTTCATCAGCAGTTAAAACTTTATTCCACATTCTCACATCTCTTATTACACCATCAAAAGTTGCATCTGTTGCTGTGCTTCTGTTTCCTATTCTCATAGCGTTTGTTGTTGTTATTGTAGAAATTGTTTGGACTAAATTTTGATTTGCTACTCCTGATAAAACCCCATTCATATAATAATTTGCTAATTGCCCTGATGAAACTGTGATTAAAACATGCGTCCATAAGTTTAGGGATAATTCAGCAGAAGTTGCTGCAGTTCCTACATTTATTTTAAACATAGCTTTGATTCCTCCGGATGAGAGCATATTAAATTGAAATCCATTATCTCCATTTGCAGCCGTGCTTTTATCTAAAATTCTTCCTCTTGTTCCTTCCCCAATACTTTTTGGATTTATCCATGCACTTATTGTAAATCCATTTAATAAGTTTCTTCCTAATTGATTTTCATGATGCGGAATTTCTATATAATCATCCACTCCGTCGAATGATGCACCATAGTGAGCATTATTTGAAGTTATCTTTACATCCACATCTCCACTTGCCATTATATCACCACTCTCTCGCATGCCTTTTGAGGTGTCTCATCATGCCTGCATTTATGTATTACATCTCCTTTGACAGCTTCTTTAATATCTTTAATTTCTTTTACATTTACGATGCTTTCTTCTCCGTCGATTATCTCTTTTTTTTCAAGAAAAAGTTTCATAGTTTACTCCTCTATGGCTGCTAAGACTATTTGATTTTCACAAGCCGTCATTAGATAATGTCCGCTTAATCCTGCACCCGCTCTTAATGCAGTGAGAGCTGTATCTATATCTGCTGCTGTAAATGGACTTGCTATAATGTTGACTGTTACATCTCCTGCTGCCATTTTAACCTGATAGAGTTACAACCTCCGCACCATTTGCAGTGACAATAATTAAGTCACTTCCACTCATGAATAATGCACCACTAATATTTGGGTAACTTCCAGAAAGACGTGTTGGAACAATTAGTTCAGAGGGTATTAAAACATCTCCTTCGATGATAGTCATCTTACACCCCCTTTTTCTTCTTTTTAACTTCTTCTTCTTTTGGCTCGATAGAATTTATATAAAAATTAACATCACACATTTTCATTTGGTCGTTCAATATTTCTTTTGGGAGATTTCCGTCTATATCTCTCATTCTAAACCATTTCTCCCCTCGTCTTAATTTTCCTTCATTACTCATTTTCAAAACCTTCCTCTTCTTCCTCTAAATCTTCGATTGTTTCATTATCTTTAGATTCTATTTCTATCATTTTAAGTTTGAGTATTTGTGATAATGTGAATTGCCTCAGGATTTGTAACTATTGGAACTCCAATTTCCCACGCTCTGATTGTGTATTTAATACCTCTATCTTCTATTATTGCTGTTGTTAATCCTACTGCACTTTTCCATGTAACAGCTGTCTGTCCTACAATAATAGCTGCTTCATCATCATCTACAGAAGTTGTAACAATTATCTTTAATCCACAGATTTGCCCTACAACTCCGTTACTTACTACATCTGCAGTTTTAAATGAAGGGTTGTTTATAACTTTAGAATTCATCATTAAGTTTGTGTAATCTTTTGGAGTTACTAATAGATATCCATTTCTTAATGGGTCATAGTTATCTACGGTTATATACTGAATACCTGTTAAAATATCTCTTATTGGGTCTCTGTTTGCTACTGTCGCATCATCCCATACTGCTACTGCTGCCGCAGTATTGACATTTGCATCTGAGGTGATTGCAGAATAAATTGCACTATCAACACTCTTTGCAATAGCCCTTGCAACTCTTAATAAAGTTCTTGCTTGAACATCAATAGCATCGGTCATCTTATCCTCCATAGAGATAACGCCTTCTGCTGCATGTTTTATTAATCTTGTAGATACTTTAGTCCAGCTTGGCTCAACATAAGGGAATGCTGCTAATCTTGCAACACCTTTAATATTTCTTGATGCTGCTCCACTTAATTCTGTAGCTGTTTCTTTGTAATATGTTTCAGTCCATTTAGAAGAAGATTGAATTAAACAAACTCTTTTAAGTTTGTATTCCTGTAATGCAAAGCCTTTAACAGCTCTATCTATATTTTCACCTCTTATGTCTTGTTCACCAATTACATCTGCCATATTAATAAACTCCTATTGCGACTTCTGCTCTTGCTCCGTCGACACCTGTTTCTAAAATTTTACCTACATATGCACCGCTTACTATTTCGCTTGTTGGCACTCTGCACACGGTATTTGCACCTGATAATTTTACAGGCTCACCAATACCTACTGCACCGACGACCATTAAATCAAATATTCCTTTTGTATATAATCCTAAATTTGTGCTTCCGTCATTAGCTACTTTTTCAGTTGAAGCTATACCTATAAAAGTTTTATTTATTCCAGAAGTTGCTAAACATCCTCTTGCCCCTGATAAAGTCATTAATGTTCCTTTTGGAACAGCCTCTGTATTTGGAACTGTATACTCGATAACATCTCCCTCATCTCCTAATAAATTAACTATTATTGCTTCGTTTGCCATATTCGGTATACCGAATAACACTATTTAAATCTTTCGGTTATTATAACTCTTTCTCATCTCTTTGACAAACTTATTAAATTTGTTATTTACCTCAATTTCTGCTTCATACCAACCGAATTTTATCCATGCCCATCCGAAGATATAACATGAAATAGCATAAGCTACTCCGATTATCATAGTCCATTTTACATTTCTTGAAGCCAATCCAATAAAGGCTATGAAATACTTTAAGTAACTTGTAAATCCATAGCCTAAATCAAAATATCTTTTATGAAGATTGAGCTTATATTTTGTTTTAAATTTCATAGCATCTCATGTCCTTCTTCGTGCATTACATCTTCTCTTATTCCAATAGGCAATACCTGAACATTCTCATGGTAAACAGCTAATCTTTTCTTGTGAGTTGTGTCTTCAACCTTTTTTGCATTTAAAAGTTTTCTTAATACAGCCAAAGGATATTTGAACATAGTCTCGTGTTCTGGCGGATTTCCTCTTATTATTGTATTAATCATTAAGTCTTTCAGTTCTTTAGGGAACACCATCTCCCACAACTGAACAGGTCTGACTGACATTTGAATAAAGTCAAAACCTCTATACTTAAATGGAAGATATTGACACTCTAACTCTTTTATAAATCTGTCTACATCCTGCTTAATCCCTCTCGAAATACAATACAGATGCATTAGATACCTAATGGATTAATCTCACCTTTTAGGACTTTATTCGCAAACTCTTCATCACTTATCTCTTCTTTTTTTATACTTCCTTTTCCTGCTTCACTTCTTCCTCCCAGAGCTTCTTTTGCCATAAGTTGTTCTTGTCTGTTGAGTAATTCTTCAGTTTTCTTATTGGCTTCTTCAAGCCTTTGTGCAGTTTCATTTGCTCTGTCAAGGAGTGAGTTTGTCTCTGACTGAACCCTCTCTCCAGAATTATCTGTTGTATGTTCTTCTTTTGGCTCTTCTTTTTTTTCTTCATCCATTTTTAAGCACCCCCTTTCATTTGTTTACTTCTGTAATCATTCCAAAATTGTTCATTAATAATTTCTTGTGCCTGATTTACACTCATAATCATTTGCATATCTCTATCCCAATCTTCTTGAGATTTCTTAATAGCTACCAAATAAGCTTTCCCAGACCCGAACCATAAATAAGGATTTAATAATACTGATTTCTTAACAAACCCCTCTGCAAAATTAATTTCCTCTTTTATATCTCTCATATTGCTCATAGCTTCACTAATATCAATAGTTCCTGATTTATAGCTATCTAAAACTTTTCTTGATGAAAATGCTGTTCCTGTTGCAATATTATCTACAGCTGCCCAAACAGCGTTTAAATTTCCCTGTGCTATCTTATCTCCTAAGTATACTGCTCCAACTGAAGATAATACAGGATGTGCTTTTAATGCAGTGAGAGCTGCTGTTCCTCCTACTCCTACAATAGCTCCTCCTATTGTTCCTTTTATTGCTCTTCCTGCTTCTTCTCCAGGCTCTGATAATAATCTCTCTGCCTGTGCTTTTGCACCCCCTAATAATCCCCCTCCTACTCCTATATTAGTACTAATTCCACTTATAATTCCTTCTTTGTTTCCTCTTTCTGTATCCTGTTTTTTTACATCTATTGCACTCGACCACTTTTCCACATTTTCTTTTGTTTCCATTTCTGCTTTTTCTTCTCGTTCTAATACTTCTGGAGGTTTCTTTGTAATTATTGCTTCTTTACCTTTTCCCCCTGCTTTAGATGCTCCTCCTGTCGGCACTTCTGTCTCTAATCCCCCTTGATATTTCACAAGGGCGTGCCCTTCTCTTTTAGGTTTCTTAAACCCACTTCTTCCTGCCATTATTCTGTTAGTGCTTTTGGTGTAGGAATAACTACCCCTGCAATCAAAGCTAATATAATTAAAACTATTCTTAACATAGCTCCATTAACGCCTTGATATAATGCAAACGCTTCTAATAGCGAAATGCATATTATAGCACAGATAACTATTGATTTATCTATTTTTTTCATCGTAAGCCTCTCCTATTGCGTTATGGTATGTGTTTAGAGCATGGGTGAGTTCTTCTTTATCAACATCTACTTCAATTCCTTTTAAACTTAAAAAATGTAATCCCTTATCAACTGCCCAATTTAGAGTTACTGCAGAGCCCACAGCATAACCCACAATCCCTCCAACTAATAACATGATTATCATAGTGGCTAATATAAATCTGTTCTCATATATAAATCTTCTTTTTATCATCTTCTACCCTCCAACTCTGCTGTTGTTTCTTCTGGAGTTATGTTTACTGCTCCGTCTTTTGCTTTATCTGATATTAACTCGTTTTCAATACTTGCAGGGAATTCTAACTCTATTTTTAATCCTAACTGCTCCCATACACTCTCTTCAATAAATAATTGCTCTTCTTCTACATTTTGCTGGAATGCTAAATATGCAATCTTTGCACTTGCTTCTGTAAATGCTTTTGAAGTTCCTAAGATAATATCTGGAATACCTACAGCTTGGAAGAAATATTGATTTAAGTTTTCAATCCATGGAAGAGGGTTTAATGTTGCATTTGAAGGGACACTTGCTAATTCATGCTCTACTGCTCCTTTTGGAATAAATAAGTTTTCTCCGTGTTCTACTGCTAAATCTGCTTTTGCTTTAAATGCAGCTACTTCTGCAGCTTCATCTGTATCTAAATGGAATACATGAACAGGGAAGACATTACGATGAAGAAGTCTTTTATAATCAGCCATAGCTTCATTTCTCATCAAAATCATAGGTTCTAATCTTTCGATAATACTCACTCCGTGTATCTCATCAGCTACTCTATTTCTCGCTAAATGAAATATCTCTTGTGGTTTGAATTTCTTGTTTGGAGTTTTAACTTTAGAGATTTGTTCATATCTTTTTATTAATCCTTTTCTATCGACGACAATCCTTATGCTTCCAGGGTCTAATGGTTTTAGGTTTATTATCTCTCTATTTTCAGAAATTATCTCACAAAAAGCATCCCCTCCAATCTGATATACTCTTACCATATTTTCAAGAATTGTATTAAATGTATCTTTTCCCCAACCTTTTATATTCTCTAAAATCACAGAAGTGTAAGCATCTGCTTTATATCCTTTGCCTATTGTCCAAGTTGCTTTTGCATCTATTGCTGCTGCTAATTCTGGAATTGTTTTATAGTAGCCGAAATACTGCGTCCAATTTGTATTATCCCAAGTTGTCTCATCTTGTTCTCCTGGCCCTTCTGTTGCCTTTGTATCTACAGAGTAATCTGTAACTGCGTTAGTCATATCCCCGTAATCTGCTTTTCCTATTGATGTTTCTGGCATTTTATATTTTTATTTTCTCCAATCTTTTAAAAAAATTAAAAATATCTTCTTTTAATGGTGCAGTATGCGCACTTTCACTCATAGCTACTGCATGCCCTTGTCTTATACTTTCTTCGTTAATATCAAATCCTCTATGGAAGATTATACCTAATAATCTCCCCCATCTTCCAACTCTGTTATCTAATTTAACCTGGACATAAATCTCTTCTCCTAATATCTGGTCTTCTAACCATGCTTTGCTTTCTCTTCCGCCTTTTTCTTTTAACTCTGGAGCCATACTATTTAAAAATCTTATAGGGAACTCAAAATCTCTAAAATCACACATTACTCTTATTGTATCTCCGTCTACAACTCTCGTAACTTTTGCAATAAATCCGTCTGTTATTTGTCTGTGTGGGCTGTCAAAATAATAGATTGTCATCTGCCTATTTGTTAATTCTGGAAATTTTTTAAAATCATGCGCCATTTATAAAGTCCTGCACTTTCCTGTCTCTTAGGACAGACAATCCTCTAAGTGCTCCGTCTATTAAGACATTTAATCTTGTTTGAGCCTCATCCATAGTAATGCCAGACATATCATAGTTTAAGAGATATATTCCTGCTAAATTTGAGCATACTTCCTGCAAGATATACTTAACATCTGCATTAAGAGTTGCATAGACATTCATCCAATTATATCTTGTGATTGCGCAGATTGTGCTCTCTGCTTCTTCGATTGCTTGGTCATAATTATCTTCGGTTAAAGATGAACTTACATTTGCTCCTGCTTTTAATAAAGCTGCTCCTGATAAACATAATGTTCCCATTATTTAGATTTCCTTAATTTTTTAATTTCTGTTGTTAATTCTCTCAAAGCTTCTATAAAAAAATAACCCTCATCACTTAGAATATACTCTTCTTTTTCTGTTGTCGGTTTAATAATTTTCTCTTCCATACTCGACTTTGTTTATATAGATATTTAAACCTTTCGTTTTTACGCAGTAACACGCTCGCACTAACGCCTCTGCTATATGTGTGTATCTCCCAAAGATTTTTATCCTTCCTTCATCTGTATATTCATACTGAACAGATGCTAAACTCATGGCTAACTTTTCATCATTTGGAAACTTTATAAACCCGTTTTCCATTAATCTTTTAAGATTTCCGTAAATATCTTCTTTCATTAGCTTTTTTCCTCTTTTCCCCTCATTATCTATACTTCTTCTTGCGTTATTAATTCCTATTAAACATCTCTTAAATCTTGGTTTTTCAATCAAATAATCAAATACTGCGCCTCCAATTCCCCCATCATCTATAAGGATTTTGTTAAAATGGTATGCTTTATCAAGAGCAATTATCCTTGCTGTTGTTTCTACAATACTGACTTTCTCTGTTGTGATTATTATTTCAACTCTTAATTTTTCTTTGTTTGTCATCCTTACAATTACAAACGCATTTTCATCTCCTCCATATCTTGCAACATCAACGCCCAAGAATAGACTGCCTGAAGAGGTTACAACTTCGGCAGTCATGCAGTCCCTGATGAGTGCGGTTGGGAAGAACTGCATCAGCTCGTCTAAGAATTCTCCTAAGTATTCTTGGGCGTATTGTAATTTGGTCATAGTTTTCTTTTCCTGCTCTAAAAAGCTTTTTGGAATTCTCGGACAATCTTCAGAACTTATATGAAATGTTGTATATGCTGGGTCTGTGAAGCATCTATAGAAATATCCTCTCTTTCCGAAAGGAGTTGATAATAATATGATTTTTCCCCCTGTTGTCGCAATCATAGGAGTAACAGCACTCCAAACTTCATCTGGGATAAATGCAGCCTCATCTGCAATTAATAGGTCTATTGTGTATCCTCTTATCCCGTATCCTGTCATTCCTGTTGGAAGGCAATATATTTTTGAGCCGTTGTTTAACATAATCTTTGTTTTTGTGGGCCTGTCTTTTCCCTTTTTTACATATGATTTGTAGTTTTCATAGAGATAATTAAGTGTTTTTTCAAATAATAGAGCGGCCTGTCTTTCTACTGCTGCAATCACTAAAACAGTCTTATTTTTGTTTTTTGTTGTAAATTCTGCAGTTTTTACAGCTATTGCTGTAGATTTCCCAACTTGACGCCCACTTCTTAATGCAATATTTCCTTCTGTTTCAATAACTTCTCTCTGCCATGGGTCTAATTGTATCATATTACCTTAAAAACAACTTTCCAATCCTCCCCATTAATCCAATTTAATTCTTTATAAAGCTTTTCTGTTTTAGAAATTGGGTAATTGTCTGGTTTTGATTGAATAAATAGGATTATTCTCTTTTTTCTTGAAATTGCAAAAATATCTATGGGAGAGTGAGAGCCTGCAGAACGATGAGCAATATCATATCCATTATTTTTCAGTCTTTTTATGATTTTCCTCTCTTTCTTTATCCCCTTGATGTAGTTTCTGTTCGGCATTAGGATAGTTGTCTAATTCTTTTAATGCCCTTTTAAGCATCATCTCGCCAGCAATCTTCTGCATTTCAGCACCTTTTAATATTTGTTCAGCTTCTCTTTTTGATAATAGCCAATCCTTCTCTGTTAATCTTGAAATCATTTTAGCATAAACTTTGCGATTTTAATGTATTCCTTAGCTTTTCTTTCAGAGCAGTGATATTTTGCAGCAATTTCAATCCAGAATTTCTCATAATCAATCTTTAAATCTCCAGCCTTTTCTCGTCGTAAAACCTCAGTAATATTATGTATTCTTAATTCCCTATCCATTACTCTTTTACTTTCTTGCATACCTTATTAAACACACACTACTATATAAACCTTTCGGTCGTGTGTCCAAGCAAATCTCTATCCACCATGTGCTCGCTTTTAGCTAAAATAAGCAGCTATAGCGCACTTGCCACTGACCGCGTCTCTCTGGCTATAATGCGTTTTTAGGCGCAAATAGGAGCCAACCGTTTAGTCAGTTTGCGTAAAGACGCGCACAATACTGCTCTTCACTGTCTGCTTTTTTACTTGGAAGACATAACCATATAAGGCTTTATCACTTGCAACTTCACTATTTAAATTACTTAATATTATAAGATTGCCTTTCTTTAAATAGTTATCCGGTTATTCTGTAGTAGTAACATTTTATTGTTTAGTGGTAACATTTTATTGTTTGTATCTTAAAAATATTTTTTTAAAAATTTTCCTCGAAGGGTAAAACATAAAAAAACACAAAACAACTAAGACTCGCATAATCTATTCATTAATGTTATCATACATTAAAGAGTGGCTGGCGGGCGAGCGTAGCGAGCCCGACAAAGCGAGCCAAGCGAAGCTTGGC
>Ga0180007_10007112_pt1 | contig 10693 bp, 10 predicted proteins | sample MM_PC_MetaG_FD_121122 | JGI IMG/M metagenome (GOLD analysis project Ga0180007, IMG submission 121122) | Groundwater microbial communities from the Aspo Hard Rock Laboratory (HRL) deep subsurface site, Sweden - MM_PC_MetaG | ecosystem: Environmental > Aquatic > Deep subsurface > Groundwater...
ATCTTCTTTCTGGACACCGGGCAGATCTATCATCAATACAATGCTGTCATTGGCATCGAAAATATCCACTGCCGGAGACCAGTCTTTTGCTTCTGCTTTTGGGGCAGAATCTGCGGGAAAGTCATTAAATGAATTTCTTAAGAGCGCCAATTCATTTAGGGGGGTATATCTTACAAGTCTCATTCTAGTCCTCCTGTTTTTATTATTGGGTGCCGTATCTCCCAGTTGAAAATAAAAATAGGTACGAATAGAATTGTGTCAATAAAAATAAAATAATTATATGTGAAGTATTATTAATATTAATTTATATTAAAAGGTAATGCGATAGGGTTGTGTCAGGGATAAAACCCAATAAAACAGGTTTATTGCTTTTTTGCAGACACTATCCAGGCCAGGGCCCAGGCAAGGGCGACTGGCATAATACCAATGGAAACAAATAGGATAAAATTGCCGTTCCAGGGTTCTAGGCTGATAGCCGCGGCCATGGGAACCATCACCGAGATCACAATGCCGGCTCTGACATTTTTGGATAAGGGTTTGTTTTTCTTTCCCTGAACTGCTTTTGGGACGGGTTTGAACATTCTTGGAAGAATCAGGATACCGGAAATCAACAGAATTAAAACAAGGATTTCACTTACTCCGGTCAAGGGTTACTCCTTTGCACAAGGGATTATCAAATTGCCTTTATATTTCAAAGATTACAGGATTTGTCAATCCAATGTTGAAAAGCCTTTTTCCACTTTTATTTTTTTCTCTTTAGCGTATACTTGGAATATCGCATCCGGACAGACCAGAGCCCCATTCAGAGATTCAACACATCGAAATCGTTTTTAAACCATTTGCTAGGATTTTTAGTATCCCATTTTTTTAAGGCTTACCCAATCAAAAAGGAGGGAATAAACATGGTTGCACTTACCCGGTTAGAAGAATTGGATATGTTCAAGGATTTTGATCAGGATCAATTGGAAAAAATTCTGGAAATCTGCAGGATTGAAGATTTTCAACAGGGACAGAGACTTTTTCGTGAAGGAGAGCCGGCCATGGACATGTGGATCGTCATGGAAGGCGGAGTTGAATTGCGCTTTGAAATGCCCGATGCGCGAACTTCAACCAATGAAAGCATGATATCCACACACCATACGCATATTCCGGAATCCCAGGTGTTTGGATGGTCCTGTTTTATTCCGCCCCATAAGATGAGGCTGTCAGCCTATTGCGTATCAAGAAGATGCCAGGTGATTAAAATCAATGCTGTAAAACTGAACATACTGATGGCCGAGGACACGGATATCGGATTTAAAATCATGGGATATCTGGTTCAGGTTGTGGGGTACAGGTTTAAACAAATGCAGGAAGAGGTGGTGAAATTCATGGGCATCAATATGATGAATTCCTGGTAAGGGTTTGCAGCGGATCTTGCCAAAGACTGTTTCTAAATGTGAGCCGCCGGTGAAAAATAGGGTTGCGATATCCTGGGAAAATTCGTAAAACTGCTCCCAGAGGCAGGAACAGCAATTTTAAACCGTGCGAACCTAAGGGGATAAAAATGGCCACAGCGCTGGCGCTGGAAATATTTTCCGACTACGTTTGACCGTGGTGCTACTTCACTACCGGGAGTATTGAAAAATTAGAAAGTCAGTATGGAATTGAGGTAAAATGGAGGGCCTTTCCCCTTCATCCGGACACTCCTGATCGGGGTCTTCCCCTTAAAGAGTTGTTTGCCAAAAAAGGAATTTTTACGGATGTGAATAAAATTGTTGCCCAGCTAAAGGCCACGGCTGCAAAATTCAACCTTCCCATGGGGGATCGGAAGATGACCTATAATAGTCGGCTTGCCCAGGAAGTCGGGATGTGGGCTGAAGAGAAGGGAAAGGGTCATAGTTTCCACATGGCTGCTTTCAAAGCCTATTTTGTGGATGGCCATAATCTTGCAGAAAAACAGGTGTTGCTGGCCCTGATCCGATCAGTGGCCCTGGATCCGGGGGAAGGGGAAAAAATTATTGATCAACGGGTGTTTAAGGATGCCGTGACCGCAGACTGGGAAATGTCCCGGGCAAAAAATATTTTGGCCGTTCCCACCTTTATCATAGGGCTGGACCGACTGGTGGGGGCCCAGCCCCATGAAGTTTTGGAAAAAATGGTCATCAAATATGGTTATGGACCGATCCCTTTGTGAAATTAGGCAAAAGCGCCTGGATGAATCCGGCCATGAGGGAGAGGACAGCTTCTTGTTGATCCTGGTGGGGAGCATGTCGGCAGTGTTCAATTAAATGGGCCTTGCAGCCTTTAACCCGGGAAGCAATCGCTGCCAGTTGTGCAGGGGTGCCATAGGGGTCCTGTCGACCTTGAATTGCCAAAACCGGCACCTGGATCTGTTTGAGATATTTTTCAATATTCCAGTGCTTGAAACCGGGGGCAAGCCATGCTGCGTTCCATCCCCAAAATGCGGATTCTGTATTGGGACCATGGTATTTTTCAAGCCGCTTTTTCAAATCCCGGTGCAGGTATTGGTGCTTGGCATCTTTGATGCCGTCCACGGTGAGGGGTTCGCAGAAAACATGGGCAGCCTCTGTAATTAATCCCCTGAGATGACCTGCGTGACGGCTGCCCGCGTAAATAATGCCGATGGAACCGCCGTCCGAGTGGCCGATGATAATGTGATCCGTAATACGGGCAGCCGCTAATACGGCCGGAAGAAAGTCAAGGGCTTCCCGGTGCATGAAGTTTATTTTTCGGGGCAGGACAACAGGGTCAGATCTGCCATACCCCAGGCGGGAGAAGACAAGGGCGTTGCAATGGGTCCTTTGGGAAAGCAGCAAGGGAAACGCTTTCCATAGGCAAGTGCTCCCAAGGCCTTCGTGGAGGAAAACCAGGGTGGGCGAGTTTGTGGGGCCGCACCCATGCCATTGAACTTCAATTTTTCGATTGTGGACCAAAAGAAAATCAATCAATGGGGCCCCCCTTTTGAAGATGCGGATCTTGGGTTATGATTTGGTTTTCAGGGCTTCGTAGGCCCTCTGGATCTCCAGAAATTTTTCATTGGCCAGGTCTGAAAATTCTTCGCCCAGATGGGAGACCTTGTCCGGGTGGTATTGTTTGATTTTTTCCTTATAAGCGGTCTGGATTTGGGCCCATGTGGCATTGGGAGAAACCCCCAGTATTTCATGGGCAGGTCTGGTGGCCTTCTTTTTGTTGGTCTCCTTTGAAGACAAAGGACCATTTCCCATGGCAGATGGATCTTTCCCTTTTGGACGAAATTTTTTTTTTGAAACCCAGGGCAGTTCCCCATGGCGGATCAAATGGAGAATGGTCCAGAGAACAACCCCGTCATCAATCCATCCCGCAAAGGGAACCAGAAGGTCCGGAATGATATCCACCGGACTGATCAGATAGGCCAGACCCAGCAGGATTAAAATAATTTTCAGATAGAGGTTCATGGGTGTCAATATCAGTTCTGGTTCAAGACATCAATCATGGTAAACAATCGGTTTTTATTGTCTTTTAACTGCAGTTTTTTTTGTAAAAAGACCACGGCATCAAAGGTTCCGCTGACATAGATATCCCTTCCGTTGATATTGTGTTTGAATTCAAACAAAGACGATTTGTCTTCTGCCGTGAGGGTGTAAGTATGCCATCCATGGCCGGACAAATGTTCTTTGGGGATCTGCCATTGGTTTTCCTGGATTTCAGGATCCCGGACCTGCTGGATGTTCTCTATCTTGAAATCAGCACCAAGTTCATTAAAATAGCCCACCATGGCTTTGGCAGTTCCTGAGGTGTCTGCCTTGCCTTTCTGGTGGCTCTCTTTGACTTCAAGGCGATACCCCTTGAAAAGACCTGGAAAGGTTTTTGCGGCATAGGCCATCATGGCCTGAAGCCCTACAATCTGTTTGGCCATGTTGGGGGAAATGACGGCAGGGGTGGATGCCCCCTGCACGGTTTGTTCCAGTTCTTCCCGGTTTCCACCGGTGGTTCCCATTACAAAGGGTATCTTATTTTGGGTATAAAATCGGGCATTCCCGTTTACCGCACCGGGATGGGTGTAGTCAACGGCAATAAAGAAAGGATACCGGGAAAATATTTCTTTTATTATTTGGTCTCTTGTGTCGGGCTTGACGAGTATAAAATCAGTTTTCTCAATTGTTACACTGGCATGGGGAATATCTTGTCCTGTCAGAGAGTAGGGCATGACAGAAAATCGGTCATCCTTAAGCCCTGCGGCAGTCATTATCCGGGCCACGTTTCCCGGCAGTCCGTTAATCATAATCGGTATTTTTTCCATAAAAGGACTCCTCATAGGGTTTTTATAAGTTTGCCCAAGGCCGGCAAAGAGGTCATTTCCCGGACAATGGATTTGAGTGAATGAACAGCATCAGGGATATAAGATTCAAATTTTTTTTTCCCTTTTGCCCTGGAAAGAAAGGCAAAAGCCCCTAAAAACTGAAGATTCCGGGTCAGGCAGCAGAAGCGGTAACAGCGGGTAAATTCTGTTTTCTTTGCCGCGGATTCAATTCCCAGCCGGGACATGGTATAGAGCAGCAGATCTTTTTGAACCCCGTCCGGCAGTCTAACATAAGGGTCTATTAAAAGGGAAGCAAGATCATATTGCAAGGGGCCGATTCTTGCAGATTGAAAATCGATAAAATAGGGTTTTCCATCCCGCAGCATGATGTTTTTGGACTGCATGTCCCGGTGCATCAATCCGGTAAAGGCAAATTTCAATGCATTGTCGGCAATATGGGAAAATTCATTTTCATAGGTTTCAAACAAGAGGTTTTTCCCAAGAAACGTCTGGATAAAAGCGCTCATGAAATAGGCACATTCTTTCTCCAGGATGAGTTCTTTTGAATAGGAAGCAGTCTGGCAGGTCCAGTCGGTATCAAAGCCCTGGATACCCTTTTGGGAAAATGCAATGAGCTGGTTGATAATTGTTTTGTAAAGATCCAGGCACATGGACGGGTTACGGTTTACCACCGAGGCCAGGTGGACATCTCCCAGGTCTTCCAGGGCCACCTGGCCCGAAAGTGCATCGTGGCCCAGGATTTTTGGTACGGCAATTTTTCTGGACAACAAATGGGACCCAATCGTGACAAAGGCCTGAAGCTGGGCGAGATTTTCACTGGAGGGAAGGCAGACGTCATGGTCGGAGATGACCAGTGTTTTTTCTTTGTGGCTGGCCCTGAACCATAATCGGTCGGACCCGTCTCCCATTATGGGATTGATCTGGATTTCAGGAATTCTGTTGCCCGGAAGGCCAAAAACATGGGCGCTCAGGCATTGCCGGGAGGTTTGTGCGTAGGAGGGAGCTGTGCCGATATCCTTCCAGAAAATCTGTTCAGCCACATACGCTTTTATCCCTTTGTCCGGACACAAGGCTTTGTAGAGGTCTATACTGGAAAAAACCGTCGGACCGGGGGCATCTGATGTGGCTGATTTTTGGGGCATATACAAATAGATGTCCGGGGATAAAACCTGAATTCCGGTAAAGGCAAGGCCTTTTCCAATGGGAGCATTAAAGTTTTCGATATAGTTTTTCCCATCCACCTGGATTTTGTTGAATTCCGGATAATCATGGAGCACAAGGGTGGCGATTGCATGGGATGCCAGGTGGGCTTCATAAACTTTTTTCAGGTCAATATCAAAAACAATATCTGCATTGATCACAAAAAAAGGGTCCTGGTTCATGTGCTGCCGGATATTGGCAACGGCGCCACCGGTATCAAGAATTGTGGGTTCGTATACCAGCTGGATCATGTGTTTATAGCGGTGCCGTCCGATGAAGGCTTCTATTTGCTCGTGGCAGTGGTGGGTATTGATGAAAATATGGTCGCATCCGCAACAAATCAGCCGATCAATGGCAAGATCCAGTATGGGAAGACCGTTCAGTGTGAACAATGGCTTGGGAATCGTCTTGGTATAGGGCAACAGCCGTGTGCCAAAACCTGCGGCAAGAATGAGTGCTTTCATTGTTCCTTAGGACACGGTCAGCCGGATCAGACGGTCGATAATGTCTTTGTAGTAATCAATTTGAATTTGATCCTCGGATCCGTTGATTGCGTTTCTGGCAAAATAGGTGGCGGCATTTCTGTAGTTAACAAGGGACAAGGATTCTTTGAGTGTAATATTGTTTCTTTTATAGAGTTTGCTGCCAAAGGACTGGATTTTTTTGGTCTGCTCTTTTGCATCATATTTATCGGTTTTTTCTTTTTCAAGAAAGAGCAGGCAGGTTTTATAGGATTCAAAGAAGGGCAATAAAAAGGCGGTAAACCATTTTAATTTACGCAGGCCCTGGCTGGTCAGGTTCAGCATGTCGGCCTGGTTGGGGTCCGGCACCAGCATTCCTTCATTTATAAATCCTCTGATGCATTTGGAAATCTGTTCTTCAGGGGTTATTTCGTCATCATAGGAAAACTCGTCCGTATACATTTTTTGCAAAAATTCATACCGGAGCACCAGGTCGGACCGGGAAAATTTAAACTGATCAATTTCCAGAATGGCTGTGGCCGTATAGGCAGCCGGCACAAAAAAGGAGATGACCGAGTTTTTATAGTAATCCAGAATGGCCCGCTTATTGTGTTTGACAATAAAAGTGGTGCTGTCTGAAATTTCATCTTCATCCTCATCGGCCAGTTCGATGAATTCTCTGGAGATAAAGTTATTGATTACAGTATTGAGTGCTTGATCCGGGTCCATGATCAGGGTATCTGACAATTCAACCTTATTAAATGTCAGAAGATTCATATAGGTATTCACCCGTTCGATCAGCTGTCGTTTGACAAAGTTGTTTTGGGCGTCGTTCAAGATGGCCGAGGCAATGATGCCATGGGGGGTGACCACGGCATTCTCGTTAATGGAATTGATCAATTTGTAGGAAAATTGTTTGACAAACTTCATGTATTCCGTGTCAGTCGCACGGGACAGATCAATTTTCTTTTCCAATAAATAGTCTTTGAAAGAGAGAGGGTCATCAAATTTGATATAGACCTTCCCATATTTTTTTTTAAGAAATTTCCGGGTGTTGATAAGTCCTTTAAGGCTTTCCGGACTCTTTTTCCCCCCTTCAATCTCTTTTAGATAGGCATCCTCTTCAAGGACCCTGTCATACCCCACAAAGACCGGGACAAAATACAGGTTGTCGCAGGCCCCATTCAAATAGGCTTTGATGATCATGCCAAGGCCGCCGGGCCTGGGGGTCAGAAGTTTTCCGGTCCGGCTTCTGCCGCCTTCAATGAAAATTTTAATGTTAAATCCTTCATAGAGCAGTTTTTCAAGGTAGGCACCAAAAATTTTTGTATAGAGCTCGGCCCCCTTAAAGGTTCTGCGTATGAAAAAGGCACCGCCTCCCCTGAACAGGGGACCCAGGGGCCAGAAGGACAGGTTTTTTCCCGCGGCAATATGGGGGCAGGGCATGTTGTTTCTGAACATTACATAGGGCAGCAGCAGATAGTCCAGGTGACTTTTATGGCAAGGGATAAGGATCAGGGGAGCCTCCATGGATTTTTCTCTCATCCGGTTGATTTCATCCTGGTTGACCACCAGACCTTCAAATATGTTTTTAAAAATCCAGGTGAGCATCCAGTTAAAGGCATTAATGACCCTCAGATTATAATTGGCGGCTATTTCATTGATATAGGCAGCCGCTTTCTTATTGACGCGGTAAAGGGGGATATTGTTTTTGGCCGCATAATCCGCAAGATACTCCCTAAGGGATTTTCGGGTCAGGATGTCTTCGGTTATTTCCTGGCGGGATTTTAAAATGGGACCGGTAATGCTTCTTCTCTGGCGGTTTAAAATATCCACCAGATGGCTTCTTAATCTGTGGGTTTGGAATTCTGCATCCAGACGGTCAATTTCCGGCCTGTTGATAAACTCTTTGAGGTTCACCGGCATGGCCACGGCCACCCGGATTTTTTCAGGATACCGGATCAATGTGTAAGCCCGTTTGAGCAAACCCGGTTTTTCATGGGTTCCAAACAGGATGTCCGTAAGCCCCGGGTCCTTGTGCATGGGTTTGGACACATAGATAATATCTTCTGGAACAATAACCACACAGGTCTTTGTCTTTTTTTGCAGTTCAATAAGATGGAAAAGGGGGTCTGGTGTCGATTTGATAAAGCGTTTGTAAAAATCATCTTCTTCAATAAGGCAGACAAATCCGGATTTTTTATGTATCAGTTCCCGCCGTGCAAATCCGGAAGTATAAATGTCCTTGACGTGGAAATGGTGGAGAAAATAATCCAGATGGGACAATACAATTCGGCAGACTCTTTTTACGGATAAAAGGAAAAAAAATCTGAAATCAAATCCAAGCTCCGGAAAAGGCAGGCCAAGAGCCTTGAGTCTTGTGTGGAAATATAAAAAATCAAAGATCCGTTTGTTCTTGCTTGCAAAGACAATAATACTGTCGGGTTCAATGGTTTTTATTTTATCCAGGTTGTGATCGTCCAGGGGGACTTTTCTGACCAGGCGGGTGATGATTTTTCGGATAATATAGCTGTGGTGTCCCGGGTAAAGACTGGTGAAATAATCCGGGGTGTCTCCCAGCAGACAATTTATAGATTTTCGAAGCTTGGCTCTTGTCTTCGACACAATCGTTTGAAACAGACGCATGAAATAATCCTTCTTTATTTGACCCTAAAAAATTAGGTATTTAAGGACTTCATCAATATCAAAGCTTGGGTGGAATGGCAATATCATTATTCTCCCGACCGGTGTCAAAATTACATGAAAAAGAGATGAAAGATGCTGTAAACAGCTGCATTTGGGCCCTGGGTCCGACTTGCCAAAATAGCCTTGATTAAAAATTTTTCTTGTGCTATTTTTCTCCATCTATTAACAATCACTATTATCTGTTAACTGGAATCACTTTTATTAAAGTTGAACAAAAAGTTTAAGGAGGATATTTTTATGAAAACGTTAATTGGCGGAGCTATTGCAGTTCTTCTGGGTGTTGTGGGCCTGGCGGTATGGTTTGGTGAATTTTTGAATCTTCTGGCAGGATGTATTCCGCCTGTGCTTTTGCTGGGTGGTGGCCTTGCCCTTTATCTCGGATTTGACGAACTTAAAGATTCCTGGAAAAAGGATGAGGGTGTCGATGCACCGGTTGATGATGACAAAGCGAAAATCGCACAGCTTGAAAAAGAACTCAGTGAGTTAAAAAAATAAAGAGCAGATTTTACGATTATTTAGTCAAAGGGGCCGGTTTACAACGGCCCTTTTTTTATGGCAGATGTGGCAAGAAAGTCAGCTATCTCGTTTTCTTTTATCCCGGCATGGCCTTTTATCTTGATAAGCTTAAGGTCTGAAAATTGTTGCATTAAATTTTTGATTTCTGATACCAGGGCCTTGTTTGCCTGGGGTTTCCAATTTTTTGTCAGCACCCCAATGGCATAGGTTGAATCTGAAAAAATACGTACGGGCAGATCCTGTCGTTTTAAATGGGAAATGGCTATTTTAATGGCAGACAATTCTGCCACATTATTGGTGGTGTTCCCTATGCTTTGGGAGAGTTCCTTGCGGTGTCCGTTATAGAGAAGTAAGGCTCCGATGCCAGAAGGACCCGGGTTCCCGGAGGATGCCCCGTCGGTATAGATGCGAATACAATTGGCTGGAATATCCTCCTGGGTCTTGGAATCCGCAACACCGGGCGATTTTTCGGCACAGGGGCCTGTCTTTTTTGTTCCGGCAGGCACAGCCTTGTCCAGGGGTTCCAGATGCTCATTTTTTATCCAGTATTCATAGTCTTGTTTTAAATTGTATTTTATCAGAACCTTATCATTGTTGGTCAGTAGCAGACCGTCGGCCCCGGTGGCAACCCAGACCTTGTTTCCCTTGAAGCTCATCCGTTTCCAGTTGTTTTCCGGTGTATCACTTTTAGGCATATAAATAATACTTTCGGGAACTGGATTTAAATGTATCCAGCCCCTCCTGCCAGAGGGTTTCAAGTTCTTCAGGCGCTTCCATGTCTGCCAGTTTTTCCCTGATGTTCCGGCTGCCCAGTATCAGATCCATGGGCAACCGCTCATACTCATATTCATAGGGCGGCTGCTTAAACTCAAAGGCTTGTGGATGAAACTTCAGAATCAGCTGCATAAGCAACAGAGATGCCAGGTAAGGCTTGAATACTTTGGGTGATGTAACATGGATGTGAAATCCCCTGCAAACCTGTTGCTGCCATTTGCCTGAGGTGGGTTCAAAATTTACGGGTCGAAGAAAGGCTCCTTTGATTTTCCGGGATGCCATGGCTCCAATGGTCCGGGTATCCATAAAAGGTGCACCAAATTGCTCAAAGGGCAGGGTGGTGCCCCGGCCTTCGGATATATTGGTGCCTTCAAAGATAACCTGACCGGGATACACCATGCAGGAGGCAGGTGTCGGCAGATTGGGGGAGGGCGGCAGCCAGACAAGGTTTGTGTCCTGCCAGTACATGCTGCGCTTCCAGCCTTTCATGGGAATGATTCTAAGGTCGCAGCCCAGATTAAATTCCAGGTTAAAATAACGGGAGATCTCTCCCACAGTCATTCCGTGGCGCATGGGAATGGGAAATCGGCCCACAAAAGACGTACAGTCAGGCTCCAAAATATTGCCCTCCACCTGGAGGCCGCCAATGGGGTTGGGCCGGTCAAGAATGACGATGGTTTTATTGCATTTTGCCGCAATTTCCATGCAATGGGAAATGGTATATATGAAGGTG